>Ga0209059_1000223_pt1 | contig 24861 bp, 23 predicted proteins | sample GraSoiAngelo_151_FD_186165 | JGI IMG/M metagenome (GOLD analysis project Ga0209059, IMG submission 186165) | Grasslands soil microbial communities from the Angelo Coastal Reserve, California, USA - 14_1009_12_20cm (SPAdes) (version 2) | ecosystem: Environmental > Terrestrial > Soil > Grasslands ...
CACGCACAGCGTGCCGCAGCCGAAAACAAACCCCGGCATCCAGCCCGTTGCCGCCGATGGCATCGCCGGCGCGAGCGTCGTGTAGATGATCACCGAGAAGGCGTCGATGCCCCAGCCGGCGATAAAGCCGTGCACCGCTGGCATCCACCATTGGAGTTCGCGCGGTTGCGCGGGCGTCTGTTCTTCAGAGCGCCGCAGTCCCGGCAGATGGAGATGCGGCAACACCCCGCGTCCCATCGCGAACAGCCCGGCGGCGGCCATGACGATGCCGACCGCGACATAGACGATGTTGTCGAAGGCCGCGATCGTGAACCATTGGGTAAAGCCGAAAAAGGCCAGCTCGCTGGCGAATGCCGCCTGGATCGCAAAAGCCAGCGAGAACAACAGCCCGGCGCGCAACCCGCGCGCCGTCGAATAGCCGCCGACCGCATAGCTGAAGGTGATCGGCCAGGTATGTTCATCGGGGGTGACGCCATGCACGATGCCGAGCAGAAAGGCCGTCAGCAAATCGACCGTGAAGCTGACATGCGTTGGGTCCCACAGATTGACCCCGCCGATCATGCCGGCGCTCCGCTCTCGCTGCCGAGTTCGCGGCAGTCGCGACAGAGGCCGCGCAGCACGACTTGATGGTCCAGGATTGCCGCACCGGTGGCCCGTTCGAGCGCGGCGAAGCGCTCGTGCTCGATGAGACACGGGACCGGCACGAGCTCGTGGCAGCGCGTGCAATAGAGGTGATCGTGATGCACCCCGACCGGCTCGAACCGGGTGCGTCCGTCATCGAGCACGATTTTGCGCGTGATGCCGTCGGCGGCAAGCTTCTCGGCGGCGCGAAATACCGATGAAAAATCAGTCGCGTGACCCTGCCGCCCGAGCGCTATGTGCAATTCCTCGAGCGTCCAGGCATGGCGCTCGCCCTGTGCCATCAGGGCGACCATCGCTGCCGAAACGCGGGCTTTCCGAGCCATTCTCCAACTCTAATCGTCCGACGAGGCAAAACGCAAGTCGCTTGCGAAACGGCATAAAGCGGCCGCCCACATGAGCCTCTCAAGGGAGAAGCTGTGCTAGACAGGTACGGACGTCAGATCGGCGCAGCGGTGATGGTGCGATGAACCACGACAGCTATTCGGACGATTATCTGCGCGACATCCTGACCGAGGTGAAGACGGTTGCGGTGGTCGGCGCGAGCCCGCGTCCGCACCGGCCGAGCCACGGTGTCATGCGGTATCTGCAGCAGCACGGCTACCGTGCGATACCGGTCAACCCGTTTGCGGCGGGCGTCATAATCAACGGTGAGCGCTGTTATGCGAGCCTCGCCGAGGTGCCGGAGAAGGTGGACATGGTCGATGTGTTCCGCCGCAGCGAGGCCGCGGGCGAAGCGGTCGATGCGGCCATCGCGACGGGCGCCCGCATCGTGTGGATGCAGCTCGGCGTGCGCGACGCTGCCGCTGCCCTGCGCGCCGAGGCGAAGGGCCTCCGTGTCGTCATGGACCGCTGCCCGGCGATCGAGATCCCCCGCCTCGGGCTCGGCCCGCCCGAACGCTGATGGAAGCAAGGCCCGCTCCGTCTCGTACGGCCCGGCCGCATCGCCGCCGCGCGCGCTTCCGCTCGCGGCCGCGATTCTTGATAGCGGCAGCAATCGGCGTCGTCGTCGCGGTCGGGATCCCCGGCATCCATAACCCGAGCCTCAGCGCGGTAATCGGCTGGGATACCGGCGCGGCGGTGTTTTTGGCACTGCTGCTGGCGATGATGGCGCGTGCCACGCCGGCTTCGATGCGCCGCCGTGCGCTGGCCGAGGATGAAGCGCGTTGGGCCTTTCTCGCGTTGATGGCAGGTGCCGCGTTCTTCGGCCTGTTCGCGATCCTCGGCATCATGCCGGAAGCGAAAAAAGCCGGCGGCCTGACGATGCTCGGCCTCAGCCTCCTCAGCGCCATGACGATCCTGTTGTCGTGGTTCGTCGTGCATCTGAACTTCGCGGTGCACTACGCGCACGAATTTTTTTACGAGGTCGAGCACCGCGAGGATCCCGGGCTCGACTTTCCCGGTGTCGCGGACGAACGAGGCGAGCTCGATTACTGGGATTTCTGCTATTTCTCGTTCGTCGTCGGCATGACGGCGCAGGTCTCCGACGTACAGGTGCGGACGCGCCATTGGCGCCGCATGGTACTGGCGCACGGCATCCTGTCGTTCCTGTTCAACGCCGCGATCCTCGGCCTGTCGATCAACCTCCTCGCCGGCTTTTTCTGAGCCCCTAATGCGCCATGAGCACCGGCACCGTCATGTGCCGGAAGATGCTGCGGCTGACCCCGCCAAGCACGAATTCGCGCATCCGCGAATGGCCGTAGGCGCCCATGACAAGAAGATCCGCGCCCAGATCGGACGCGCGCGACAGCAGCAAATCCTCGACGCCGATGTCGCCCGAGGTGTCGCTTTCCGGCTTGGCCGCGATGCCGCGCCGGGAGAGCGCCGCCGCGACTTGCGCCGCAGTCGCCGCCGGCGCCGCGACGCCAGGCGCGGGCGGGTCGATCTCGATAACCGTCACAGCCTCGGCGCTCTCGAGCAGAAGCATCGCGTCGTGCAGCGCGCGCGCCGCTTCGCGGCTGCCGTTCCACGCAATCAGCACGCGCCGGCCGATATCGGCAAAGGCGCCGGCGTACGGCACAACGAGCACCGGCCGGCCGCAGCTCAACACGATCTCCTCCGGCCGCAATCCGATGCCGCCGGTGAGCCCCGCATCGGGGTTGGGCTGGCCGACGACAACGAGGTCGTACAGCGCCGCCTCGGCAACCGCGCTGCCGGTCTCGTCGGCTTCGCGGAAAATCCATTCGCCCTGCAGCTTGCCTTGCGTCAGCGCCCGGCGGAAGGCCGCGCCGGCGGCGGTCGCCTCGCGCCGCTGCGCCTCCATATAGGCGTCGACGAGCTGCGACCATCCCGAGACATCGCCGTAAGAGGCCATGATCGGGTAGCCGCTTGCGAAAAGGCCGGTCAGGCGGGCGCCAAACCGCGTGGCGAGCGCTGCAGCCGGCGCAATGCGCTGGGGCACGGCCGCCGCGTTCTCGATGACGACCAGGATGTCGCGGCTTTCCATCGCGGGACTCCTCTGTCCGGCTGCTGAAGCTGCCGTCGGGCGGCGGCTTACAGGTCGAGCGCCGCTTCGCGGCATACCAGGATCCGTCGCTTGGCGCGCACGGTGCACAGCAACGGCGCCTCGCGGGGGGCGCTGCCGTCGCGCAAGGCCAGCGCACGCGCCAGCATGAATTGCGTTACGTCACGGAACGGCACAAGCGGCCGGCGCGCGATCGGATGCCAGCCGACATCTTCGAGCTCGTCACTTGATGCCGGCTCACCGACGACATCGCTGCCGTCCGCCACGAAAAACCGTGTGTTGAAGCGGCGGAACACCGGGGTCGGCGTGATCGCGCGTCCGACATAGGTCAACGCGTCGAAGGCAGCGGTGATACCGGCCCCGCCATAGGCCGCTTCAATCGCGGTCAGCGCGGTTGGCGGGGTCGCCGGCGCCGCGCCGCGCCGGCCGACGAGGACGCCGACCTCTTCCCAGGTCTCGCGCAGGGCGGCGCGGGCGCAACGCAACAGGCGGGGTGGCAGGTGCGCGCCACCGCTCTCGACCTGCCACGGCCGGTTGTCGTCGCGGTCGACCGCGCCGCCGGGAAATACCCAGACCCCGGGCATGAATTTCACATGGCCGGGGCGGCGGCCGGCCAAGAGTTCGAGATCACGGCCCTTGCCGCGCAGCAGGATCAGCGACGCGGCGTCGCGCGGCCGCACGATGGTCGGCTTGGCGGCATGGCCTGTCCGGGCCGCTTCGCTCATATCATTCATTGCGGCCAATATGAGTGAAGCGTGCCGCCGTGACTACCCTCACCCGGCCTCGCGCTGCGCGCTCGGCCACCCTCTCTCGCGGTGCGGAAGAGGGAGATTACTGCCGCGCGCTGAGGCCCCTCTCCCGCAGCGCGGGAGAGGGAGGGCCCACGCCGCAGGCGTGGGAGGGTAAGGGCGACTACGCTTCCTTTCCGGGTTCGGCGACTGCGGCGGACCACGGCGACATGACATCGCTGATGCCGTAATTGAGCCCGTCCTCGCCCCGCATGACGAGGTTCGGGCAAGCGAAGCGTTGCGGCCATACCGTGTGCTCGACGAGCTGCGCGCCGCGCCTGGCGCCGAGCCGCTCGCGGATCGCCTTGGCGAGGCGGCGGTCGATCGCGATGCCGGTATCGCCGCTCACATCGATACGCGGCTGGTGCGCCGCCTCTTCCGGGGTCATCGCAAAATCGATGATGAAGCTCGCCATCTGCACGACGGACGCGAGAATGCGCCGGCCGCCTGAGGCGCCGACCCCGAAGCGGGCGCGCCCGTCGCGCGTCGCGACGAGCGGGCACATATTGGTTAAGGCGCGCTTTCCCGGCCCGATCGAGTTCGGCCGCCCGGGGCGTGGGTCGAACCACATGATGCCGTTATTCATCAAGATGCCGGTCTGCGGCAGTACGTACCGGCTGCCAAAGCTCGACAGCAGCGTCGTCGTCAGCGCGGCGATGCCGCCCTCGCGATCGATCGCCGTGATGTGCGTCGTGCAGCCATCATCGTTCCCCTGCGGCCGGACATCGCCGAGACCTTCGAGTCGCGCGTGATACGCCTGCTGCAGCGCATCGATCAGCGTCTCGAAATAGACCGCGTCCGGCGCTTGCGGAAAGCGCTTGCTCGACAGCCGGTCGATCACATCGGCAAGGGTCGGCGCGGCGGTCAGCCCGCGCGCCGCCTGCAGCGCATAGCTGCGATAGGCGATCTCGAGCGACGGTACGATGCGGGCGCGGCATTCGGCGAGATCGGCTGCGGACAGAACGCCGCCCGCCGCCGCGCTGTCGGCGGCGATCGCCTGCGCGATCTCGCCCTGGTAAAAATCGTCGGGACCGGCTTCGGCCAAGCGCGACAGCGTGTCGGCGAGGCGGCCGAGGATCAAAGCAGGCGGTTCGCCCGATGACGGGCAGACCGGCGGCAGATTGTCCGGCAGCCACACCCGCCGGCTTTCGTCATAGCGGCGCAGATCTTCGGCGGCATTGGCGGTCTTCAGCGTCACATACCAATCGACCGGCAAACCGGCGCGGGCCAATGCCACCGCCGGCGCGACGAGGTCGCGCCACGGCGTGCGGCCGAACCGCTCGACCGCCAGCGCATAGCCCCGAACCGCGCTCGGGATCGCAAAGGACAGCGGGCCGTGCATGTTGCGGTCGCCCTCGACGCGCGGCCAAGTGAAGAGCTCGGTAATGGTCTCGCCGGTGAGCGCGTAGCTCGCAGTGTCGAGGCCCGCCGGCGCAATCGGCCCGAAATCCACGATCTCGGCGCGAGCCCCGCCCGGCGGCTGCACGACCATGAAGCCGATGCCGCCGAGGCCGCTGTTCCACGGCTCTCGGACGGCAAGCGCGAAAGCGGCCGCGACGACTGCGTCGACCGCCGATCCCCCCGCCGCCAATATCTCGGCACCTACCGTGGCGGCGACCCCATTCTGGGAGGCGACGACCCCGCCGCGCGAGGCGGCGACCGGTTTCCGCACCACCCAGTTCTGCATCAATGCCACCATTTCAGATCACCTCGATCGCATCGATGCGGCTCTTGTAGAAGGCGTAATGCCCGGCGAGCCCCATCGCCTCGTCATAGGGCGCCCGATAGGACCAGACCGCATTTTCCGCGCGCTTCGTGCTGCCATCGACCTCGATCGTCCAATAGGAGCAATCGCCCTTGAACGGGCAATAGGTCTGGTGATCCGTCGGGCGCATCAGATCGAGCCGCACATCCTTCTCCGGAATGTACTGCACCGGCTCGTGGCCCGTCTCCTCGCAGCGCACGGCCGCGGTCGTGTCGGCGATCGTCTGACCGGCAAAGGTGACGCGCACGCGGCGCGATTCGGGGAGCAGGTCGACGCGGTGCTCGGGTTTTTTCAGATAGCCGGGGGCGGGATTTGCCATCGCAGCTCTCCTCGCCTCAGCGAATCGTCTCGGATGGCGGCGGCCGGTTCGAGCGGCGCGCCGGCGCTCCCCCGCATTGGAAGGTGGCGACACAGCTGTCGTAAAATTGCGAGCCCTGAAGCGGCCCGCATTCCTGCGCGATGCGCTTCTGGCGGAACGCGGCATTCGTGCACAGCAGCCGCTCGTACTGCTCGCTCTCGCGGAGATTCTGCTCGCTGCTCTCGCTGGGCGGCGCGGCGAGGGCGAGATTGGCGCCGATCATCACAACGGCGGCGAGACAGCCCGGAACCAGTTTCGGCATGGTCGTGCTCTCCGTGTGGGTGGACCCGATAAGCGAGCTAGCAATAACCGTTTGGCGAAAATGCGGCGGGGTCAATCCACCATCGTCAATCCACCGCTGACGCTCAACACTTGGCCGGTGATGTAATCCGAGCGGCGGCTCAAAAAGAACATGACGGCTTCGGCGATTTCCTCGGGCTGCGCAATGCGGCGGAACGGGATCGCCCGGGTCAGGGCCTCGCGCATGCGTTCGGGCTGTCCCTGAAACAGCGGCGTGTCGGTCGGGCCAGGGCAGACGCAATTGATGTTGACGTGATAGCGCGCCATCTCACGCGCTAAGGACTTGGTGAACGCGATGATGCCGCCCTTAGCGGCGGCATACACGGTCTCGCCCATGCTGCCAACGCGGCCGGCATCGCTCGAAATATTGACAATCTTGCCCTGCTGCGCCGCGATCATCGGCGGCAATACCGCGCGGCTGAGGCGCACCGCGCCCAGCAGGTTGATCGCGATGAGCCGGTCCCACATCTCGGGTGGGTTTTCCATGAACGGCTGGATGCGGTCCCAGCCGGCGCCGTTGACCAGGCCATCGACGAACTCGACGCGGGCCTGCACCGCGGCGGCGAAATCCGTGATGTTGTCGGGCTGTGTCAAATCCAGCGGCAGGAATTCGACCGCGAGGCCCTCACTCGCGGCCTGTGCCGCGGTCGTTCGCCCGCCCGCTTCGTCGATATCGCCGATAAAGACCCGCGCACCTTCGCGCGCCAGCAGCAGCGCTGTCGCGCGGCCGATTCCCGACGCGCCGCCGGTCACGATGACGGTGCGGTCCTGCATCTCCATCGCGCTGCGCCCTCCGCTGCCCGGCTCCCGCGATGTTCGGCAGAGCCGATGCCGGTGTCAATCGCGTCGCTCAACATCGTATAACTGCCGGGGCCGGCGATGCGGATGGGCATCGGCACGGATTGACAAAGATGCCGGCCGTCTTACATGAGTGTATATGCGCTCATTCGGCATGTAGCAGCATCCCCAAACCAGAGCGAGGACGTCACCATGACCGAGCTTCCCTATCGCACCGCGCTGATCGTCGGAGCGGGCGCCGGCATCAGCGCTTCAGTTGCTCGCGCGCTGGCGGCAGCCGGCCTCAAGCTCGGTCTGGCGGCGCGCAACATCGATAAGCTTGCGCCGCTCGCCGCCGAGACGGGGGCCGAGCGCTTCGCTGCCGATGCGTCCGACCCGGCGGCGGTCGCGCAGCTCTTCGAGGAAGCCGACGCGCGGCTCGGCTCGCCCGATGTCGTCCTCTATAATGCGAGCGCCCGGGCGCCCGGCTCGGTCGCCGAGATCGATCCCGAAGCGGTGCGCAAAGCGATCGAGATCTCGGCTTTCGGCGCCTTCCTCACGGTGCAGCAGGCGGCGCGGCGCATGGTCCCGCAGGGACATGGCGCGATCCTGCTGACCGGCGCCAGCGCCAGCGTCAAGGGGTTCCCGCTCTCCTCGGCCTTCGCAATGGGCAAGTTCGCGTTGCGCGGCCTGGCGCAGAGCACGGCGCGCGAATTGGGGCCGAAGGGCATCCACGTCGCGCATTTTATCATCGATGGCGGCGTGCGCAGCGCGCGGCGCCCCGATCCGCCGAACCGCCCGGACAGCACGCTTGATCCGGATGCGATCGCCCAGACCTATCTCGAAGTGCTGCGCCAGCCGCGGAGCGCTTGGTCGCTCGAGGTCGAGATGCGGCCCTGGGTCGAGACCTTCTGACGACCCCTCCGCCGAAATCCGCGAGGAGCACTCCGATGAGCGCAGCGGCTCAGGCGGCTGGATTGTCGGGTCTCGACCAGATCCGCGCGATTTTCGCCGGCGAGACCGGGTACGAAGGGATGGTCAAGACGCTCGACCTCCATCCCGTCTCGGCCGAAGAAGGCTTTGTCGTGTTTGAAGGGTCGCCGACGCGGGCGGTCTACAACCCGATGGGCTCGGTGCATGGCGGTTATACGGCGACCCTGCTCGACACGGTCATGGGATGCGCCGTGCACACCTGCGTGAAACCCGGCCAGGGCTACACGACGCTCGAGCTCAAGATCGCCTATCACCGCGCTTTGACCGAGGCGAGCGGTCCCGTGCGCGCCGAGGGCGTCGTCGTCTCGATCGGCAAGCGCGCCGCCTTTGCTGAAGGAAAGCTTCTCGACAAGGACGGCCGCTTATGCGCGACCGCGACGACGACGTGTCTGTTATTCAGCCCTAATGGAGCGTGACGTGGAGCGCAGGAATGCCTCCGTCGCGGTGATTGGCGCCGGCGACTACATCGGGGCTGCCATCGCCCGGAAATTCGCCGGCGAAGGTTTCTCGGTCTTCGCCGGGCGGCGGCATGGCGAGAAGCTAGCGTCCCTCGTCGCGGAGATCGAGGCCAATGGCGGGCGGATCACCGGCCGTTCGCTCGACGCGCGCAAGGAAGAGGAGATCGCGGCGTTCCTGCGGGAGGCCGATGCAGCGGCGCCGCTCGAAATCTGCATCTTCAACATCGGCGCCAATGTAAATTTCCCGCTGCTCGAAACGACCGAGCGGGTGTTCCGCAAGGTTTGGGAACTGGCTTGCTATGCGGGCTTTCTGACGGCGCGCGAAGCGGCACGGCTGATGTTGCCGCGCGCTCGCGGCAGCATCTTCTTTACCGGCGCCACTGCCAGCCTCCGGGGCGGCATCGGTTATGCCGCGTTCGCCAGCGCCAAATTCGGGCTGCGCGCGGTGGCGGAGAGCACCGCCCGCGAGCTCGGCCCGAAGGGCATCCATGTCGCGCATCTGATCATCGACGCCGGGGTCGACACCGAATGGGTGCGCAATCGCATCAAGGAGCGCGAGGGCGACACGGCGCTCGCCAATCTCGACCCCGGCCGGCTGATGCGCCCCGCCGCGATCGCCGAAGCCTATTGGCAGATTTACCAGGAGCCGCGCGATGCCTGGTCTTTCGAGCGCGAGATCCGGCCCTTCGCGGAGAAATGGTGAGGCCATGGCTACCGTGGAATTTCATTTCGATTTCGGCAGCCCGAATGCCTATCTGGCGCATCTGGTCATTCCTGACATCGAGCGCCGCACCGGCACCAAATTCGATTACGTACCGATATTGCTGGGCGGCGTGTTCAAGCTGACGAACAACCGCTCTCCCGCCGAGAGCCTCGCTGGCATAAGGAACAAGCCCGAATACGAGCGGCTTGAAACCGAGCGTTTCATCAAGCGCCACGGTATCACGCGCTATCGCCGCAACCCGTTCTTTCCGGTCAATACGCTGACGATCATGCGCGGCGCCATCGCGGCACGGCAGCTCGGGATCTTCGAACGCTATGTCGACGAGATCTATCGCCATATGTGGGCGGAACCCAAAAAAATGGACGATCCCGAGATATTGCGCGCCGCGCTGATCGAATCGCGCTTCGATCCCGATCCCCTCATGGCTCTGGCGCAAACCGACCCGGTGAAGGAAGAGCTGCGTGCCACCACCGAGCGCTCGGTCGCGCGCGGCGCCTTCGGATCGCCGACCTTCTTTGTCGGCGACGAGATCTTTTTCGGCAAGGACAAGCTGCGCGATGTCGAAGAGGCGATCTTGGCAAGCCGCTAGCAGGGGCTGGCAGGGAAGGCTAGGCTGCTCGGCAGCGGCGCGCGATTTTCTTCTAGAGGTTCCGGATGAGCAACGGACACGGTTTCCGCCTGCGTCCTTTATTGGCGGTTTGCTTCGCCGTGGCGTTCCTATCGGCCTGCGACGAGAAGAAAAACGCTGCCGCGCCGCCCGCCAATCCCGCCGTCGGCGTGCGGCTCGCGGCGATGAAGGGCGTCAGCCAGTCCTTCGAGTTCGTCGGTCACATCAAGGCGACCGACAAGGTTGATGTCAGGGCGCGGATCGAGGGCTTTCTCGAAAAAATCGCCTTCCGCGAGGGACAGGACCTCAAGGCGGGCGACCTGCTGTACCAGATCGAAAAGGTGCAGTTCCAGGCGCAGGTCGATCAGGCCAAGGCGAACCTTGCCTCTGCCGAAGCCGAAGCCACGAACGCGCAATTGCAATATGCCCGGCAGTACGAGCTCTCGCGGCACCAGTTCAGCCCGCAAGCCACCGTCGACCAGAACAAGGCGGCGCTCGACACTGCGCGCGCCAAGGTATTGCAGACGCAGGCGGCGTTGACGCAGGCGCAGGTCAATCTCGACTACACCGACATCCGCGCCCCGATCGCTGGCCGGATCGGCCGCACCGTCTACACGCTCGGTAATCTCGTCAACCCGGCGAGCGGCGTATTGGCGACGATCGTCAGCCAGGACCCAATCTATGTGCTGTTCCCGGTCAGCGTCCGCGACCTCGAGATCATTCGCGAAGCGCGGCGCAACGAGGAGGGCGGGCTCGCCAAGATCGACATCCGGCTGCGCCTGCCGAATGGCCAGGAATACGCGCATCGCGGGGTCTGGAACCTCACCGATCCGCAAGTCGATCAGCAGACCGACACGCTGATCATGCGCGCGGTGATGCCGAACCCGGAGCGGCAGCTGATCGATGGGGAGTTCGTCACCGCGATTATCCGCGAGCGCCGCGAGGCGCCGCGCCTCGTCGTGCCGCAGGCCTCGGTGCAGATCGACCAGAGCGGCCGTTACGTGCTCGTCGTCGACGACCAGAACAAGGTCGAGCAGCGCCGCATCGAGACCGGCCCGAACCAGGGGACCGACGTCGTCGTCACCTCGGGCGTCAAAGACGGCGAAAAGGTCATTGTCGACGGGATCCAGAAGGTGCGGCCGGGACAGGCCGTGCAGGTAACCGAGCTGCCGACCGCGGGCGGCTAGGATCGGCGCAACAGATGATCTCCGACATTTTCATCGACCGGCCGCGGCTGGCTTTCGTTGTCTCGATCGTGATCACGCTCGCCGGTCTCATCGCGATGGCGCGGATCCCCGTCGCGCAGTTCCCGGATATCGTGCCGCCGCAGGTGTCGCTGACGACGCTCTATCCCGGCGCCGACGCGGAAACCGTCGAGGGGACCGTTGCACAGCCGATCGAGCAGCAGATCAACGGCGTCGACAACGCGCTCTATTATCAATCGGCGAGCGGCGCGGACGGCAGCTATACCCTGAACGTCACCTTCGCGCTCGGCACCGACCCCGATATCGACACGGTCAACGTCCAGAACCGGGCACAGCTCGCGACGCCCCTCCTGCCGCAGGAGGTGCAGCGCCAGGGCCTTGTCATCCGCAAGAAGTCGCCGGCGCTTTTACAGGTCATCGCGATCTATTCGCCAAAGAACACGCATGACGCGCTGTTCCTCAACAACTATGCGACGATCAACGTCATCGATCCGTTGGCGCGCATCCGCGGCGTCGGGCAGGCGAGCCTGTTTGGCGCGCTCGATTACTCGCTGCGCTTGTGGCTCGACCCCGATCGGCTGGCTGCCTTCCGCCTGACCCCTGCCGACGTCATTGCGGCGGTGCAGAGCCAGAACGTCCAGGCCGCGCTGGGCCGCATCGGCGCCGCGCCCTCGGCGCAAAATCAGCAGCTTCAGCTGACAATCACAACCGAGGGCCGGTTGACCCGGACCGACGAGTTCGAGAACATCATCGTACGTGCCAATCCCGACGGCTCGGTCGTGCGCGTCAAGGACATCGCGCGCGTCGATCTCGGCGCAAAGACCGAGGAGCGGTATTCCCGGTTCAACGGCGCGCCGACCGCGGCGATCGGCATTTATCAATCGCCGGGCGCCAATGCCGTCGATGTCGCACGACATGTGAACGAGACGTTGGAGCAACTCAAACAGCGCTTCCCGGACGACGTCGAATACGCGATGTTCTGGGACGCCACCGTGTTCGTGACATCGACGGTCGCGGAGGTCGTGCGCACGCTTGTCATCGCCTTCGTGCTGGTGGCGATCGTCGTCTTTCTGTTCCTCGGCAAATTGCGCACGACGCTGATCCCGCTGATCGCTGTTCCGGTGTCGATCATTGGCGCCTTCGCGGTCATGCTGATCATCGGCTATTCCGCGAATACGGTGTCGCTGCTCGCGCTCGTGCTGGCGATCGGCATCGTCGTCGACGACGCGATCGTCGTCATCGAGAATGTCGAGCGGATCATAGAGGAAGAGCCCGAGCTGTCGATCCAGGACGCGACGAAAAAGGCGATGGCCGAGATCACCGGCCCGATCGTCGCAATCACGCTCGTGCTGTTATCCGTCTTCGTGCCGGTCGCGTTCATCCCCGGGATCAGCGGCCAATTGTTCCGGCAATTCGCCGTGGCGGTTTCGGTTTCGATGATCATCTCTGCGATCAACGCGCTGACCCTCAGTCCCGCTTTGTGCTCGGTTTTGCTGACGCGCGGCGGCACACGGCGAGGGCCGATGACTTATGTGCTCCGCGCGATCGACCGCGTGCGCGATGGTTATGTCTGGGGCGTGCGCCGGCTCGTGCGCATCGCGGTGTTCGGCATTATAGCGGTGATCGCCGTCGCGATCGGATCGCTCGGGCTGTTCCGCATGACGCCGCAGGGTTTCCTCCCCTCGGAGGATCAGGGCGCCATCTTCGCCGCGATGCGGTTGCCGGAAGGCGCATCTGTCGCCCGCACCGCGGAGCTTGTCGCGCAGATCGAAAACATCGTGCGTCCGATTCCCGGCGTTCAGGGCGTCATCTCGGTCGTGGGGTTCAATTTCATCGATTATCTCGCCTCGTCGAACCAGGCGTTCTTCGTCATCCGAATGAAGCCGTATGAAGATCGGACCGACCCGGCGCAAAGCGTCGATGCCGTTATTGCGCGGCTGCGGCCGCAACTCGGCGCGATCCAAGGCGCGATCGTGTTTCCGTTCAATCTGCCGCCGATCCTGGGGCTCGGCAGCACCGGCGGTTTTCAATACGCGCTCGAAGCGCTGCTTGGACAGAGCCCGAACGATATTGCCGCCGTCATGCGCGGGCTTCTCGTCGCCGCCAACCAGCAGCCCGAGCTCGCCGGCGTGTTCAGCACCTTCGCCGCCGACACGCCGCAGATCCGTCTCGACATCGACCGCGACAAGGCGCAGGTGCTGGGCGTCAAGGTCAACGACGTCTTCAACGCGTTGCAGTCGACGCTCGGCGGCTTCTATATCAATGATTTCAACCTATTCGGCCGCACGTGGCAGGTTAATGTGGAGGCCGAGGCGCCGTTCCGCGACAACATCGAGGACATCTATCGCGTCTATGTGCGCGGAAACGGCGGAGCGATGGTGCCGATCCGGGCGCTCGCGCAGGCGCGGCTGATTCAGGGGCCGCAGGTCCTCGTTCGTTACAACGGCTACCGCGCCCCGATCATCAACGGCGCGCAGAAGCCTGGCTACAGCTCGGGGCAAGGTTTGGCCGCCATGGAGCGGATCTCGGCAGCGACATTGCCGGCCGGCTACGGCTTTGAATGGACCGGCACCGCCTACCAGGAGAAGGCGGCGGGCGGCCAGACGGGCATCGTGCTCGGATTCGCGATCCTGTTCGCCTACCTGTTCCTCGTCGCGCTCTACGAAAGCTGGAACATTCCGTTGCCGGTGTTGCTGTCCGTCACAGTCGCGGTGCTGGGCGCGATCGGAGCGGTCGCGCTATCGGGGCTTGCTTTTGACGTCTATGCCCAGATCGGTCTCGTCGTGCTCGTCGCCCTCGCGGCCAAAAACGGCATCCTGATCGTCGAGTTCGCCGTCGCGCAGCGCCGCCAGGGCAAGTCGATCGTAGAAGCGGCGGTTGAAGGCGCGCGGCTGCGCTTCCGGCCCGTCATGATGACGAGCTTCGCCTTCATTTTCGGCCTGTTTCCCTTGGTTATCGCGACCGGCGCCGGCGCGCTCAGCCGGCGCGCGGTGGGCACGCCGGTGTTTGGCGGCATGATCGCGGCGGCGCTTGTCGGGATCTTTGTGATCCCGATGCTCTACGTCACCTTCCAGTGGCTGCGCGAGCGCAGCGGGCGCCGCGCGCCCCGTGCGAAGGCTCCCGCCGGCACCGACTGACCCGGTGCCTCGCGGCTCCCGCAGTCGCAACCTGGACAAACTGATAGTGTTGCGCGGCGCGGCGGGTCGGCTAGTGTTGCGCCGCCGCAACCACCGGACCCCGTGTTTATGACCGTTGCCGAGAACCCCGAGAGCCTGCCATTGCCGGCGATGCCGCCTCGCCCGGCGCGGCCCTTATCGACCTGGCAGCTGCTGCGGGTTGGGTTCTCCAACACGCTCGCCGCCTGCGATGAGGAGATGTTCGAGGAGCTGTTTGTCGAGCGGCATTACGCCTGGGGCCGGATGTTCGTCATCAACGACCCCGACGGCATCAAGCGCGTCCTGCAGGATAATGTCGACAATTACCCTCGCATTGACCCGATCCGGCGCGTTTTCGCGTTCGGCTCCGGCAGCGGCATGCTGTGTGCCGAGGGCGAGGTGTGGCGCCGCCACCGCCGCATCCTCAATTCGACGCTCGACCGCCGCGCCGTCGTCGCCGATGTGCCGGGCCTCGTCGCGCTCGCCGAGGAGCTGGCGCGCCGCCTCGACGAGCTTCCCGGCGGTGAGGCGCTCAATATCGGCGAGATGTTCACGCATTTTCAGACGCGCGCGACCGGTCAGGTCTTCGCCGGCGATGACCGCGCGATCGACCCGATGGTGCTGCGGATGGGGCACTACCCGGGCGAGTACGGCTTGTTCGATTTCCTGACAATGCCGCGTTGGCTGCGCTTTATCGACCGCTTTCGCAAAAGCCGCCGCGAGGCGAAGGCATTGCATCCGCTGCTCGCGCGCATGCTCGCCGAGCGCCGGGAACCGGGCTACCGCGGCCCGCAGGATCTTCTATGGCGCCTTGCCAATGCCCGCGACCGGCAGACCGGCGAAAGCCTCAGCATCGCCGAGCTCGAGGATGAGGTGCTGACCCTCGGCTCGACTTCGGTCACCTCGCTGCAGGCCTATAGCTGGATTTGGTATCTGCTGGCATTGCACCCTTGGGCCGAGGCGCGCGTCGAGGCGGAGCTTGACGCCGTGCTCGGCGACGGTTTGCCGCAAGCCGACGATCTCGGCAGGCTCGTCTATCTACGCAAGGTCGTCGACGAGGCAATGCGGCTCTATCCGCCGTTGCCGGTCATGCTGCGCGCTGCCGCCTCCGACGATCTCGTGTGCGGCCGGCGGATACCGCGCAAATCGGTCGTCGCGGTGATCCCCTGGGTCGTGCATCGGCACCGGAAGCTATGGGACGACCCCGACCGCTTCGATCCCGAGCGCTTTACGCCCGAAGCGGTCGCGGCGCGTTCGCGCTACGCTTACCTGCCGTTCTCGGTCGGCCCGCATGTCTGCATCGGCGCGACGCTGGCGATGAGCGAGATCCTGATCACCTTCGCGGTCTTGGCGCGGCGTTTTCGTTTCCGGCTCGTGCCGGACCAGCGCATCGAGCCGATCGCCTGGACAAGCCTGCGTCCCGGCCGCGGGATCCACATGAGGGTGGAGAAGCGCTCACGCTCTGGTGCCGCGCGAGAGAACAGCGCCGATGCGGCTGCTGCGGCGGGGTAAGGTCTGGGGCCGGCATGCCTTTATCAGCCTCCGAAATATCCGCAGCGCGGCAGAGTTTTGACTCGCCGGCCATCGCCGCCGATGCGACAGCGTATCCCGCGATGCCGCGCCGCCCGCAACGGCCACTCTCCACACCCCAATTGCTGCGGGTCGCGCTGTCGAGCACGCTCGCCGCGTTCGACGAAGAATTGTTCGACGAGCCGATCGTCGACCGCCGCTTTGTCTGGGGCCGGTTCTTTATGGTCAGCGACCCCGACGGCATCCGCCGCGTGATGCAGGACAATGTCGACAATTATCCGCGCATCGATGTGCTGCATCGTGTTTTCGCTTTCACCGCTGGCACCGGCATGCTGGCGGCCGAGGGCGAGGTGTGGCGGCGGCACCGGCGGCTGCTCAACCCGGCGCTCGACCATCGGACCGTGCTTGCGGATTTGCCGGTCTTCGTCGAATTGAGCGAGGCTTTGGCCGGGCATCTGGCTCGGTTGCCGGCGGGTGAGGACATCGATATCGGCCAGACTTTCGCGCATCTGATCACCGCGATGACCGGCCGGGTATTCGCCGCGGGTGATCGCGACATCGATCCGGTGCTCTATCGGCTGGGGCAGTATCCCGGGAAATACCGGCTGCGCGATTTCCTCGGGTTCACCGACGGTCGGCGCGATCGGCACAATGAGATTGCCGAGTTCCTGCCGCTAATCGATCGGTTGATTGCCGCGCGCCGCGCGCCGGACTACGCCGGCCCGCGCGATCTCCTATGGCGTATCGCCAACGCGCGCGACCGCGAGGCGGATGCGGGGTTCGAGGACGCGGAGATCCGCGACGAGGTGCTGACCCTTGGCGCAACCGCGGCGACGCCGCTGCGCGTCTTCGCGTGGCTCTGGTATCTGCTGGCGTCACATCCTGCGGTCGAGGCGCGGCTCCACACCGAGCTGGACCGCGTGCTCGGTGGCCGGCTGCCGATCGCCGAGGATCTGCCGCGGCTCGTCTATCTGCGCCAGATCGTCGACGAGACGCTGCGGCTCTACCCGCCCGCGCCGACGATGCTGCGCAGCGCCATCGCCGACGATGTCGTGTGCGGCCGCAAGATCCCGAAGCGGGCGATCGTCGGCGTCTTTCCCTGGGTCGTGCACCGCCATCGCAGGCTGTGGCACGACCCCGACCGCTTCGATCCCGGCCGCTTCGCGCCGGACCAGATCGCCGCGCGTTCGCGCTACGCCTATCTGCCCTTCGCGATCGGTCCGCATGTCTGCATCGGCGCCTCGCTTGCGCTCGTCGAGATCATCGTCGCGGTCGCGGTGCTGGCGCAGCGCTTCCGCTTTCGTCTCGTGCCGGGCCGCGCGATCGAGCCGATCGCCTGGACCAACCTGCATCCGAAGGGCGGCATCCGCATGACCGTCGAGCCGCGCGAGGCCGTCCCGCATGCTGGTTGAGAGCGATGCAACGGCCGTGACGCAAGTGCCGCAAACGCAGCCCGCCTTGGCGTTACCCGCGCGGCCGCGCCGACCGCTCTCCAGCTGGCAGCTGTTCCGCACCTTCCCCGATAATGCGGTCGCCGCCTGCGACGAGGAATTGTTTGAGGAATTATTGGTCGAACGGCGCTTCTTCTGGGGCCGCTTGTTCGTCGTCAGCGACCCCGACGCCATTCACCGCATCCTGGTCGAGAACGTCGACAATTACATTCGCATCCCGCCGGTGCGGCGCGCTTTCACTTTCACCTCCGGCAGTGGCATGAACCACCTCGAAGGCGAGGAATGGTGGCGCCACCGCCGCACGATCAACCCGGCGCTTGATTACCGAGCCTTGTTGCCCGATCTCCCGGAACTGATCAGGCTGAGCGAGGACATGGCGGCTCATCTAGCCGCCCTGCCGGCCGGCCAGGAATTCCCGATCGGTCGGACACTGACACACCTATTGACGCGCACGACGGGCCGCGTCTTTGCCGGCGAGGACCGCCGCATCGACACGCTCTTGCTGCGGCTCGGCCGCTTTCCCGAAAACTACGGCATGCTCGACGTGCTGCCGCTGCCGCGCTCGCTGTATTTTATCGATCGCTATCGCCGTGCCCGCGCGGGTCTCGGCGAATATTACGCGCTGCTCGACGAGCTCTTCGCGGAGCGGCGCAGCGCGACTTATGCCGGCGGCAAGGATCTGCTGTGGCGCATGGCGACTGCGCGCGACCGCGAGACCGGCCGGGAGCTCGGCGCAGCGGAATTGCGCGACGAGGTGCTGACCCTCGCCGCAGGCGCCCAGGCGCCGCTGCGCGCGATGACCTGGGGCTGGTACCTGCTGGCACAATTCCCGGCCGCGGAGGAGCGCCTCCATGCCGAACTCGATGCCGTGCTCGGTGCCCGTTCGCCCACGCCGGAGGACTTTCCGCGTCTCGTTTATCTCCGCCGCTTCATCGACGAGACGATGCGCCTTTATCCGCCTTTGCCGGTCATGCTCCGCACCGCCGTCGCGGATGACAAGACCTGCGGCCGCCATATCCCGAAGGGCTCGTTTATCGCGATCATGCCGTGGGTGGTGCACCGTCATCGCAAATTGTGGCGCGATCCCGAACGCTTCGATCCCGACCGCTTCGCGCCCGACCGGATCGCGGCGCGCTCGCGTTATGCCTACATCCCGTTCGGCGTCGGTCCACGCGTCTGCGTCGCCGCCTCGCTGGCAATGGCCGAAATCCAGATCGCGATCGCCGTCCTGGCCCAGCGGCTGCGCTTCCGCTTGGTGCCCGGCCAAACGATCGAGCCGACGGCATGGTCGACCTTGCGCCCGCGCCACGACATCCAGATGACCGTGGAGCCGCGCCGTCCTGACGCAGTGGCGGCGGGATGCTAGACTCCGCTGCCATGCCTAAGCGGGTAAGAAAGCGCCTGGTCTTGTATTGCCCGGGCTACGATCCGATGGCCGAAACTCGCTATCGCCGGCTGATCGGCACTGGGCTCGCGCAGCTCCGGCGGCGTTTCGGCATCGCGCGCAACATCGGGCCATTGCAGCGCGACGATGCTGTTCCATCAATCCGCTGGGGCATCAGCGCTGGGAAGGCGTCCTGGCATACCGAAACGGATTACGAGGTATTGCTCTGGGACGATCTCGTGCACCGCGATTTCTCGCGCGGCTGGTTGGTTCGCTTGCCGCTGCTTTTTGGCGCTCTGATCGAGGCGTTGCGCGGCGGCGTTATCCAAAAGCTGTTCCGGCTGAACTGGCATTTCGCCGCCTTTGTCATCTATCCCTGGGTCGCCCTTCTCGTTCTGGTCCTCGGCGCCTTGCTGATCGGCGCGGCGATCGCATGGCCGATCGCCTGGGCTCTGTCGCTTTCCGGCATCGTCGAGGCAACGCTCGCGGTGGTTCTGGCCCTCGCTCTGCTCAAGCTGTTCGAGCCGCGCATCCGGAAAGCCTTCGTCTATCACCTGCTCGACGGCTGGATTTTCAGCTGGCAGCTGGCCGCTGGCCGGCGCCCGGAATTCGAGGGTCGCCTCGATGCCTTCGCGCGCCGCGTCGCGGCGGCGATCCGCGACACCGACGCCGAAGAAGTGCTGATCGTCGGCCACAGCACCGGCACGACGGTGGCGGTCGAGGTCGCCGCGCGCGCCCTCGCGCTCGACCCCGAGCTCGGGCGCCATGGTCCGGCATTGGCGCTACTGACGATCGGCTCGTGCCTGCCGGTCGTCGGTTTTGTGCGCACCGCCGACCGGTTGCGCCGGCATATCGCCCGGCTCGCGACGGAAGCCTCGCTGCTGTGGGTCGAATATCAGGCGCCGCAGGATGTCTTGAATGCGTTTGGCTTCGATCCCGTCCGCGATCTCGACCTGGATCTCGGTGGCGCGGCGCGAATCAATCCGATCATCCGGTCGGCGCGCTTCAAGGAAACGATCCTGCCGTCGACCTACCGCAGGATGCGGTGGAATTTCTTCCGCGTGCATTTCCATTTCCTGATGCCGAACGAGATCCCCGGCGAGTACGATTATCCGATGATCGTTTGCGGGCCGGTATCGCTCGCCGATCGCATCGCCGATCCCGCCGCCGCAGTGCGCTCCGCCTACGGCACCGAACCCGGTCCCGCCCAGCAATCCCCGCAATCTGCCGCAGCGGTCTAGCGCATTCAGCCGCGCGGCTGGACCGTCATCGGGAGCGCGTTACCCGGACGCAATGTCAGCCGGCACACCGGCTCGACCACGGTGCCGGGCAAGAGGCGCAGCCGGGCGCGCTGGGCCAATGTCGCGAGGCAGAGGATCGCCTCGGTCAGCCCGAAGGCCTGCCCGGCGCAGACCCGTGGCCCGACGCTGAACGGAACATAGCTGTAGCGCTGCCGTGCCCCGGCATTCTCGGGCAGAAACCGCGCTGGGATGAAGTGGTCGGGCTTGTCCCAAAGCTGCCGATGGCGGTGCAGCAGCCACGGCACGACCGCGACGAGCGAGCCCTTTGGGATCTTGCGGCTGCGGATCTGCTCGTCCTGCAGTGCCTGGCGCCCCAGGAACGGCACCGGCGGGTAGAGCCGGATCGTCTCCTCGAACACCGCCCGCGTAAAGACGAGCTGCGGCACATCGTCGAGCGTCGGCAATCGGCCGCCCAATACCGCGTCCAGTTCGGCATGCAGCCGAGCTTCTTCTTCCGGCGCCTGCGAAAGCAGAAACCAGCTCCAGGCAAGCGAATTCGCGGTCGTCTCGTGCCCAGCCATGAAGATGACCGCCGCCTCGTTGCGTAATGCCTCGGGATCGAGCCCCGCGCCGGTTTCGGGATCACGCGCCTCGAGCAATAGGCGGATCATCGAGGCTTCGCCGCCCCCCTCGCACCGCCGGATGATGTCGTCGAGCACCTCGTGGATGCGGCGCGCGGCGCGGCGGATCGCGGGCGAATAGAAGCGCGGCAGCCAATCGGGCAATCCGATCAGCGACATCAGGTCGAGCTGTCCGACGAGGCGTTGGTACTCGCTGAACGAGGCGACGATCACGGTCGCATTCTCCCGGCCGAGGCGCGGCCCGAACACCGTCCGGCAGATGATCTCGGCGGTCAGCGTCGCCATCTCGCGCAGCGCATCGATCGGCGCGCCTGCCGGCAGTGCCGCCCAGCGCTCGGCGGTCTCGTTCGCCGCCTCGACCATGACCGGCGCGAATTGCGGTAGTCGCGAGGCATGCACGATGGGCGCGACGATGGCGCGGCGCTCCTTCCAGGTCCGGCCGTCACTGATAAAGAGGCCATCGCCGAGGAGCGGGTGAAGCGCATGCCGCATCTGCGGCGTCTTGCGCTCGAAGCTGTCATGCTTGGCGATAAAGGCCTGCGCCACGGTATCGGGGCTGTTGCATACGAACAGCCGTCGCCGCAGCATCTGCACCGTGAACAACTGGTACTCGAAGCATTTGTCGTCGAAGGCCGCGAGGAAGTTGCGCCGCACGGCGCGCAGCATCGCCAGCGGCGGCAGCGGCTCGCGCGGCCGGTCCGGATAGGGCGGCACGAACTGGCTCATCGCGGAGTGGCCGGGCGAGACAGGGGCGGCATCGGGCCAAGCTAGGTCGCCGGCACAATCCGAGGCAAGCGCCGGGTTTGGCCGGCCGGGACTGGGCGGGGCGAGGCGCAGCCCTGTGACATCGACCGGGGTTGGCGGATAATTTGCTTGGCTCATCCGTTGTCAAATGCCGGCGTCGTGCCGCACTGCCCGTCCCAATGAGTACGTCCATGCCGAGTCCCGGCGCCGATCCCCGCCACCGCCGCAACAATTTCGACGCGCTGCGCCTCATCGCGGCGTTGTCGGTGGTGTTCTCGCATTCCTTCCTGATCGCCGAGGGCAGCGAGGCCAACGAGCCGTTCATCTGGCTGACGGGCAATCAGTGCATCCTGGGCCTCGTCGGGGTTTTTGTGTTTTTCGTGATCAGCGGCTATCTCGTCACCGAGAGCTGGTGCCGCAGCCCGCTGCCAGGCCGCTTCTTGTTGCGCCGGACGGCGCGCATCTACCCCGGGCTCGTCGTCAGTATCGCAATCTGCGCCTTTGTCATCGGCCCGCTCGTCACCTCGCTGCCGCTTACCGCCTATTTTCACGGCCCGGAGCTGCGCGACTTCCTTGCCAAGACGCTGACCCTGAACCCGGGCCCACTGAGCCTGCCGGGCGTGCTGTTCGCCGACAATTCGGTCGGCCTGCACATCAACGGCTCCTTATGGACGCTGCGCTACGAGGCGATGATGTATCTGATGATCGTCATCCTCGGGACGCTGCGCCTGCTGCGGCTCTCGACCTGCATTGCGCTGACCGCGCTCGGCATCATTGCCGTCTATTTCGAGAAGGCTCTGACCCCGCTCGGCGACATCGGCGAGTGGGCCTGGTTCCTCGGCTTCTTCGCCGCCGGCATGGTGTTGCATTTTCTGCGCGACCGGCTGGTGTTCGATTGGCGCGGCGCGCTCGTCGCGCTCCTCGCCCTCACTGTCTTCGTGGAACTCGGCCAGTTCATCATGCTGTTCCCGCTGGCCGGTGCTTATCTCGCGATCTGGTTTGCGCGGCGCTATGATCCGTGGCTCGATTATTCACGCTATTGCGGCGACCTCTCCTACGGTCTCTACATCTATGGCTGGCCCTCCGAGCAGCTGGTCATGTGGCTGTCGGGTGGGCGTGCCGCGTGGTGGCAGGTGTTCCTCGGCTCGCTGGCGATCGCCCTGCCGCTGGCCTGGCTGTCCTGGCACGGCGTCGAGAAATGGGCCCTGCGCTGGGGCCGCACTGTCGGACGGCGGCCTGCCTTGGCGGTCGCACCAGCATCGGCGGACGGCTGAAGCCGCAGCCCCTCTCTGCATTCTTCGCAATCGACAGCGGCGCGGCTGCGCCGTACCGTTGGACGCATCGGGTAGGGAGCGCGGCAATGGCTTATGATTTGCTGATCCGGAACGGCACAATCATCGACGGTACCGGGGCGTCACGGTATCAGGCTGACATTGCCGTCAAGAACGGCCGCATCGCCGAAATCGGCAAGATCAAGGACGCTGCAGGCAAAGTCATCGACGCCGATGGCTGCGTCGTCGCGCCGGGCTTTATCGATCCGCACACCCATTACGACGCGCAGATCTGCTGGGACCCGGCGATCTCACCCTCCTCCTGGCATGGCGTCACTTCGGTCGTCATGGGGAATTGCGGTGTCGGGATCGCGCCGTGCCGCCCTGAGGCGCGCGAGATCGCAACGCGCGACCTTGTCAATGTCGAGGCGATCCCGTTCGAGGTGCTGAACCAGGGGATCACCTGGGACTGGGAGACCTTCCCGGAATTTCTTGCCGCCGCCGACAAGCGCGGCTCGGCGCTCAATCTCGGCTTTATCGCGCCGCTGACGCCGTTCCGGCACTACGTCATGGGCGAAGCCTCGCTGGAACGCGCGGCGAGCGGTGAGGAGACGGCGCAGATCAAGACGCTGCTGCGCGAAGCGATCGATGCCGGGGCCTTCGGCTGGTCGACGACGGTGCTGAACCAGCATGTCGGCTATGAGGCGCGGCCGCTCGCCTGCCGCAACGCGAGCCGGGCCGAGCTGAAGGCCTATTGCAATGCGCTGAACGAGGCGGGGAAGGGCGCCATCGAGATCGCGCTGACGCAAACGGTCGGCGTGTTGGCTGAGGAGGAGGAAGACCTTCTCGCGCTGCTGCTGAAGGAAAGCGGCCGCAAGGTCACGTTTCTCGCGCTGTTTCAGCGCGACGACCTGCCCGAGGCCTGCCCCGAAACGCGCCGCCGCGCCCGAGCCTATCCCGGCGCCGTGCCGCAGACCTCGCCGCTCGCACTGACCCGCGACGTCAATATGCGCAACCCGTTCTCCTTTGGCGCCTTTCCGTGCTGGAGCCGGGTCTTCGCCGACAAATCGAAAGCGGCGCAGCGCGCCGTCTATGCCGATCCGGCCTTTCGCAATGCCTGCCGCGCCGAGATCAAGGGCAACATCGACTGGCGCCGGTTGACCGTCCACGAGACGCACAAGCCGGAGTTGAAGCGCTATGAGGGCCGCACCGTCGCCGATGTTGCGGCGGAGCGTGGCGTCGATCCGATCGATGCCTTCCTCGATCTGACGATCGAGGACGACCTCGATATCGAATTCGTCCTCGCGCAGTTCAACGTGAACGTCGAGTTGGTGAAGGACAATCTGGTCGATCCGAACGTGCTGATCGCGCTCGGCGATGGCGGCGCGCATGTCGACATGCTGTGCGATGCCGGATATCCGACTTATCTCCTCGGCACCTGGGTGCGCGAGCGCCAAATTATGAGTCTCGAACAGGCGGTGGCGCGGCTGACCGCACAGCCGGCGGATCTGTTCGGCATCAAGGGCCGCGGCCGCCTCGCCTTCGGCAATGCCGCCGATATCGCGATCTTCGATCCGGAACGCATCGGCTCGGCGAGCCGCGGCGAGCGCCGCTTCGATCTGCCGGGCGGCGCCAAGCGCATGGTCATGCCGTCCCGCGGCGTCGAATACACGATCGTCAACGGACAGATCGTCTATGCCGATGGCGGCGCGACCGGTACGACGCCCGGCGAGGTGCTGCGCTCATAACGGCGCAGCACCGGCCGAGCGGCGGCTAATAGCCGAGCATCGGATCGTAGTAGCGCACCGGATATGACGAGCCGTAGTAGATGTCCTCGTCATAGGCGCGCATCATCGGCTCCGAGACATACTCCCGTGTCACGGTCGAGGTATAGGGCCGCTCGACCGTGTAATAGTCGGTTGTCACAGTCCTCGTCGTGACGGTCCGGCGCGGCGCGCGCGTCGCGATACGCTCGCGCGTGTAGCAGCCTCTCACCAGCTCGCGATGGCCGCTGGGGCTGTTGACGACTTCACGGAAGCAGGTGGCCGCATTCGCCGGCGGCGACCAAGAGCTCAGCGCGGCGACGCCGAGAGCGGCGGCGGCAATGGCGATGGCTTTCATCAGTACCTCCTCCTAACAACACGGCCGGCGCATGCGAGCACGGCGCCAGTGCCAATGAAACGGCTATCGAAAACCAGAATTCACATCCCGCCTCCTGGTTGAACAGCGGCGTTTCTCGCCCGAATCAGCAATCGAATTGCGCTTCCTGGAGAGCCGCTTCAGCAGAGGGGAGGGGCAATTCTGGCCGGGTGCGGTGCTGACAGCGCACAGCACCCGGCATCGCGATTCAACGTAAACGGTTGTAA
>Ga0209059_1000224_pt1 | contig 24837 bp, 20 predicted proteins | sample GraSoiAngelo_151_FD_186165 | JGI IMG/M metagenome (GOLD analysis project Ga0209059, IMG submission 186165) | Grasslands soil microbial communities from the Angelo Coastal Reserve, California, USA - 14_1009_12_20cm (SPAdes) (version 2) | ecosystem: Environmental > Terrestrial > Soil > Grasslands ...
GCCTTCAGTGATCTTCATCCCCGAGTACGGCCTCGCTCTCGCGGGGTTTGCCCTAGTCGCTCCCATCTGGCGGCGCGTCCGGCGGTGGGAGGCGCAATGACGCGTCGCTTCGAACTCAACGCGGCTCTACTTGCGGCGCTCGCATTGATGCTCATCGTGCTGCCGTTCGTGACCACCTTCGATGACTTCTTGAACTCAATCGCAGCACGTCTCGGACTTGAAGTGGCGGTGCAGGCAGTCGCCAGGCCAGAGGCTCACGCGGTCGTGGGCGTGCTGGGCTGGTTCGGCGTAAGGGCGGTGGTGGCCGGTTCGCAGATCCTGATTTACAGCAGCGCTGGCTATCCGCAATACCTGCAGATCGGGGCCACCTGCATCGGCTGGCAGAGCCTCCTGCTTTTCGGCCTGAGTCTGGTTGTCGGCTTGCGTGGGCCCTTCAGCGCAAGCGCACGTGTGCAGGCGATCGTGACCGGGCTGCTCGGCACCTTCCTGGTCAACCTCGGCAGGATGGCGGCCGTTGCGGTCATTGCGGCACAGGGCGGCTTCTTGCCGGCTGTTCTCTTCCACGACTACGGCGGAACGGCGCTGATCGTGCTCTGGCTGTTTGCCTTCTGGGCCTTCGCGAACCGCTTTCTTTTGCATGGCCAAGGCGAGCCGGAGGCGGTGGCATGAGAATCGCGGTCCTCCACCTCGGCTTCTTCTACGCCGGCGGCGGCGAGCGCCTTGTCCTGGAGGAAGCGCGGGGCTTACGCCAGCTCGGCCACGAGGTCGAGTGTTTCGCGCCCGTGGTCGACGCCGACCGCTGCTACCCGGAGCTGATCGCCGAGGTGGGGGTGCACCGGCTGTTGCCCGACCTGCCGCGCTGGATCCCGGGCCGGGTAGCTTTCCTCGTCCTGCTGAGCTGCTTGCTGGCGCCGGTCTTGGCTCTCCGCTTCCGGAACTTCGACGTGATCCTGGCGGCCAACCAGCCGGCGCCCTGGATCGCCTTGGTCGCGAGCCGACTGCTGCACAAGCCGTACGTCGCCTACCTCGCACAACCGAACCGTGTGCTCTACCCGCGACAGGTCGATTTGGATGCGCGACGGCCGGACCTCGACTACCGGCTCTTCGCGCTCTTCGCGGGCTTGGCCCGGCCCCTCGTTGATTGGGCCGATTTGAAGAGCATCCAGAGCGCGGCCAACGTGCTGGCGAACGGCAACTACATGGCGGGCGTCCTGGAGAGCATGTACGGGCGACAGATGTTGAGTTGCCCCGCCGGCGCCCACCCGGTCCCGGCGTCCGAACTCGACTATTCGAAGCGAATCTCGGGGACGCTGCGAGTCGGCCGGCTCAACATCCCTAAGCCCTATGTGCTGCTCACCAACCGGCACTATCCCCAGAAGCGCTTCGACCACGCGCTCCGCGCGCTCGCTTGCGTCCCCGACGCGACGCTTGTGTTGACGGGGGCGCCCACGGATTACACGGCTGACGTTGAAGAGCTCGCCTGCCGCCTGGGGGTGCGGGATCGGCTTCTTCTGACCGGCCTCGTCTCGGACTCGCAGCTGGCCCGCCTCTACGCGAGTGCCCAGGCATACGTCTACACCGCTCCCGAAGAGGACTACGGCATGGGCATCGTTGAGGCGATGGGGCATGGCGTGCCTGTCGTCGCCTGGCGTTCGGCGGGCCCGACAAGCACGGTCACCGACGGCAAGACCGGCTTTCTGGTCGAGCCGGGCGACTCAGATGCTTTCGCCGGCCGGCTTCGCGATCTGTTGACGGACCCCGCTCTGGCTGCCCGCCTCGGTCGGGCTGGTTGGCGCCGGGTTAACGACGGGCTCGGTTATCACTCGCACCTACGGAGACTGGAGGAGGAGCTCGCGGCCGCCCGACTGGCTCCGCCGAACACTGCCTCCGCTTCTCGGCGCGTCCTCCGACCGACGCTTCAGGTCGCTTTCGCGGTCTTGCTGCTGGCGCTCTGGTCCCGAACGGTTCCGCTCGCGGACGTGGCGGCCCATGCACGACCCAGGCACCTCCTGCCGCTTCTGGTGATACCGCTCCTCGCCTTCAGCGGAGCCGTCCTCCGCTCGTTCCGCTGGTCGCTCCTGCTGCGGCCGATCGCCCGCGTGCGGATTCTCGACCTGGTTTGGATCAATGCGGCCGGCGGACTGCTGAACTACGTGCTGCCGATCCGCTCCGGCGATGCCGCCCGCGTCTGGTGGTTGCAGCGCCGCCACAAGGTGCCGGCCGGTGCCGGGCTGGCTACGATCCTGGTCGACAAGACGTTTGACCTGGCCGCTGTCGTCCTGGTTCTGGTCGCGACCCGCGGTCTCTGGCAGGCGACTGCATATGCCGGCGCCCTCCTAGCGGTCGTCGTTGGCGTCGCGCTCGGCGGGGTCCGATTCGCCCGTTCTTCCTTCGCTACTCGCTTCCTGCCCGAGCGCGTGGCGGCCGGGTTGGGCGCACAGGCCTTCTCCTTCAGGGCCGGAGCACGGTCGCTGTTGAGCCTGCCGCGAGTGGCCGCCGTCTCCTTTCTGAGCCTGCTCGCGCTCGCCCTCGACGGAGTCTCGTTCGCGCTGCTGTTCCGCGTCCTCGACCTGCCAGTTAAGCTGCCGGCCGCGATCTCCGCTTACTCGGCCTTGCTGCTCACCTATACGGTGCCGTCCGGCCCCGGCTACGTCGGAACGCTGGAGCTGGCGGGTACCGCCGTCCTGGCGACCGGGCTCGGGCTTGGCGCCGGTGCGGCGGCCGGGGCGATCGTCCTCTGGCACGCGCAAGGGGCGCTCCTCATCCTCGCCACGGGACTCGTCGGGCTGAACTTGGTCGCGCGACCTACCCGCGCCCAAGGCGAGGTGGGCCGGGTCGCCATCTTCCATTGCGGATTCACCTACTCGGGCGGCGGCGAGCGGATCGTGATCGAAGAAGTTCTCGGGCTGCGCCGGCTGGGCTATGAGGTCGAGTGCTTCGCCCCGACTGTGGATCCAGCGACGTGCTATCCGGACCTGCTGCCCGAGGTGGGGGTGCGTACTTTCCTGCCGCAGCTACCGCGGTGGGTCCCGTTGCGCGACGCCCTGCACATGGTGCTGGCAAGCGCTCTGGTCCCGGTGTATGCCTGGCGCTTCCGCCGGTTCGACGTCATCGTTGGAGCCAACCAGCCCGGGGCCTGGATCGCTTGGTGCGTGGCCCGCCTGACCGGCCGGCCCCATGTCGTCTATCTGAACCAGCCGAACCGCCTGGTTTACCCACGTGCCATCGACGTCAGAACCGGCTGGCAGACCAAGCGCGACTATCAGCTGCTCAACCTCGTGATCCAGCGCATCCGGGGCGTCGTGGCCTGGGCCGATCGCGTCTCCGTCGTGGGGGCGTCACGGCTCCTTGTGAACGGCAGCTATATCGGCGGAATCATCCGTTCCATCTACGGCCGCGACGCCGACGACTGCCCGGCGGGCTGCCATGTCGAGCCAGGCCACCCGCTACCGGCGCACCTCCGCTTCCAGGGATCATTCCGCTTGAACGGCCGGCTTCTTCGCCGTCCTTTCATCCTGCTGACGAACCGGCACTACCCGCAAAAGCGCTTCGACCTCGCCATCCGCGCAATGGCGGAGGTGGCCAAGGTGCATCCGCAGGTCCAGCTGGTCATTCCCGGCGAGGCGACCAGCCACACCGCGGCGCTAGCTGAGCTGGTTCGCGAGCTGGGCCTCGGGGAATCGGTATTGTTCCTCGGCGTGATCCCGGAGGACGAGCTCCAGCGGCTTTACTCCGAAGCCGCTGTTTACGTCTATCCGGCGCCCGAAGAGGACTTCGGGATGGGCGTCATCGAGGCGATGGCCCACGGCGTGCCAGTGGTCGCGTGGAGGAACGCCGGTCCGACAGTGACCGTCGCCTCCGGCGAGACCGGCTACCTGGCGCCGCTCGAGGACGTCGGAGCTTACGCGGGCGGCATTCTTCGCTACCTCGACGACCAGGCGCTGAACGAGACGGCCGGTCGCCATGGCCACGCGCGGGCACGTCGGTTTGATTGGGCCCGCCACATCCAGACGTTGGAGTCCGCCATCCTGGGCGCCGCCGGCGCTAGCGTGGTGCAGCCCGAGTCCGAGACCGCCTCGGCCGCCGAGGCCGGCGTCTAGATGGCGATCTTCAAGCTGCGGCTCCTTGCCGACGAAGAGCAAGAGGAAGTCCGCCTGCGCGAAGAGCTTGACGAGGAGCCGTCCGAGGCACGTCTCGCCAAGCGGCTGGGCCCAACAGCTTGGTACTGGACACTCGCCGTGGCACTCGGGGCAGCGCTGCCTCGCCTCTACTACCTGTTCAGGGTGTCCGATCCGAGCAACCCGGGCGACGGGATGTACGGAGATGTCTATCACCACTGGCAGATCGCCTACCTGACGAAGGAGATCGGCTGGAGCCATGGCTTGCGCCTCTGGGATTTGAAAGGCCTCGAGTACTTCTGGGGCATCCTGCACCCGTGGCTGATGGCGGCGATCTTCACCGCTACCGGCTCGATCGACATTGTCCAGGACCGCCTCCTGAGCCTCGCTTTCGGGGTTCTTGCCGTGGTGCTTGTCTTCCTTCTCTGCCGTCGGCACTGGGGCACCGAAGTGGCCCTGGCGTCGGCGGCTTTTGCCGCATTAGCGCCGACCTCGATCTTCAACGACGCCTCGGGCATGGTCGAGCCGCTCGGCGTGGCCCTTTGCCTGCTCGCGGTCTGGCTCCTGCCCCGTCACGGCTTCCTCGCCGGCATCACGTGGGGACTCGCAACGATGGCACGCGCCGAAGCCTGGGTCTTCACCGTTGGGCTGGTTGTGGCTGTCCTGCTGACGCGAGAGGGTCGCCGTCAAGCGATCCCTCTCCTGGTCGGCTGGGGCGCCGTGATGCTCTTCTACATGAAGTTTCTCCTGGACCAAACCGGCGATCCGATTTACCCCGTGTACTGGAACTTCCTGGCCAATGTGCTTGGCAAATGGGAGTTCACCCAGACGCTGACTCCAGATCAGCGCGCGGTCCAGCCCTGGCTTGGCGTCATCCTGGCGATTTCGGCGGTGGCGCTCGCAATCACCCTCTGGAAGCGGCCCCGGCCTTATCTCCTGCTTACGTTCGGCTTTGGGTACTGGGTCTTTGTCGCGGGCATGCTCGGCTTCACCTCCTACCTGCGCAGCTGGGTCTGGTGGATGCCGATCACGCGCGTTTTTGCGTTCCCTTACGACTTCGCGGCCGTGGTGCTCGCGATCGGGCTGCTCTACCTGGCGCCGCGCTACCTTGGCCGTCACGTCCGACCGGTCTCCTGGACGGTGGTCGCGGCGGCCCTGGTTGTTGTGCAGGTCGCTTGGTTGCCGATCCAGTCGCTCTACTCGGGAACTTACGGGACTTGGAAGCAGACGCAGCAGGCAGGCGCCGAGGTGGCCGCCGCGTATCACCAGCCGGGCATCGATGGTGGCGCCATCACCCTGCCCTCCGATCATCCCAACCTGACCTATGCGATGGCACGCTTCGATGGCGTCCAGGGACGCCACCTCGTGAGCGACATGTACGACCCCTTTTATTACCTGCCGGCCGGCTACTCCTACGACCGCAACCCCGACGCCATAGGCACACAGATGGCCTGCTGGTTCGCTTCCACGGGGACCACCCTCTTCGTCGTCGACCGCCAGAAGAAGAACTACGCCCTACTGCTGGCCGACCACCCGGGTTGGTTCGGACACATCGGCGCCGTCAATGAGTACGACTGGCAGCTCTATCGGGTCCAGGCACCACGGCCCTCGGCTGCCAGCTGCAAGGAGGCGGCACGAGCAACGCGCCCCTAGCCGCCGCTGCCGACTTCGATTACGAGTCCAAGCGCTGGGGAACCGCTCCGGTACTCCCCCAACCCTGGTACATGAACGGCCTGAAGCTGCACTACCTGCTGCAGGACCTTGCTGGCGTGCAGGGCTCATATCTCGACCTTGGATGCGGTGGGGGTGCCGTCGCCAAGGCGGTCAAGCGGGAGAGGCCTGACCTCGATGTCCACGGTGGAGATCTAAGTCGGGCCGTCATTGCAGCAGCGTCACATGATCCGCAGGGGGTCCGCTTCGTGGTCGCTCCAGCTGAGCGGCTCCCATATCGGGATGGGACCTTCGACGCGATATCCGTTATCGACGTGCTCGAGCACGTCGACGACCCAACCTCGATGCTGGCGGAGATCCGTCGGGTCCTCCGCCCCGGCGGCTTGCTCCATTTGGTCCTGCCGCTCGAAGGCCAGCGGGGCACGCTCTGGCGCGCCATCGGGACTGGGACCCGCTGGCGAGCCAAGGTTCAATATGCAGGCCACATTCAGGTTTTCGACGAGCAGCGCTATCGACATCTTGCAGATGCCGCCGGCTTATCTGTCGTCCGTGTGCGCTGGAGCTACCACCTTCTCTTTCAACTGGTCGACATCCTCTTTTTCCTGCTGATCTCGATCCGGGGACCGCTCAAGACCTCATTTGAGGACGCGGCTGCAGAACGGCAGGGAGTGGCTGGACCACCCCTTCGGGCGCTCAAAGGAGCGATTGCGGCTGTCGGCTGGTATGAAGCCCGCCTGATGAGCTGGAAGCGCGGTGGCTGCGGCCACTTCACCAGCCAGCGCGGGTGACTCGGCGGGCGGCTGGAGTCGTACTCGGGATTCTTCGCCTGGCGCTGGCCGCCATGCTCTTGGTGGCCACGGCCTACATCCTCAGCTGGCGCCTCCTCTGGACCGCACCTACTGGCTCGGACATCCCATTCCACCTTGGATTGGTCTCCTGGGTGGCGACGAGCTTCCCAGCCATCCATTGGTGGTACAGCTGGGACGGCGGCGGCATCCCCTACCGCCTTGGCTACCCGCTTGCCGCTCATTGGCTTGCCGTGGCGGTGTCCCGCGCCGCCTCAGTTGATCTGAACCAAGGAGTGCAGCTGGTTCAGTTCGCCGTGAATCCCCTCTGTGCGCTGGGCGTCTACGCCTATTGCGCCTGGCGTTTCAAACAACCGCTCGGCGGGCTCGCGGCAGGCGTTCTCTACCTCCTTAGCCCGATGGCCTGGACCTTCTTGGTCGACTGGGGGTTTTTCCCAAACCAGGTTGGAACCGTCCTCTTCATGCCTTGCCTCATCGCGCTGGATTGGTTCTACGCGCTCTGGCTTGCGGGCGAGCGGACTGCATGGCTGCGCCTGGCAGCGATCCTGACCATGGGTCTGACCGCACTTTTGGGTCAGGTCGCGCCGTCGCTCGTCTGGGCTCCCTTGGTCGCCGCAGCGGCTTACGCGCTGGCCGTCCCCGGCGCCCGGCGTGCGCTCCGCTGGCTTGTTATCGTCACCCCGTCGCTGGCGATCGGAACCATTCTTCTAGCCGCGTTCTGGGCCCTTCCACTGCAGGACTACCTGGCCTTTGTCTCCGCGCGGCAGCCTCGTCCGACCTATAGCCCGAGTTTGCAGCACCTCTGGTCGGTCGGGCAGGTATTCCAGCTGAGCCCGGTGCGCTTGACCGGCATCGATACCGTTTACGACCGCACCTCACTGGCCCCAGCGGCTTGGATCCCGGCGCTGGCTGGCTGCCTGCTGGTGGCATGGGACCGACGAGTGCGCGTCCTCTTGGCGCTGGTCGCCTTCGGCGTCCTATCGATGACGTTCGAGCCGTTTTACTCCGTTACCTACAACTTGCCACTGCTGCCGCTCGTTATCCATTTCCGGGTGGGCATGCTCTTCCTGCAGTTCTGTGTCCCCATCCTCGGCGGCCTTGGACTCTTCGCAGTTGTGCCTCGCGTCCTCGCCGCTTTGACGCGCGGCCGGCCCCCTGGCCGCCTGGTCGGTGCCATTGCCGCCGGGGTGCTGGCGTTCGGGGGACTGCTGGCCACGGTGGCCGACGTTTCACTTGCTGCGCGACCTGTGGCGGGGAGCTCGAACCTGTTGGCCTACGGATCGGCGGGTTATTTCGACCCGCGCCATATTTGGGGTCGGAGGAGCGAGGCGTCGGTCGAGTCGCAACTCATCGACCCAACCGCCTGGCGTCCGCTCCGCGTCGGTTGCTACTTACCCGGTTGCGCACTGTTGGCTAACCAGGAGGCCCAGCTCGCGGCTTCGTTCAACTCGCCGCCACAGCGCGCCGCCCTGGACGCCCACACCTCCCTTCTTCTCCAGGATGTGCACCGGATCACGGGCGGCGGCCAGGCTTACGGCTACAACTACCAGCTACTCGGCTCTCCAGAGCTTGCCGACTACGTCAAGGCGACGATGGTGGAGCAGTCCGGTGCGACTTCAAAGCAGGAGCTTGCCACGGTGGCTGGTATCGATAGTGTGGCCCTGAGTCCTGGGGCCGCGGCTCTGACCGCCGACTATCGCTCACTTGGCTGGGTCGGCGGCAGCGGGAACCCGGCGGTTTTCACCTCGCCTTCCCCGAGCGCGCTCGCAGAGGAGCGGCCTGGCGGCCTTGCGGTTCTTGTGGTGGGCGCCGACCAGAGCGGAGGAGCGCATCCATACAACGATTTGATTCAGACGGCGGTCCAAGGCATGCTGCCGTACTCGGCCGGCTGGCTCTTGCGTGGGCGGTCACCATACGTGGACGACTATTCGACACAAGAGCTGAGTCGCTACAAAGGCCTCCTTCTTGTCGGTTACAGGTACCACGACCGCGAGGCAGCCTGGTCGAGGCTGGACCAATACGTGCGCAATGGTGGTTCTCTCTACGTCGAGACGGGGTGGCAGTTCGTCGATCCGGACTGGAACCTCGGCAGCGCGCCGCGACCGCTACCAGTAACGCGGCTCAACTGGACGCCGTTGGACTCCAGCAAACCCGTCCTCGTCGACGGCGTTGCAGAGCCGGGGTGGGGAACTTTGAGCTATCCCGGAGGCAGTTGGAGCGCGAGCGTAGGCGGTGCGGCCCGGGCGGGCGCGGAATCAGTCGTATCGGTCGGCGGCAAGGTCGTTGCGGCGCGCTGGACCAGCGGTCAAGGCCGCGTCTTTTGGAGCGGAATGAACCTGATCGCTCACGCCCGCAGCGCGGCCTCCGCCGACGAGGCCCGGTTCATCGCCGGCCAGTGGCGCTGGCTGCTGCAACCTGCTGCCGAGCCCGCCCTGGCGCTCCAACCGCGATGGACCCAGGACGACGAGGTCAGCCTCGACCTGCAGCCGTCGCCCGGTCCCACTTGGATCCTTCTCAAGGAATCCGAAGTGCCCGGCTGGAGCGCCGAACTGCGTTGGCCGGGCGGCAGCCGGGCAGTGGAGATCCAGGCGGGAGAGCTCGACTACATGGCGAGCCGACTCGACTCGGTGCCGGCGGGCGCGGTCCTCGTGTACCACTACGGGCCGACGCTTCGGGTAATGGGTTGGTGGGGCCTCTCAGCACTTACGTTGGCCCTGCTAGCGCTCTGGTTAGCCCTGCCGGCCGTGTATCGGGGAGCATGGAGCGCCGTTCGGCGTCGTGGAGCGAGCTTGGCGCGTGCGACCGGCTGGCTAGGTGACGACGACTGAGCGGGCCCAGGCGATCATATCGGCAAGCCCGGCGTCGACATCGATCTCCGGCCGCCAGTTGAGCGCCGAGGTCACGCTCGCCAGGTCGCTCACGTAGCGTCGTTGGTCCCCTGGCCGGACTTCGGCGAACTCGTACTCGGCCTTCCGGCCGGAGGCGTCTTCGATCGCGGCGATCACTTGCAGCAGGTCACGCGCATTCGAAGGGCCGCCACCCACGTTGAACACCTGCCCCGCTGCCGGCCCCCCCGGCTCGACCGCGAGCTCGTAGAGACGGCAGAGGTCGCGCGCGTCGAGGAGGTCGCGGACCTGGTGGCCATCCCCATAGATCGTGAGCGGCCGCCCGGCCAGGATGGAGTGCACGAAGTGGGCCACCCAGCCCTGGTCCTCGCTCCCGTTCTGGTGCCGGCCGTAAATGCAGGACTGGCGGAGAACCACTGTCCGCAGGCCGAAAGAGCGGCCGTAGTCGTGCACGTACTGGTCGGCCGCGCCCTTGGAGCACCCGTACGGAGTGCGGAAGTCGAGCGGCTGATCCTCGGTGACCGCCCTGTCGAGATCCTCGAGCTCCCCGTAGACCTTGTTGGTGGAGGCGAAAACCACCGTCGCCTCGGGTGCTCCTCGGCGAACCGCCTCCAGGACGTGGAGCGTGCCCGTCAGGTTGATGGCAAAGTCGCCGAGCGGGTCGGCCAAGGATGTGGTAACCGCGACCTGTGCCGCCAGGTGCAGCACGGCGTCGACGCCCCGCACCGCTTCGGTCACAAGGTCGCTGTCGCGCACGTCGCCCCCGCGGAAGTCCAGCGAGCTCGGGTGCTGGGCGCCGATCCACGCCAGGTTCTGGTCGGAGCCGGCCCGGGAGAGGTTGTCGAAGAGCCGCACCTGCCAGCCCTGCTTCGCGAAATGGTCCGCGGCATTCACGCCCAGGAACCCGGCGCCGCCAGTGACCAGGACTGTCGAGCGCGTCAGCCGAACACCTGCGCCAGGTCGTAGAGCTCCCGCGGCACCTGCCGCGTCTCCTTGACCACGTCTCCGATCGGCACCACCTCGACCTGGCCGTCCCGCCGGACCGGGATCAGCCCCGACTTGCCGTCGGCCAACAGGTCGGTCGCGGCGACACCGAGACGGGTCGCCCAGATCCGGTCGACCGGGGAGGGACTGCCGCCGCGCTGCAGGTGGCCCAGGACCGTGACGCGGGTCTCGAAGCCGGTGGCCGCCTCGATCCGGTTGCTGAGCGCCTCGCCGACGCCCTGCTTGGCCAGCCGGACGTGTCCGAAGGCGTCGGTCTTCTGCTCGGCCTCGCCGACCAGCGCCGGCTCCAGGTCGGGCATCCTCACGCCCTCGGCCACGACGATGATGCTGAAATCCTTGCGATCGCCGCGACGGCGGTGGAGGTGGCCGACCACCTCGTCGAGCGCCACTGGAAACTCCGGGATGATGATCAGGTCGGCGCCGCCGGCAAGCCCCCCGACCATCGCCACCCAACCGGTGTCCCGCCCCATGACCTCGACCACCATCACCCGGTGGTGCGCTGAGGCGGTCGTATGCAGCCGGTCCAGCGCCTCCACCACAACTCCGACAGCGGTGTCGAACCCGATGCAGAAGTCGGTGGCGCTCAGGTCGTTGTCAATCGTCTTGGGCACGCCGACCACGGGGTAGCCGGACTCACTCAGCGCTGCCGCCACTGAAAGGGTGTCGTCCCCGCCAATCGCGACCAGCCCGTCGACGCCTTCGCGGCTGAGCACGGAGATGACCTGCTGAATGCCGTCCTTCTCTTTCAACGGGTTGGTCCGAGAGGTGCCCAGGATGGTCCCGCCCAGCGGCAGGATCCCGCGCACCGAGGCCGGAGTGAGATTCTCGATCTCGCCCCGGCCGAGACAGCCCGCCCAGCCGTTCATCACGCCGCTCACCTGGAGGTTGCGCTGGAAAGCCCGCCGGGCCGCCGCCCGGATGGCGGCATTCAGCCCGGGCGCGTCACCCCCGCCCGTCAAGACCCCGATCCTCATTCCCCGTAGATTACTGGCGTGCTGGCTCCGCCGGAAAACCCGCACGACCCCGGGATGGCGCTCGCCGCCCAGCGTGCCGAGCTCATCGCGGAGGCGGCCAGCGAGCTCATCAAGATCCCGGACGGCGGCGAAGTCCGGGTCGGCACGGCCTCCTGGACCGACCCCACGATGACCGCCAAAGGCGTCTTCTATCCCGACGACGCCAGGACTGCCGAAGACCGGCTCAAGTTTTACGCTGACCTCTTTCCGGTCGTAGAGGTCGACGCCACCTACTACGCCATCCCGCGCGCCGAGACGGCCGAGCTCTGGGTCGAGCGGACCCCGGACCGGTTCCTGTTCGATGTCAAGGCTTATGCCCTGATGACCGGGCAGCCTTCAGAGGTGAAGCGGATCCCCAAGCCGATCCGGGAAGGGCTGCCGAGAGAGCTGGCGGACAAACCTCGGATCTATGGGAAAGACCTGCCGGCCGAGCTCTACGACTCGGTGTTCGAGATGTTCAGGGAGGCGATCAAGCCGCTCCAGCGGGCAGGCAAGCTGGGCACCGTGTTTCTCCAGTACCCCCGCTGGATCTTCCCCTCGAACGAGGCTCGCGAAGCGATCCTCGACGCCCGCGGCCGGCTGGGCGAGATGCCGGTCGCCGTCGAGTTCCGGAACGGGGCCTGGTTCAACGAGCGAAATGCTGAGCGCACGCTCCGTTTCCTGGAGGACAACGACATCCCGCTGGTCATGGTCGACGAGCCACAGGGCCTGAAAAGCAGTGTCCCGCCGTTTACCGCGGTGACATCCGACCGGCTGGCGGTCGTCCGCTTCCACGGGCGTCGCGTCGAGACCTGGGAGAAGAAGGGAATCCCGGTCATCGAGCGGTTCCGCTACCTCTACGACGAAGACGAGCTGGCCGACTGGGTGCCCCAGGTCCGGGCCGCCGCCCGCAAGGCTGCCCAGACGCACGTCCTCATGAACAACTGCTTCGGAAACTACGGAACGACGAACGCTCGCGAGTTCGCTTCGCTGCTTCGTCAGGCGTCCACCGGCTAAGGCGCAAACAATCTGGCGTCCCGCGCGTTTAGTTTGGCATGAGCGCACGCGCACGGCTGGGATCTGCTCGGATTCCCGTGCAGACGAGAGCATTGACGAAGGGAGGCACTGCGTTCACGCGTTTGCGTCTCTCCAACGGGTCGGCCCGGCGGACAGCGCTGCATCGGCCATCCCATCTGGCACCGAACACGACCTCGGGCCGGCGTGGGTCATCAGTGCCAGTTACGCGTTATGGCGAGTAAGACCGGTGACGAATTACATTTCTGGCCCTACAATTCCCGACCGCCCAATGCATGAGTCCGGCTAGACATTCCCGTCCGGCGGCGTCAGGCGGCCGCCTTTCCGGGCAGGCCGCCGTCGAGTTCGCTTTGAGCTCCGTTCTTCTCCTCTTGCTGCTGCTCGGGCTGATCGACTTCAGCCGGGTCTTCTACTTCGACACCGGCATCCACGGAGCTGCCCGTGAAGGGGCACGACATGGGGCCTGGTTTGATACCCCAAACCGCGTCAACCCATACCTCGACGACACGGACATCAAGAGCGCGGTGGACCAGTCGTTGGCTGGTGTGGTCGGCGTTGGTCCGTCGGTTTATGCGGGTACCTGCCCCGCGACGGCAGCACCCGGCAACGCCTTCTACAACCCGCCTTACACATCCGCTGCTTTTCCACCGCCGAACGTCACAAACACCCCCTACCTATGGATCTGCTACCAGAACAACCCAGGCCTGCACCTGACGACGCCGCCGGGGGCAAGCAGCCTCAGCTACAGGCTGACCGATCTCAACGTGATCTTGACCATGAACTATGGGCTCGTGACCGGCTTCATGCAGTCCCAGCTCGGCGGTGCCGTCCCGATCGTCGGTAACGTCCACATCGAGATCCAGGGCAAGCAGTGAAGCGCTACCTGCGCAGCCAGCGCTCCCAGTCCATGACCGAGTTCGCACTGATCGCACCCATCCTGTTCCTTTTCATCTTCGTGATGGTCGACTTCGGTCGCGGCATCTATTACTACGTGACCATCCAACAGGCTGTCCACGAGGGCGCCCGGGTAGCGGTTCGCTGGTCGTATCCCCTTCCCGCCGATGCCACCGTCGAGCAGGCGGTCCAGCAACATGCCATCGCCACCTTCCTGGCCAACCCCTGCCGAAACGGACCCATCTACGTGCCTGGCCAGGTGCCGCCGGCCAACGAAGGCTGGATCTTCATCACGCAGCCTCAGTCTTCCTCGCAGCCTCTCAGCGCGATCCAGGCAAACCCGCCGCCCAACGCTCCCGGTGGCGAACCCCAGTCGGGCCAGGCCGGGAACTGCAGCGCCATCAACCCGGCGTCACAGAATGCCGCGCTCCAGATCACGGTTCGCTACAACTTCGTTCCGCTCACGCCATTCGTTCGGCAGTTCACGGCCAATTCGATCATCCTCACCGCCTACACCGTTTATAGGACCGAGTACTGACGTGAAAACACCGGCTCATTCAGCGCGCTACCGGCGCGCCCAGATCGGCCAGGCCATACCCCTCATCGCAATGATGATGGTGGTCCTGTTAGGCCTGCTCGGCCTGGCGATGGACTCCGGCCGCGGCTACGTCGACCGCCGGGAGCTGCAGAACTCCGATGACGCTGCCACCCTCGCAGCCGCCGACTACTTCCAGAACTATGGCGATTCGGCCGGCGCCTCGCAGCTGGGCGTCTCTGTCTACGCGCAGAACGAACGGATCGCGAACGTGGGCTCACCCACCTATTTCGCAAGCAACCCGCAGACGTATAGCTTCCCCAGCGATCTCAGTCATTCGCTCTCCATTGCGATCACGCAAAACAACTTCGCCGGCACGGTTTTCACACTCACCGCCAAGCACTACATCCCGCTCTCGATCATGCAGGTGCTCGGCCTCGGCAGCCAGCTCTCCGTGTCCGTCATCGCCAAGGCCGTGGTCGGGAACCAGAGTTCCACGCCGGCCCTTCTCACCCTCGACCAGACCTGCCCGGGCGGAAGCTCGCTCACGCTGCAGGGGAGTACCACGGTTACAGTGCACGGCGACATCTACTCGGATGGCGGCACCAGCATGGGTGGGTCGTCGGGGTTCATCGTGGCGGGCAATGCCTATTCGCGCTGTGACCCGAACGGCGCCCTCAACAACATCACCTACTACTGCTACAACGCCGATCCGACAGTGCCCCCCTATCCGCCGCCCTGCTTCCCCGGTGACCAGGTCGGTGGTCCCAACGCCGGAGCTCCGATCATCCCGGACCCGGGCTATCCCGGTGGTAATGCGTCGCTCTACCCGAACGTCTACGGAGCGCCCGGCAACAACGTCGAGCTCCAGCCGGGTACCTATACAGGTTTCAGCATCAATGGCGGCGGCGGCTGCGATTGGCTGGCTCCGGGCATTTACACGATGCAAAGCGGGTTCACCGATCACGGCCACCAGACCAGCAACATGCTGAAGCCACCCGACGAGCCCGTTTGGTACGACAACACACAGCGTTCCGCCACCCAGTTCTTCGACGCCGGCGGATGTGCTCCCAACCCAGGTTTCACACTCGCCTCGGTCGTCTCCGGCGCTGGTGGTACGCGGCCCCTGAAGCCCGCCAACAATGTTCCCGGTTGGGGGATCGAAGTCACCTCGGTTCGAGCCGACTGGTATCCACCCAGTGGCCAGCCCGGTGCGGCCGACTATCGCCGGGAGTCAGCCCCGTCAATGTGCCGGACGATCCCGATCGATGGCGTCTCGAAAGGCTTCCAGATCACTATCAACAAGTTGCTGGGTGCCCAGGGTTACAACATCTACGCCAGCCCTAGCGGTTGCTCAGGTCCCTTTGGCTACATCGGCACCTTGAACATCGGCTCGAGCTACCCGTCGAGCGTCACCTCCCAGTACGATTCCAGCAACGTCCCCACCCCGTTCAACCCCTCAGGAGTGCAATGCGCCTACCCGACACCCGGCGTTTTCGTCCCCTCGCAACCGCCCGTCGGCTGCGCCCCGCCAGATGGTGAGACGGCACCGTACAGCCAGGTCTTTGCGTACACGAACCAGGCCCTGAGCTCTGGCAGCACGTACAACGCGATCGCGGTCGACAGCGCGCAGGGATTCACAGTCGGCATGGTCGTCACGCTTGCCAACGGGACCGGCAAGAACCAATCCCTGGTGGTAGCCGCAGGATCAGGCGCGACCACCCTCTCCGTGAACCCGTTCGTTGCGCTCAACAACTATCCAATCAATGCCTACGTCGCGGGACCCTTCCCTTCGCCGGCCATTCCCAACGGCGAGCCCCCGAAGGGCATCCTTCCGCGTGGCGATCGCGCCAACGAGAACCAGTGCTGGTCTCAGGCCACCGGTAACGCGATCCAGCCCTGCAACGGCGCCACCGTCACTCCCGGCGGGGTGCAGTTCCAGTTCCCGACTACCAATGACTGTCTCGACGAGAACGGCAACGGGGGCACCGAAATTTTCTCGGGCAGGCAGTACGACTTCATCGTGCTCTGGTTCTCGCCTCAGAACCAGTGCTCACCGCGCCTCAACGGAGGATCCTTCACGCAGTACATCGGAACGATGTACATGCCGGCCGCCAACCTCACCATCAATGGCGGCAATAAGGCCCCGGTGGCCGGCCAGGTGATCGCCTACACCACTTACTTCAGCGGCAACGCGGGAATCAGCATCGATTACAACCCGGACACCGCTCCGGCCCCGCCCGCCGCCCGCCTCATCCTGTAAGCCGGTCGGGGCCGCGCAGCCGGCGCGGAGCGCGACCACGGCGAGGACTGGGATAGAGCATCAGGCTGGGATCCCGTCGCTGTGCCTAGCCCGAAGTCTTAGCCCACTCTCTTTCTGGGGTGCGGCCGGACCCGCGACTTACGCGCCGGCGCAGACTTTGTCACGACGCCGGGCAAGGTGGGCAGTTTCTGTTTCAGCTTCAGCACCGGCTCGAAGATGTCGCCCGTGTCCGCCACCCGCTTCAGCACCTGATCGGAAAGGAAGACGAGCCGCTGCGGATCGCCTGAGTCACGGCAGGCCTGGACCTCCTCCCAAGTGACCGGCGTCGAGACCGTCGGGCGTTCGCGCGCCCGCAGCGAGTAGACGGTGATGGTCGTCTTGATGCGGTCGTTCTGGCTCCAGTCCACGAACACCTTCCCCTCGCGCGCGACCTTGCTCATCTTGGAGAGGATCAGGTCCGGGTGCTGCTTCTCGAGCACCTCCGCCAGCGCGTGGGCGAAGGGCTTGGTGTCGTCATAAGTGACTGGTGTGTTCAGCGGCACGTAGAGCTGCAGCCCTTTAGAGCCTGAGGTCTTGGCGAAGCTTTCGAGCTTCAGGTCCGCCAGGATGTCGCGAATCCAAAGCCCGACCTGGCAGCACTGCACGATGTTGGCCGGTGGACCCGGGTCGAGGTCGTAGACCATCATCGTCGGCTGGTTGACATCGGACGCGAGGCAGAGGTTGGTGTGCAGCTCAAGATCGGCCAGGTTGGCCAGCCAGACCAGCGTGGGGAGGTCGTTGCAGACCGTGAAGTCGACGTTGCGCTGGTTGCCGAAGCTCCAGACCGCCTGCGTCTTAACCCAGTCCGGCCGGTGCTTGGGACTCTGCTTTTCGAAAAAGTAGTCCTGGTCGACGCCGTTCGGATAGCGCTTCAGCGTGAGGAGTCGTTCCTTCAGGTGCGGCAGCAGCCAGGGCGAGATTCGCGTGTAGTAGTCGATCACCTGCCCCTTGGTGAAGCCCGTGGCCGGGTAGAGGACCTTATCGAGGTTCGAGAGCTTGAGCTGGCGGCCCTCGACTACGACTTCGACTGTGGACGGGCTCACGCGCTCCTGCGCTTACGCGCCCGAGCGGGCTTCGCCTCCTCGGCCGGCGCCTCGTCGCGCCTGTCCTTGGCCGCCGCCAGGCTGGCTTCCAGGGCGGCCATCAGGTCGACCACCGGAGCCTGCTCCTCTTCGACGGCCGCCACCGCGATCTCCTGGCCGGCCGCCTTCTTCTCGATCAGCTCCAGCACCCGTTCGCGGTAGTCGTCCCGGTACTGCTCGGGTCGCCACTCGGAGGTCAGCGACTCGATCAGCTGGTTGGCCATCTTGAGCTCCCGCTCGCTGACCTCGACGTCCTCCGGCAGGTCCTCCAGCTGGTCCGTGGAGACGACCTCGTCGGCGTAGAGCATCGAGGACATCGAAAGCGCGTCCTCGAGCGGACGGAGCGCGACCAGGTGCTGCTTTTGACGCAGGACGACGCGTGCGATGGCTACCTTCTTCGACTCCCGCATAGCCTCGAGCAAGAGCCGGTACGCCTTGCTCGCGCCCTTCTCGGGTACCAGGTAGTAAGTCGAATCGAAGTAGACGGGGTCGATCTCGTCGAGCTCGACGAAGTCCTGGATGTCGATGGTTCGCGTCGCCTTTGGATCGAGCGAGTCGAGCTCCTCGGGGGTGATCAAGACATAGCGGTCGCGCGAGACTTCGTAGCCCTTGACGATGTGCTCGAGCGGAACCTCTTCGCCATCCTTGGAGCAGACCCGCTTCTGCTGGATGCGGGCGCCGTCGGCGTCATGCAGCTGGTGGAAACGGACGTCTTTCTTGGATGTGGCACCGAAAAGTTTGACCGGGACGTTGACGAGCCCGAAACTGATCGACCCGCTCCAGATGGCTCTGGGCATTCTGAAGGAACCTACCTCCTGGCACGACGCGCGGTTGCGCTTTAGGTGCCTAGCAAATTCTGGCTCTTACCGGAACCAGTTTACGGCGGCCCGGAATATATCACCTGTCCGGCCCAGCTCTACAAGCTAGGTCTTGCGGCGTCCGAAAAAGCCGTTCGCGGGCCTGGCATGTGCGTGGAAGTGATCCGGGATCTTCCGCATCTCGCCGTCGAGCCACCAGCCCTCCGGGTACTCGGTGTCGGCAACCGCGCCGAGCCGGCCCAGGAGCACTTCGCGCGTCGGCTCGTCGGGGAGCCCGTGGCTCTTCCAGACCACCATCGGCGTCGAGCAGATCGTGCAGTCGGCGACCCAGCACTGCTCGTCCTCGTAGTACCAGTGCGTGATTCGTTCCGCGGTGCAGAGCAGGCAGTCCGGGGCCGTCACGATCTCCACCTTAGGCCACCGCCAGGGAACGGGGCGACCAGCCCGCCGCCCGCTACGCTGTACGACGGCGATGGGCAAGAGGCGCGTTCAGTCCAAGCAGATCCGGCGCCAGATGCGGCAGATCAAGCCGAAGCCCCAGGCTGCCCAGCCGACGGCGGCACAGCAGCGCCGCCAGCGGGAGCGCTACGTGGAGTCGGGTGGCTTCCTGCAGGGCTACGCGCCTGAGTTCGTGATGCGCCTCGGCTACATCTCCGCCGGGGTGGCCGTGATCTCCCTGCTGGTCATCGTGGAGCTGATCCTGGGTCCGCTGGCGCCCAAGGGCCTGCCCGTCCGGATCGTGGCATCCGCCGCCTGGCTGGTTCCGGTCGTTTTCCTGGTCAGCTTCGTGGCGCCGGGCGTCCGGCTGGCGTGGAAGGACCTTCACACGCAGCCGAAGGTCGTTCAGGGCCAGCTGCTGGGCGCCAGCACCGTCAGCACCTCTTTCGGCCTGGGCATGATCATGCTGCGCACGCGCAGCGGCAACGAGCAGTTCTTCTGCCCGCCCGAGAAGCTCGCCAAAGTCCCCGGTAACGTGGTGCCGGTCGTCCTCAGCGTGACTCCGAACCTCCGCCACGTGCGGACGGTTTCAGTGATGGGCCAGCGGCAGGTGGGACGGCCGGAGCCGCCGGTTCCTGAAGTGGTCCGGCGGCTCCGCCTGCTCCCGATCGCCACTCCGGCCGCCCTCGCCCTCACCGCGATTCTGGGCGACGACGTGACCGCCTTCCTGCCGTTCCAGCCCGAGGCGCTGCATGCAGTCCTCGCGCTGGCCGTCGGCGCGGTCCTGGCCGGAGGTGTCTTCGGCGTGTCGTTCCTCTACCAACGACGCCTGGTCGCCGAGGCCCAGGCGCTGGTTCCGGGAGGAGTCGGCTAGCTACGTGGGGGAGGCCTGCCTCCCCCACGCTTTTAGTCGGCTAGGCGCGCGCTCCCTGCGCGGACCCGGTGTGCATCGGCGTGCTCTCCTCGTGGGGGACCAGGTCGGCGCGGTGCGGGTACAAGAAGATGAGAAGGCCGGCGAAGATCAACGCGATCACGAACGGGATCACCTGGAAAGGAGCCCCGAAAGCGAAACCGGCGATGACGTCGTAGACCAGGACGAGTACGGCGTAGAGGATCGAGATCCGAACCCAGCTGATGTTCTGGGACGGGTTCCAGGCCGCCAGGCAGATGCCGGCGCCGAACGCCATGCCGGCCACCGAAGCGTGGGTGCCGACCAGGACGTCAACCGGGAACAAGATGTTGCCGAAGCTGCTGAGGGCGGAGCCCGCAATCAGCAGCAGACCCATTAACGCCATCACGATCGTGAGAAGTCGTTGCCGCGTAAAGAATGCCATCGTTTAACCAGAACCTCCTAACGGCGGGAATGTTGGCGCACAGGATAAGCGCATAACGCAGTAAAAGAGCGACGTAATAGCAATGTTTTCCTTGCGCCTGTTTTCTCGTCGGCCTGGTTACAGTCCTCTAGACTCGGTTAGATGCCAGCAGATGTGCCCATCACAGCGGAGGGACTGGCGGCCGTCAAAGCCGAGGTCGAAGAGCTCACCAAGGTTCGCCGGCCGGCCATCGTCGAGAAGATCAAGGCCGCCCGCGAACTCGGCGACCTGAGTGAGAACTTCGAGTACCACTCGGCCAAGAACGAGCAAGGGTTCATCGAGTCGCGGATCGCCGAACTGGAGGCGATCATCAAGAACCACACGCTGATCGAAGCCGCGCCACCCTCCGACCACGTTGAGGTCGGCTCCACCGTCCGCTTCCAGGAAGAGGGGGGCCCGGAGGAGGCGTACCGGATCGTGGGACCGGCGGAGGCGGACCCAAAAAACGGCAGGGTTAGCTTCGAATCCGCGATCGGGAAGGCGATGCTCGGCAAGCGGCCCGGCCAGAGCGTCGAGGTGGAGACCCCGGGCGGGTCCTACACGGTCAAGATCCTGGCGATCGAATAATCAGCTCCTCGGGAGCCCCGCCGTGGAGGTCATCCTTGCAGGGGTGGCAGTACTCGACCTGGATCGTGGTATGGCCGATCCGGAACCGCTTGTCGAGCCGGCTGGAGAGGTCGGCCACCAGGTGCTCGGCGTCGGCCAGCGACCGCTCGCTGAGCACCAGATGGGCGCTCAGCGCCACCTCTTCGGGCGAAAGCGACCAGACGTGCAGGTCGTGCACGCCGTCCACGCCGGCGCTGGACAGGATCTCCGACTGGACATCGCGCAGCTTCATGCCGCGCGGCGTGGACTCGAGGAGGATGTCGACGGTCTGGATCACGATCCGGAGGGCGCCCCAGGCGATCAAGGCGGCGATGGCGATCGAGAGCAGGGGGTCGATGAAGAGCCAACCGGTCAACAGGATCACCGCTCCGGCGACCACGACGCCGACGGAGGCGGCGATGTCGCCGACCACGTGGAGCATCGCGGCCCTGACGTTGATGCCGCCGCCGGCGTTGTGCAGCCGGAAGCCCACGAACGCGTTGATCGCGATCCCGGCGAGCGCGCTCACGATGACGATCCCGCCGGTAACTGGCTCCGGGTGCAGGAACCTCCGCGCCGCCTCGTAGCCGATCCCGCCCACGAGCAGGATCAGGGTGGCGCCGTTCACCATCGCCGCCAGGATCTCGACTCGCTGATAGCCGTATGTGCGCCGGGCGTCAGCCGGCCGCTCGCCCTGGCTGACCGCGAACCAGGCCAGGCCCAGCGCAAACACGTCGGTCAGCACGTGGCCGGCGTCGGAGAGCAGCGCGAGTGAGTGCGAGAGCAGGCCACCCGCCAGCTCGATGACGAGCACCACGGCGGTCAGACCGAGCGCCAGCAGGAGACGGTTACCTGCTCGAGAAGATCCTTCTGACATTACGTTGCCTTAGCCTAAGTCTCCCCACATGAGCCTGAAACGATTCCAGGACTGGATGCGGTCGGAAGGCGTCAGCGCCGCCTGCCTGACAGACCCCACCTCCATCGGCTACCTGACCGGCTTTTTCTGCAGGCCGTACGAACGCGTCCTGGCCCTTGCCGTCAGCGACGGCACCGCCGTCCTGGTGGTCCCAGCCCTCGAGCGGGAGAACGCCGAGGGCAGCGCCGGCGACGTGGAGGTGGCTGCCTACGCCGACGGCGAGGATGGCTTCCAGCTGGTCCGCGAAGCGCTCGGCGACGCCTCTCGCCTGGGCGTGGAGAAAGTCCACCTGACGGTCGCCCGGGCGGAGGCGCTCCGCGCGGGGGAGCTGATCGACTGCAGCGTGGGGGTGCGCCGCCTGCGGGCTGTCAAGATGCCGGCCGAGATCGAGCTCCTCGCCCAGGCGGCTCAGGCCACGGACAGGGTCACTGACACGATCCTGGCTGAGCTCCGCCCAGGGCAGACCGAGCTGGAGGTGAGCGCCCGGCTCGCCGCCCTGATCGGGAGTGAGGGGTGCCGGCTCTCCTTCGAGTCCCTCGTCCAGTTCGGACCCAACTCCGCGCTGCCCCACCACTCGCCGAGCGACCAGCCGCTCGCCGAGGGCGACCTGGTTCTTCTGGACTTCGGCGCCAGCCAGGCCGGGTACCACGCGGACACGACCCGAATGGCGGTCGCCGGCGATCCTGATGAGAAGCAGCTGGAGGTGCACCGCGTCGTCCTGGAGGCCCGCGACCGGGCGATCGAGGCCGTCCGTCAGGGGGTCACAGCCGGGGCGGTCGACCAGGCCGCCCGTCGCCTCATCTCCGAGGCCGGGTACGGAGACCACTTCATCCATCGCGTCGGCCACGGGATCGGGCTCGAAGCCCACGAGGACCCGAGCCTCGAGCCCGGCTCAGCCTATGTCCTCGAGGCGGGGATGGCGATCACGATCGAGCCTGGCGTCTACATCCCGGGCTGGGGCGGGATCCGGATCGAGGACGACGTCATCGTCGAGCGCGACGGGGCCAGAGTCTTGACCGCGGCGGATCGGGGCCTCAAGGTCATCGCGACCCGCTGACCGGCCAGGCTAGCGCCCGCTGCGGCAATCGCCAGGTCTGCAACCAGATGCGACGACCGGGAGAACTCGCCAAGTCTGGCATAAGGAACCAGGAAGGGAGATTCGGCAACGTTCGGACGTCGCAGTCGAGGCGATGCATAAACATGCACTTCTAAGGCATCTTCATGCAGTCAAGCCGAGGCCCTTGGCCAGCCTGCGGCCTCTGCATCGACGATTGTGCAAAGAGATGCGGAATTCGTAGCCAAATTACGCTCTGCGCCGCCAAACGTCCCTGAATGCTTATGCAGCATCGCACCGACGACTACGGGCCCTGAAAGGTACGAGGCATCGCCGCCCCTCCTGGTCGAATCTCAAGTCGCGAGACACCTCTGAGGCCGCATTCCACACTCCGGCGTCGTGACGACTCAGAGGTCCCACGCCCTTAGAGAAGCACCTTAGCCGGACGGAGACACTAGGAAGTTGGTGAGGGCATCAGCACGCCCTCGAGGTCGGCCAGCTCGACCTCGGCGCGGTAGACGCGCTGGGCCGGCCCGGTCTGGACCAGGTTGCCGTCCGCGTCCCGCCGGACCTGGAGCCGCCCGCCGGGCATGCTGATCGCCACCTCGTCGTCGACCAGGCCGTCGCGCATCAGCACCGCCGCCACCGCGCTGGCGCTCGTTCCCGAAGCCAGCGTGTAGCCGGCGCCCCGCTCCCAGATCTCGATCCGGGCGTGCGCGCGGTCGATCACCTCGACCAGCTGGACGTTGGTCCGCTCCGGGAACAGCGGGTGCCGTTCGACGTGGGGTCCGAGCTGGGCCGCCCGGCGAGCGTCGACGACCTCGTCGAAGATGACCGCGTGCGGGTTGCCCACCGAGACCAGAGCCGCGTGAACTCGCCCGGCGGGCGTCTCCAGCGTGACCCGCCGCGGCTCGCCCTCGATCAACGCTGGAAGGTCGGCCGCCCGGAACGAGGGCCGTCCGATGTTCACCTCGGAGACCACGACCGGGCCGAGTACGGAGAGGATATCGACCTGGTTGGCGCCTGCTTGAGTGGTGATCTCGAAAGTCCTCGAGGCGCCGTGCAAGAGGACGGCGTGGGTGGCCGTAATCCGCAGGCCGTTGCCGCTGCGTTGAGCCTCACTGCCGTCAGGGTTGAATACCCGGACCGACATCGCCTCGGGATCGAAGGCCAGGAGGCCATCGGAGCCGAGCCCAAAGTGGCGGTGGCAGATAGTCGGGGCGAGGCGCCTCAGCTCTTCCAGCGGAGCGGGCAGGTCGACCACCAGGTAGTCGTTGCCGAGAGCCTGGTACTTCCAGAGCTGCAACGGCATGGAACAAGAGAGTACCGATGTTTGGTTTAATGTTGGCGATGCGGCCGGTGAGCAACGTCCAGTTTCCCGCGATGCGGCTCGTACACGCTCCCGCCTGCTTCTGTACCCGCTAGGACCGGAACACCCCTTCCCCGGCTGAACCTCGCCGCGGAGAAGGTATCCGGTCTTTTTTCTTTGCCAATGCAAGTGACTTTTGTCGCCCACTCAAATTCACGGAGGTAGGTATTCCAAATGGGAAGCAACGGACATATAGCCAACCCGGAGGCCCTCGTCTCGACCGACTGGGCCGCCGAGCACCAGAACGATCCTGGCGTTCGCGTGGTCGAGGTCGACGTCGACACCACGGCCTACTCCAAGGGCCACCTCCCCAGCGCGGTGGGCTGGGACTGGCGCAACGACCTCCAGGCCAAGCCGGTTCGCGACCTCGCGCCCAAGGACAAGCTCGAGGAGCTCCTGAGCCGGAGCGGGATCGAGCCCAGCACCACGATCCTGCTCTATGGCGACAACAACAACTGGTTTGCCGCCTATGCGTACTGGACGCTCAAGTACTACGGCCACGACAACGTCAAGCTGATCGACGGCGGCCGGGTGAAGCTGGAGGCCGAAGGCCGGCAGTTCACCACCGACGAGCCCAAGCACTCACCGACCAGCTACAAGTTCAGCGGCTCACCGCGGGAGGACATCCGCGCCTACCGTGACGACGTCAAAGACGCCATCGGCAAGTCCGGACTGGTTGACGTCCGCTCGCCTGGCGAGTACTCGGGCGAGCTGCTGGCACCGGAGAACCTGCCCCAGGAGGGCGCTCAGCGGGGTGGGCACATCCCGACCGCCAAGAACATCCCCTGGGCCAAGGCGGTCAAGGAGGACGGCACCTTCAAGGACGTCGGCGACTTGAAGGAGCTCTACGGCGCCCAGGGCATCACTCCCGACCGGAACACGATCGCCTACTGCCGGATCGGTGAGCGCTCCGCCCACACCTGGTTCGTGCTGACCGAGCTGCTGGGCTACCCGAACGTCCGCAACTACGACGGCTCCTGGACGGAGTGGGGCAGCCT
>Ga0209059_1000227_pt1 | contig 24795 bp, 21 predicted proteins | sample GraSoiAngelo_151_FD_186165 | JGI IMG/M metagenome (GOLD analysis project Ga0209059, IMG submission 186165) | Grasslands soil microbial communities from the Angelo Coastal Reserve, California, USA - 14_1009_12_20cm (SPAdes) (version 2) | ecosystem: Environmental > Terrestrial > Soil > Grasslands ...
GATCGTGCTCGTCCAGGGCACGGATCTTCAGGGAGCTGGAACCGGCGTTGAAAACGAGGACGCGCACTCGCTGGCTGAGTTCAGTAGGGCCAGACCCAACCCCGGATCTCGGGCGGGTCCTCGCCGTGATCACGCGTGTACTGGCGATGCCGGAGGCGCTCGTCCTCCATCAGCTGGCGGATATGCGCCGCGCGGGGACCGAGGCCGGGTACCCGGTCGATCACATCCATGACGATATGGAACCGATCCAGGTCATTGAGCATGACCATGTCGAAGGGCGTGGTGGTCGTGCCCTCTTCCTTGTAGCCGCGCACATGCAGGTTGTCGTGGTTGCGGCGCCGGTAGGTCAGCCGGTGGATCAGCCACGGGTAGCCGTGATAGGCGAAGATCACGGGTCGGCCGGTGGTGAACAGAGCATCAAACTCGCTGTCGGCGAGACCGTGCGGGTGCTCGGTCGCCGGCTGCAGGCGCATCAAATCGACCACGTTGACGACGCGGACGCTCAAGTCCGGCAAATGCTTGCGGATCAGGTCGGCAGCTGCCAGCGTCTCCAGCGTCGGAACGTCGCCGGCGCAGGCCAAGACAACATCAGGTTCTCCCTTGTCGTCATTGCTCGCCCACTCCCAGATTCCGATCCCGCGCGAGCAGTGGAGAACCGCGTCCTCCATCGCGAGGTAATTGAGCGCGGGCTGCTTTCCGGCCACGATGACGTTGATGTAGTGGCGGCTGCGCAGGCAGTGGTCGGCGACTGAGAGCAGCGTATTGGCGTCCGGCGGAAGGTAGACCCTCACGATCTCCGCCTTTTTGTTGACAACGTGGTCGATGAAACCGGGGTCTTGATGTGAGAACCCGTTGTGATCCTGCCGCCAGACATGTGACGTCAGCAGATAGTTGAGCGACGCGATCGGGCGTCGCCAGGGGATCCCGCGCGTCACCTTCAGCCACTTGGCATGCTGGTTCAGCATCGAGTCGATGATGTGGATGAACGCCTCGTAGCAGTTGAAGAGGCCGTGCCGGCCGGTCAGCAGGTAACCCTCCAGCCAGCCCTCGCACAGGTGCTCACTGAGCACCTCCATGACACGGCCCCTCGGCGACAGCAACTCGTCATCTGCCTGCGTCTCGGCGACCCAGGTTCGCTGCGTGGCCTCGAAGACGGGCGTAAGGCGATTTGAGGCGGTCTCGTCGGGACCCATGATCCGGAAGTTGCTCGGGTTGGCCGCCACGACGTCCCGAAGGAATTCGCCCAGCACCTTGGTGGCCTCGCTGAAGGTGGTTCCTGGCTTGGGCACGTCGACTGCGTACTTCCGGAAGTCGGGCAGATGCAGATTGACCATGAGCTCGCCACCGTTGGCGTGCGGGTTGGCGCTCATCCGGCGGACGCCTTCCGGGGCCAGTTCCCTGAGCTCCGGTTTGACCCTTCCGGAGTCGTCGAACAGCTCCTCGGGCCGATAGCTGCGGAGCCAATCCTCGAGGATCTGGAGGTGTCCTGCCTTCGTCATGTCGCTGACCGGGACCTGGTGCGACCGGAAGGTGCCTTCGACTGGCTTCCCGTCAACCTCCTTGGGCCCCGTCCACCCCTTTGGAGTTTTGAGCACGATCATCGGCCAGGACGGCCGAGCGGCCAAGCCGGTCTGACGAGCTTGTCGCTGAATCTGTTCGATCTGCTCGAGAACCTTGTCCAGCGTGGCGGCCATCTGCTGATGCATCCGGTCCGGGTCTTCGCCCGAGACGAAGAAGGGCTGGTGTCCGTAGCCCTCGAGCAGCCGCCGGAGCTCGTCCTCAGGGATCCGGGCTAGCACCGTCGGGTTCGCGATCTTGTAGCCGTTGAGGTGCAAGATGGGGAGGACCGCACCATCGGAGACCGGATTCAAGAACTTGTTCGAGTGCCAGCTGGTAGCCAGGGCGCCTGTCTCCGCCTCGCCATCTCCCACGATGCAAGCGACCAGCAGGTTCGGGTTGTCGAAGGCCGCTCCGTACGCGTGGACTAAGGCGTAGCCGAGCTCCCCGCCCTCATGGATGGAGCCCGGGGTCTCCGGCGCCACGTGGCTCGGAATGCCACCCGGGAAAGAGAACTGTCTGAACAGCTTTCGAAGGCCCTCGACGTCCCGGCTCACCTCCGGGTAGACCTCGCTGTAGGTGCCCTCCAGGTAAGCGTTGGCGACGACGCCCGGACCCCCATGGCCGGGGCCGATGACGTACATGCAATCGAGGTCGCGGGCCTTGATGACCCGGTTGAGATGCGCATAGACGAAGTTCAGTCCTGGGGTCGTCCCCCAATGGCCGAGCAGACGCGGTTTGACGTCGTCGACTCTCAGGGGTCGCCGAAGAAGCGGATTGTCGAGGAGATAGATCTGCCCGACCGAGAGATAGTTGGCGGCTCGCCAGTAGGCATCGATGCGGTGCAGCTCATCCGGACTTAGCGGGCCGCCTGCCAGGGCACCCTCCGCCTTGAATGCCACTCGTCAATCTCCAGAACGATTCGGAGCCCTCTTCGTTGGACACGAAAGTCCCGAGAAGCCTTCCTGTTGCACCCGGAGTGCCCTTCTGCGGTTTTCGGCTTCTACCAGTTTCGGCTTCGGCCTACTCGACGTTCGGTTCCTGTCTCCGGCTTCACCTTACAAGCTTCTCGGGACAACCCTAGTCTGGCAGGCGCCGATCGGGCCGGCACGTGGCTTTGGGCCCATTTTGAGGAGGTCCAACGGCCGTGGCCACGGTGGCCGACACGATCGATGCTGGCCGCTATGAAGATCAAGAGCCTTGAAACCAGCTGGGCATCGCCGGCCGCTGAGGAACGAGTGCTGCAGGAGGCCACCGACCAGCAGGTCTGCTTGGAGCTACAGACGTGGCTGACACAGGCGGGAATCCTTGGGAAGTACACCGCCATCCAGGTGGTGAGGGGCGTCGCCTATCTCCCGGATCCGACCAGCGCTGAGGTGCGCAAGCTACATAGGATCTTGGCGAAGGTCGTCCCTGGGGTAACCGAAGTCAGATTCACCACCCTACTGGGCTGTCGCCAGATCTGAGTGCGCCTGGCAGGAATCGAACCTGCAGCCTTGCGGTCTGGAGTTCTAGGAAGTCCCCTTCGGACTATCAGTTTCGAATTCGCTGAGTGCCGTTGAGTGCCGCTGGTTATCGCCGTTTCCCAGCCCAATTGCTGTACGGGGGCACGCGCGGCGCTATCGCTTCCCCAGACAGCGGTTGGCTTCCCTTCGTGGTTCCCACAAAACGAGGCCCGTGCCGAAGCCTTGACGGCTAATCCACCCAAAGGACGAGCCGAGCGGTAACACCTCCTGAACTCGGTTACGCGGGCGATTCAGTGGATGGAGTTTGAGCACGTCGAAGTCCCACCCCAATGGCCCGCCTGTGCGGCTCACCACTGATTCCAGCCGGAGTCGGCCCAGAGGGTCACCTCGGGCGGGGCTGCAAAGAGTTGACCGAAGAACTCCTGGATCTGCGGGTTCGACGCGAACGCCTGCATCTGCTCCGGACTCTGCCACTCGTCGATACCGAGGAAGTCGGACGGATCCTGGGGATTCAAGAACACCCGATGGGTGAGGTCACCGGCCGCTTTGGCCATCTCCTTGGTGGCCCCCGTAACCTGGTCGTGGATCGCCTGCATCGATTTCTGATCGCCCTTGAGCTTTCCTCGGATCGTGACCGTGTAAGCCATGTTTGCCACTCCTTTTTAGATTGGTTTCGCTTGTGCGAGCGCCTGCTCCCGAGTGAGGCCGTCGATGCCATGGGCTTCGCGTGCGTGGTCCTGGACGGCGCGGACCATCTTGTCCTCGTCATCAGACTCGAAGCTCCACCCGCAGTCACACTCAACTCGTTTGCGCATCGCCTACCCTCATGTGGTCGATCCTACGAAGACGGCTTTGGTGGAAGTTTGGCGCCGATGAGGATCTACCTGACCGGTGAGGTGTGTGTCGAATCGGATCGCATCCTGATCCGCGAAGGCAGGCTCCCGGGGCGTCAAGGGCGGCAGGCCTTCGCCTACCTGGTTTGGGAACGGCGCCGGGCGGTCAGTCACGCCGAACTCGCGGAACTCCTCTGGCCGGATGGTCTGCCCGTGGCTTGGGCGGCCGCTATCGCAGCCATCGTCAGCAAGCTTCGGTCGGTTTTGGACTCGGCCGGGCATGATCGATCCGCGATCCGCGCGGCTTTCAGCTGCTACCAGGTGAAGCTGCCGCACGACACATGGGTGGATGTCGAGGTGGCGCAGCAGTCGTTGCACGAAGCCGAGGCAGCTCTGCGGGCGGGTGACCCTGGCCATGCTTACGGCCCGGCGGTCGTCGCCGCGACAATACTCCGCCGGCCGTTTCTGGCCGGAGCCGAAGGACCGTGGGTCGACGCCCGCCGCGACATTCTTAAGTCGCAGCTCGTGAGGACGCTTGATTGCCTCGTGGATCTCCACCGCTGGAACCGCGAGCCAGGTCTTGGGATCCAGGTCGCCGAGGAGTTGCTCAGCCTCGAGCCGTATCGGGAGACCGCTTGGCGGTCCTTGATGCTGCTGCACGTGCAGGTCGGCAACCGCGGGGAAGCGCTTAGCACCTATCGCCATTGCCACGACATCCTGGCAACGCAGCTCGGCACTGTCCCTACTGAGGAAACCGAGGCCCTGATGAGGAAGATCGCCCGCATCTGATTGAACTGCATCCAGCCACTGCCGTCCTCGAGACAAAGGGAGACCACATGCGCCGCCCCAGCACCAATTGCTTTATCTAGGCTGTATGGCTACGGAAAGTAGCCTGGGGCGGCGAGGCTTCAAGGCTTGGATTCTGAATTCAAACTGTGGTGCGCCTGGCAGGAATCGAACCTGCTGCCTTGCGGTCCGGAGCCGCACGCTCTGTCCGGTGAGCTACAGGCGCGAGTCGGCAATCCAGTCTAGCCGCGGCGACCGCGGGACTACGGTCGGTGGGACTGGATGATGAGGAACGCCGGCTGCTTCCTGAGCTCGTCGTATGCGATCAGATTGACCGTTCGTAGATCTTCGCTCGGCAGGGGCTCCTCGACCGAGTCAATCACGAAGCCCGCCTCAGCGACACTCGTCACGATCTGCGCCAGCGTCTTGCGGTAGAAGCGAAACCCCACGGGTATCCCTCCGGAGAGTGACCAGTAATCCTCGACCAGACCCGTTTGGAAGTAGTCGTCCTCAGCGACCAATCGGCGATCCCAATAGGGGTGGTGAGTGGAGAAAACGAGCGTCCCGCCAGGCTTGAGCAGCCGGAAGAACTCGGCCAGCGGTCGGGACCAGTCGTCAACGTAGTGCAAGGTCAGCGACGACATCACCACGTCGAAGCTGCCGTCTGCCAACTCCGGCACCTGAGGTAGCGGTAGGGACAGATCCGCCTGCAGAACGACGGCGCCCTCACCGATGCGCACCCTGGACAGCTCCACCATGCGATCGCTCACATCCAGAGCAACGACAGTCGCTCCGCGGCCCACCAACCACTCGCTCTGGGCGCCTCCCGCACAACCGGCGTCAAGAACGCGCTTGCCCGCCAAGTCGGTAAGCAGCCGCCTCATTGCGGGCCGTTCGTAATGGTGGTTGTACGCGCTCACATCGGCGTGGCGGACGTACTCCAGGGCCGCGTCGTCGTAAGTTTGCCGAGCCACCGGCACCTGAGACGGCGTAGCCCGACCGTCGGCGGATTCTGGCACGCCTGGAACACTAGGCCGACCCATGGCACCTCACAACCGGCTCGAGTTCAGAGCGTGGTGCGCCTGGCAGGAATCGAACCTGCTACCTCATGCTCCGCAGGCATGCGCTCTATCCGGTGAGCTACAGGCGCGCAAGGACGGCTCGCGGGGTCGAGCCTGGATTATCCAGCCTACCCGCGAGCTCCTGCTCGGAACCCGGGCCGGCCTGCGACTAGCTCCGCTTGCGACGACCTGCCTTGCTGACCAGCGCGTCGTCAACCTCGAAGAGGGTGCGCTCCCCGGCCAGCGGTACGGGCGCCGGCAGCGGTTCGGCGGCCGCCAGCTCCCATGCCCAAAGGCGGCCCGACCGAGGCTCGAGCAGCGCCTGCGGCCAGTCGGCGTCGGTCATCAGGCGGCAGTCGACCAGGCGAGCCTTGCCCAGGATGGCGCCTGTCCGCTCGGGCGCAGGCCGGCCGGCGTCTAGCCCGAGTGCCCGGAGCTGCTCGACCGCCTCCTTCTCGCGCTTTGTCCAGGTGCGGGAGGCATGCAGCAGCAGCTCGCCGCGGTGCCGGGTGGCCCAGGAACGGATCTCGATGGTCTTGTCGCCGGCCAGGATGGCTTCGACCCACGGATGTCGGATGGACAGAGCTTTCATGGGGCCCGACCGTAGGGCGGCCAGGACGCTAAGGAAACCGACCCTGTAAAGAGGAGGAGCTGCTAGCCGGCCTCCTTGGCTCCGTCCACGACCGCCAGCACCGGGGCCGCTCCGCGCTTGGCTCCCTTCGCGCCCTTTCCGTCCTTGGCGGTTTCGTGGTGGTCGAACCTGCCGTCATTGTCGAGCAGCTTCTCGATGTCGACGGGGGAGACCGGCCGTGAGTAGAAGTAGCCCTGGCCGCGGCAGCCGAGGGGCTGCAGGATGTTCACCTGCTGGCGCGTCTCCACGCCTTCCGCCACGATCTCAACGCCCAGGCTGTGGCCGAGGCCGACGATCGCCCGGAGCAACGCGGCTTTCTTGGCTCCCCGTCCGACCTGGGCCACGAACCCCTTGTCGATCTTGAGCACGTCGATCGGGAAGCGGGCCAGGTAGCTGAGGGACGAATACCCCGTCCCGAAGTCGTCGATGGCGACCTTGATTCCGGCTGAGCGCAGCTTCTGCAGGATCTTCGCCGTCTCCTCACCTTCGCGCATGACCGCGGTCTCGGTGATCTCCAGCGTCAACCGCTCGGGGGACAGCTTGCTCTTGCGTACGATCGCCCTGATCTCGTCCACGATGTGCGGCCGGCGCAGCTGCCGGGTGGAGATGTTCACCCCGAGCCGCAGCTTGTGGTCAGGGTGCGCCTCCTCCCACTTGTGCACCTGGGCGCAGGCCTGCTCCATCACCCATGAGCCGAGCTCGTTGATGAGGCCGGTCTCCTCCGCCAGAGTGATGAACCGATCGGGCGGCACGACGCCGCGCGTCGGGTGGTTCCAGCGGACCAGCGCCTCCACGCCCGACATCTGTTCCGACTCCAGCCAGACGATCGGCTGGTACTGCAGAAAAAGCTGCGTGCCTTCTTGAAGCGCGGTGCGCAGGTCGCTCTCCATCTGCAGGCGCTCGAGCGCCGCGGCGTGCATCGCGTCTTCGAAGACTTCGTAGCTCTGCTTGCCGCGCGACTTGGCCCGATACATCGCCACGTCCGCGTTCCGGAGCAGCTCCTCCGGGTCCTTCGAATCGGGACCCGAAATGGCGATGCCGATGCTGAAGGGCGAAACGATCTCCACGCCGCCGGCCTTGATCGGCGCTCGGAACTCGTTCTGGATGCGCTCGGCCATGCCGGTGGCGATCGCCACCTCGCTGATCCCGTCCAGCAGGATCGCGAACTCATCGCCGCCGAACCGGGCAACCGTATCCCCGGGATTGACGCAATCCAGCAGGCGGCGGGCCACGGCCATCAGCAGGGCGTCGCCGGCCGCGTGGCCGAGCGAGTCGTTGACGTGCTTGAAGTCGTCCATGTCGAGGAACAGCACGGCCGTGCGGCGGCTGCTGTCGCGGTTGGCGGTCAGCGCCCGGCCCACCCGGTCCTTGAAAAGAAGCCGGTTGGCGAGAGTGGTCAGCGTGTCGTAGAAGGCCTGGTGGCGGAGCCTGTCCTCCAGGTCCTTGCGCTCCGTGACGTCGCGCGTGTTGAGCACGACCGCGCTCACGTCCGGGTCGCCCAGCTGGTTGGAGAGCACCGTCTCCATGAACCGGTAGCTGCCGTCCTTGTGCCGCCAGCGCGTGCCGAGCAGGGCCACGCTGTCGTGGTTCTTGATCAGGGTCCCGAACGTCTCCGTTGCGTTCTGGAGATCATCCGAGTGGAGCAGCTTCCAGAGCCGCGCGCCCAGCAGCTCGCCGGTGTTGTAGCCGAGCATCTTTTCAACGGCCGGGCTGACGTAGCCGATGGCGCCGTGGCGGTCGAGCAGGGTGATCACGTCCGAGGAGTTCTGGACCAGGGAGCGGAAGCGGGCCTCCGACGACTTCAGGCTCTCGGTCGAGCGCTTCAAGTCCTCGGCCAGGACCACCCGTTCCAGGGCCAGCGCCGAGCTGTTGCCGAGACGGGAGACGGCGTCCTCGAGTCCCTTGGAGAGGGAACGGGTGCTGGCGATCGAGAGCATGCCTTTGGCGCGGCCGGAGATCACGAGCGGGCTGGCGGCCACCCAGCCGGTGAAGGCGCCGGCTGGCTGATCCTGGTGCCATCCCGCCCAGACGACCGCGTCCTGGAGATGGACACGGACCGGCCGCCGCTGGTCGACAGCTTCCTGGAGTGGTCCAGGCAGGCCGGTGAGCTTGACATCGGGACCGTCTTTGATGACGCGCGTGGGCGGGCCGGCGGCCACCAGCTTCTGCTGCCGGTCAAACCCGACAGCGAGAGCTGCACGCGGTTCATATGAGGTTGCGGCGAGCGCCATCGCGGCCCGGATGCTGGCTTCGAAGACAGTGGGCTGATCCTCCGCCGCGACCAGCGCGGCTCCCGCCTCGGTCAGGATCTTCTCTCGGCGGAGCGCTTCCTCGTAGTCGTCCAGGGTGGTCTTCACGGCGTGCATCAGCCAGGCCGTTCCGGCGAAGCCAGGAATGTTCACCAGCACCTGGGCCACCGTCAGCGGGCCGGCTGGGTTGGCTGAGGTGATCGCCGCATAGGCTGTCGATCCGACCAGCGCGGCAAGGAAGGAGAACGCGACTCCGATCGTGCTGCGCCGCCCGCCGTAGAGGGACCGGTAGAGGACAGCCGAATAGAAGAAGAGGTAGAGGCGGACCGGGTTCTGGACTTCGGCGCCGAAGCTGAAGAGAGCAAGGATCGCGATCGCGTCGGTCCAGAGCCGAAAGCGGCTTCGCCACCAGCCGCCGACGGCGTAGAGCACGAGATACGTGAGCGCGTAGGAAGCCAGCAGCTCGCGAAGGTCTTGCTTGGTCTGGAAGAGCAGGAAGAAGGCGTTGACCGCCGCGCTGAACACAAAGAAGAGGAGAAAGAGCCAGCGGATCCGCTCGAGGACGCTTTTCCGCGGGCCCAGGGCGGGCGCGAAGATGATGGTTAGAAGGCGGGACGTCCCCTGCTCGACGCGTCGGGCTCGATCTAGCACTCCATCACCTGGTCACCCGCGATCCCAAAAATCCGGAGCGGACAGCTTAGACGGTCAGGAGCGAATTCGGAAGCGGTCGAGGCGAAAAAGGCCGATCTCGTGACGCGTGCGGCCGTCCACCGCGAGGTCGGCCAGCACCTCGCCGACGACCCCGCAAAACTTGAATCCGTGCCCCGAGAAGCCGGCGCCGACCACGACGCCCGGCGCCTCCGGTAGGCGGTCGACGACGAAGTTCTCATCCGGTGAGTTGGTGAACATGCAGACGCTCGTGCGCAGCACCGGTCCCAACCCGTCGGGAAAGTAGGCGCTGACGAAGCTTCTGAGCACACCTTCATCTTCCGAACGCACGTCGCGGTCAACGCGGTCGGGATCGACTGGTTCCCGGAGATGGTGAAAGCGGCCCACCTTGAATCCCGGGATCTCGAAGGCCGGGAAGCCATAGTGGATGCCTTCCGGGACGTCCACGACAAAGACCGGGAACGCAGCAGGCGTGAAGAGCTCCGGCCGCCGCGGCTCGAACCAGGCGACGACCTGGCGTTCCGGCTGGAGGACGCCAGCGAGGGCGGGGACGAGCGCGCCCGCCCAGGGTCCCGCTGTGAGCACCAGCCGATCCGCCTCATAGGTGCCGCGGTCGGTCTTTACGCGCGCCGGCGGTCCGGCCGACCACTCCAAGGCCCTCTCGCCTTCGCGTAGGTCGGCGCCGAGGGCGCGGGCTGCGCCGGCGTGAGCGATGACGCAGCGCTCAGGCTTGAGCAGCCCGGCATCGGGCTGGAAGACGGCGAGGGTGGACTCGGGCAAGCGGTAGGCGGGAAACCGGCTGGCCAGGTCGGCCGCGGTCAGGACCTCGTGGTCGAGGTCGTGCTGGCGGCAGGACTCCAGCGAGCCCTCGAAGACCCGGCTGCCTGGGGGACCGGCATCGATGCCACCCGTGATGAAGAGCAAGCTCTCGCCAGCCTCCGCCTCGAGCTCCCGCCAGAGCTCATAGGAGCGCCGGAGGAGGGGAACGTAAGCCGGGTCCTCGAAGTAGGCGAGCCGGATGATGCGGGTCAAGCCATGCGAAGCGCCCATCGTGTTGGGAATCTGGAAACGCTCCAGGCCGAGCACCCGCAAGCCACGCCTGGCGAGGTGGTACGCGGCAGCGCTGCCCATGCCGCCGACCCCCACCACGATGGCGTCATAGCCGCGCTCTGATCTCGAGATGGTGCGTGTAGGTTAGGCGGATGGTCGACGGGGATCAGGGCCTGACTGTCGAAGGGCTGACGAAGCGCTTCGGTACGGTCACCGCCGTCGACACACTCTCCTTCCGCGTCAGCCGTGGTCAGATCCTGGCTCTCCTCGGGCCCAACGGAGCAGGCAAGACCACCACGCTGCTCTGCCTGGCCGGGCTGCTGCGGCCAGACGCCGGCCGGATCGCCTGGGACGGGCGCGTCTTGGGCCCCACCCGAGGCCGGGACGTGGCGCTCATCCCGGAGACGCCCGAGGTCTACGACATGCTCACGGTCTGGGAGCACCTGGTCTTCGTCGCCCGCAGCTGCCGCCTCCGTGACGGCTGGGAGGAGGAGGCCGCCCGGCTCGTCGACCGTCTGGGCATCGCCGACCAGCGCGACACGCTCGGGGAAGCCCTCTCCAAAGGCATGCGGCAGAAGCTGCTCCTCGCCTGTGGCGTGCTCGCAGCCACGCCGGTGCTGCTCCTCGACGAGCCGATGATCGGTCTCGACCCGCGCGGCCAGCGGGAGCTGCGCGACCTTCTCGTCGAGCTTCGCCGCCGGGAGGTGGCGATCATGGTCAGCACCCACCTTCTCGAATACATGGAAGGGCTCTGCGACGGCCTTCTGATCATCAAGCGCGGCCGCGCCCTGGCCGCCGGACCGATCCAGGACCTGCGTCGCGAGCACGGTGGCCGGAGCCTGGAGGACGTCTTCCTGGAGATGACTGAGTCGTGATCCCCTCCCCGACCCTCCCCACGCGTGGCGAGGGTAAGGCCGCGGGCGGGGACCTGAAGGCGCTCGCCTACCTCGACTGGCGGCTTTTGGTCAACCGGGTGAGGGCGATCGCGCGGGATCCGAAGCGCCTCATCCCCTGGCTGATCTTCCTGGCCTGGTTCGGTCTCCAGGTCCCGCTCCGGCTCGCCATCGGCAGCTCCCGCCGCACGCCTCGCCTGCCTGGGGTCCTGCTTGCCGGCGCGGCGAGCCTGGCGCCCGGCGTCTACCTGGTCATCGCCGGCCTGGTGCTTCGAGCGGCCTGCCGGCGCGCGCCGGCTCCCTTCTCGTCGCCGGCCGATGCCCGCTTCCTGATCGGGTCGGCGATTCCGCCCCGCCTCGTCATGCTCTGGCTCCAGCTGCGCGCTTTGCGCGGCCAGGCTTGGCGCTGGTCGGCGGCGGTGGTCATCTATTTCGTCGCTCTTCCGACGCTGACCCCGAACCTCGGACAAGCGGCGACCACGATGGTGGCCCTGGCGCTGGCGGCCAGCTTCCTGCTCGGCCTCCGGCTGCCCCTCTTCCTGGTGGCCAGACGCAATCCCCGGCTGCCGCTCGTGTACCTCACCGACCTGGTGACGCTCGCGGGCGTGGTGTCCCTCGCTGCTGCGGTTGCCCGCCTCCTCAACTACGAGGTTCCGCGCCTCGACCTGCCGCCTGGCAGCGTCCTGGTCGCGGCTATCGGGGGCGACCTCGGCGCGCTGGCGCTCCTCTTCGCGCTGGCCCTCGGCGCCGGCGCGCTGAGCATCGCGCTCTCCGGCGACACCTACCCGGAGCTCTGGGAGACCTCCGTGCGCTCGTTCACTTTGCGCCGCTGGCTGCGGAGCGGTGAGATGCCGTCGCGCGGTGACCTCCGCCGGGCTCGCCAGGACGCAGGGCTGCAGACGCGCGCCCGCACCACGGTCGCCTCCGATCGCGGCACCCACGTGCCGCCCGGCGCCTGGACCCAGCTCTGGAAGGAGTGGCTCGGCCTCCGGCGCGGCCTTCCGGGCGGCGACGTGACGCTGCTCTTGATCGTCGGAGCCTGCATCGCCGCCGGCCTGGTCCTCGGGCTCCTTGCTCGCCAGGGGCCGCGCGGCCTTTCGGTCGGTCTGGGCGGAGTGCTCGGCAGCCTGCTGCTCACCTTCAACCTGGTCGGTTCGTACCGGATCGGCCCTGACCTGCGCAACCCGCTCTGGTGGCTTTCGGCCGCCGACCTTCAGGCCCGCCTCCTGGTCGTCAACCTGGCCGGAACGCTGAAGCAGTTCCTGCCGGTCACCCTGATCATCTTCTTCGCCGCACTGGCTGCCGCGCAGCCGCTGGTGTTCGTGATCGGGGCGCCGCTGGCCTTCGCCGTCGTCTGGGACCTGCGGGCGATCGGCCTCGCCACCTACTCGCTCTTTCCCAACCCGGCGGACATTCGCGGCCCAGGCGGAGTGCTCAGGTTCATGGTCTTCTACGCGCTCGCGATTCCGATCTTCGCGTCCACCCTCGTCGTTGGCGGCATCACCCGAAGCTTTGTGGTCGGCGGCGTGATGGGCGTGACGGTTGCGCTCGCCGAGGGCATCCTGCTCGTTCTGTTCGCGGCCTGGCGGATCGGTTCCAACGGCCTCGCGTTCGCGCGGGCCGAGCGGCAATGACGCACCGCATCGCTGTCATTCCGGGTGACGGAGTCGGTCGCGAGGTGATCCCCGAGGGGATCCGCGTCCTGAACGCGGCGGCGAGCGGGCTCGAGTTCGAGGAGTTTCCCTGGGGCTGCGCTTACTACGAAAAGACCGGTCGCATGATGCCGGATGACGCGCTCCCCATCCTGGCGCGCTACGACGCGATCTACCTCGGTGCTTGTGGCTGGCCGACGGTCCCCGATCACGTCAGCCTCTGGGGCCTCCTCCTGCCGATCCGGAAGACCTTCGAGCAGTACGTCAACCTGCGGCCCGTCCGCTGCCTGCCCGGCGTCAAGAGCCCGCTGGCCGGCCGCGGGCCGGCCGACGTCGACATGCTCTTTGTCCGGGAGAACACCGAGGGTGAGTACTCCGGCACGGGCGGCCGCGTCCACAGCGGACACGCCACCGAGGTTGCGGTTGAGGTCCCCATCTTCACCCGGACGGCGATCGAGCGGGTGGCCCGCTACGCCTTCGAGCGGGCTCGCGAACGCAGCCGGCGCCTGGTCAGCGTCACCAAGTCGAACGCCTCGCGCTACACCTACGTGCTCTGGGACGAGGTCGTGGCCGGTCTCGGCGCCGCCGAGTTCGCCGACGTCACCCTCGAGCGCGTGCATGTCGACGCCATGGCCGCCCGGATGGTGATGCGGCCGGACACGATCGACGTGGTCGTCGGCTCCAACCTCTTCGCCGACATCCTGACCGACTTGGGGGCGGCCATCCAGGGCAGCCTGGGCCTCGCTGCCAGCGCCAACTTGAACCCTGAGCGTGAGCATCCCTCGCTCTTCGAGCCGGTCCACGGCTCGGCGCCTGACATCGCGGGCAAGGGAATCGCCAACCCGATCGGGACGATCTGGAGCGGGGCCCTCCTGCTCCGGCACCTCGGCGAGGAGGAGGCTGCGGGCCGGGTCGAGAAAGCCATCGAGGCGGTGACGTCGGAAGGCGAGTTCCTGACCGCCGAGCTGGGCGGTTCGGCGTCGACGGCGGAGGTCGGCCAGGCGATCGCCCAAGCAGCCGTTTCTCCCCCCACTTGAGGGGGAGGTTGGAGGGGGGCGCGCAGAAGTTCACGCCCCCACCCCTGGGAACGCTCCTAAACCGGCGGTACCCCGTGCTTGCGCTCCGGGCGGGGCTCGGTGCGGGTCGCATAAGCCCGGAACCGCTTGATCAGTGCCTCGCGGAGGTCGTCGGGCTCGACCACGTCGTCAACCACCAGGTTGGCCGCCAGCTTGAGGAGGTCCACGTCTTCGAGGTACTCCGCCTCGAGCTGCTTGCGTCTCGCCTCCCTCTGGTCCTCGGGCAGGTCGGCCAGCTTGTTGTAGAAGACCGCGTTGATCGCCGGCGCCGGCCCCATCACGGCGATCTGCGCCGAGGGCAGAGCGAGCGTGGCGTCGGGGTCGTAGGCCGGGCCCGCCATGGCGTAGAGCCCGGCGCCGTAAGCCTTGCGCACGATGACCGAGATCTTGGGGACGGTGGCATCCGCCACCGCGCTGATCATCTTGGCGCCGTGCCTGATGATGCCTCGCCGCTCGACGTCGGTTCCGATCATGAATCCGGGCACGTCGGCCAGGAAGAGGAGGGGGATGTTGAACGCATCGCAGAGCCAGATGAAGCGGGCGGCCTTGTCGGCGCTGTCGTTGAAGAGGACGCCGCCTTTCTGCATCGGCTGGTTGGCCAGGATCCCGACCGCCATCCCGTCCAGCCTGGCAAAGCCGGTCAGCAGCTCCCTCGCGAAGAGCTCCTTCACCTCGAGCCAGGCGCCGCCGTCGACGAGCATCTCCACCACCTTGCGCATGTCGTAGCCGCGCTGAGGTTCCTCGGGGATCAGCTCGGCGAGCGGCTTGCCGGCCTTGGGCGCCCGCGCGGGCTGAGTCGCAGGGCGCTCGGCGAAGTTTTGGGGGAGGTACTCGAAGTAAGTCTTGGCCGTCTCGATGGCGGCCGGGTCGTCTTTGACCAGGAAGTCGCCGCAGCCGCTCTCAGTGCAGTGCATGCGGGCGCCGCCCAGCTCCTCCAGCGTGACCTTCTCGCCGACCACGACCTCGACCATCCGGGGCGACCCCAGGTACATCGACGCGTTTCCTTCGACCATGATCACGACGTCGCAGAAGGCGGGGATATAAGCGCCACCCGCCGCGCTCGGGCCGAAGAGCAGGCAGACCTGCGGCACCAGCCCCGAGAGCCGGACCTCGTTGAAGAAGATCCGGCCGGCGTGGCGGCGCCCGGGGAACATGTCGATCTGGTCGGTGATCCGGGCGCCGGCGCTGTCGACCAGGTAGAAGATCGGGATCCGGAGCCGTTCCGCGTTCTCCTGAACGCGGACGATCTTCTCGACGGTACGGGCCCCCCAGGAGCCGGCTTTGACCGTCGGGTCGTTCGCCATCAGGGCGACCTGGCGCCCGCCGATCGCGCCGATGCCGGTCACCACGCCATCCGCCGGGAGGTCCTCGGCCAGCGCGTTTGCGAAGAGCCCGTCCTCGACAAAGCTGGCGGCGTCGAGGAGGAGGTCGAGGCGCTCGCGGACCGTCAGCTTGTTCTGCTCGCGAAGCTTCGCCAGGTAGCGAGTGCCTCCCTTGAGCGCTTTCTCGCGGAGCTGCTTCGTGCGCTCGGTCACCGGCCTTTGAACTCCGGCTCCCGCTTTTCAAAGAAGGCTCGGACGCCTTCCTTGGTGTCCTCGGTCAGCGTGACCAGCGTCAGCTGCGACTGCAGGAAGTCCATCGCCTCGGCAAGGCTCATGTCCTCCGCACGGTAGAAGGCGTCGCGGCCGAGCCGCAACACGGCGGGCGATTTCCTGGCCAGCTTTCCCGCCAGCTCGCGGGTCGTTTCATCAAGGCGCTCCGCTGCAACCACGCGGTTCACGAGGCCTGCCTCTTTCATCTGCGCGGCGCTCCAGCGGTCGCCGAGGAGCAGCATCTCGAGCACGACCTTGCGCGGCAGGTTGCGGGCGAGGATCGCCGAGATGACCATCGGCCAGACGCCCACATTGATCTCCGGTGTGCCGAAGGTGGCGGTCTCGGCTGCAACGAGCAGGTCACAGGAGCAGGCCAGCCCGAAGCCGCCCGCCAGCGCGTGGCCGTTGATGCGCCCGACGACCGGCTTGCCGAGATCGCGCAGGAGCTGAAAGAGATCGACCAGGCTGCGCCGGCCATGGTGCCGCTCGATCTCGGACTTCTCGGCGTCGAAGGACGCCAGGTCGGCGCCCGCGCAGAAGGCCTTGTCCCCCGCGCCGGTCAGGACGACCACTCGCACGTCCGGTTCCAGGCGGCACCAGCTGAAAGCCGCCAGGAGGTCCCGGAGCATCTCGGCCGAGAGTGGGTTGCGCTTGTCTGGCTGGTTGAGCGTGACCGTGGCGACGTGCTCAGCGAGCTCGACCAGGACGGCTTCCAGCTTGGGAATCGAGCCCACGGCTATGTATTAGATCAGCCTTGGCGAAGCCCTGGCCGCGCGGGGCGCGAGTGAGATGGAGCGCCGCGAGCCTGACGTCGTGCGGAGACTCGGGCACGCAGGATCTCGCGTCCATTGCAGGGACGGCGCGCTCTAAAGCCGGTGTGCGTAGCCGCGGCTTCAGTGAGCGAGTGAGTTGGAGCCAAGCGACTCCAGACGGGGTGCTGCGAGGGGGGCCCGTGGGGCCCGAAGGGGATTGGGGTCCCCGCTTGCGGGGAATGCGGACTTGATCCCCCCGCGCCCTATTAGAGCAGGCCGGTAGCGAGCCCGACGCCGACCAGGACGAGCACCGCGCCGCCGATCTCCTCAGCCCACTCCTCGACCTTTGCGCCGAGGCGGGAGCCGAGCTCCAGCCCCGCCAGCGACATGAGCACGCTCACGGCGCCCATCACGACGGCGGCCAACACGATCGGAAGCTGGAAAACGCCGAGGGCGAAGCCGACGACCAGGTTGTCGAGGCTCAGGGCCGCAGCCATGACGAGCAGCCGGCGACGGTCGAGCTCACTTTGCTTTTGTTCCTCCTCCGGCCTCGTCATCCGCCGCGCGTGGTAGATCGTGTAGATCCCGGTCAGGATCAGGAGCCCGGCGCCGAGGTAGCGGCCGGCGTTGCCGAGCCCACCTGCCAGCTGCCTGCCGAGGAGCAGGCCGAGCAGCGGCATGCCCGCTTCGAAGAGCCCGAAGGCGATCCCCACGCGCAGGCGCGTCCGCGCGTCCACTCCTGAGAGGCCGATCCCGATCGCACCCGCGAAGTTGCTGAGGCCGACCGAGAAGCTGACCAACAGCAGCCCCGCGAAAGCGCTCAGGCCGCCGCTGCCTCGATCGTCTGCTCGAAGCCGGCCGCCCCGGCATGGCCCGCGACCGGGCCCAGGATAGGCAGCGTGGTGCCCGCCTCTCGGTAGCGGTCGATGGCTCCCCGGACCGCCGCCTCGTCGCCGATCCCGGCGAGCGCTTCCAGCACCTCATCGGGAGGCTTGTCCGCCATCAGGTCGCCGAAGGTTCGGTCCAGCGCCGCGCGGTAGAAGGGGAGAGAGGCGTAGCGCGTCGCCGTGACCCGGAAAGCGTCCCGCCCGGCGGCGGGGTCCGCGGTGAGGCTGATCGGGACGGCAGCAGCTATCTCGAAGCCCGCGAGCGGCTTGCCGGCCCGCTCGCGACCGGCCCGCACTCGGGGCACCACCTCGTCTCGGATGTATTTGGGCGCGCACATCCAGAGAGCCACGCCGTCGGCTATCTCGCCGGCCAGCTCGAGCATCAAGGGGCTGAGCGCCGAGATCAGGATCGGGAGATCCTCCCGGCGGGGCGCCGAGTACCGCATGTGGGCGCTGAAATGCCGGCCGTCAAAGCTCGCCGCTCCGGTCGTCACTATCGACCGGACGATGCCCAAGTACTCGCGCATGGCGGCCGCCGGGTGCTCCAGCTTGAGCCCCCACATCGACTCCACCGTCACCCGATGGCTGACGCCCAGGCCGAGCCGGAAGCGCCCTCCGGAAATCTCGTCCAGGGTCAGCGCCGCTTGGGCCGCAGCCGTCGGATGCCGGGTATAGATGGGGAGCACGAAGGTGCCCAGTCCAATCCGCTGAGTGGAGTGCGCGTAGGCGGCCAAAACCTGCGTGGCATCTCGCGCATCGGGCAGCTGAACAGTCCAGATGGAATCGAAACCGAGACGTTCCGCCAGTTGCGCGCGTTCTATCGAATGAGACAATGTCCGGCCGGCCGTTACGTCGACCCCCGTTTTGCCGTTCATCCGAGACAATAGTTGCAGTTTCCCGTAGAAGGGCTGCGAGCCAGGGACTTTTCGTTTATATCGTTGACACTTGACTTGATAACGCTATGATCATGTTTGATTCGAAGCCGTGAGCATTGCCAGGCAGCGGGACGCGAGTGAGAAGAGGAGCTGGCGGGACCATCCTGCCAGTGTCGTCCTGTTCGCCGTGGCCTCCAAGCTGGGCGCATTCGGCCGGGCTTCGGCGAGCACGCTGAAGTTCCAGTACGTCGAAAGCCAGGCGCCGGCCCATCCGCCCCGCTGGATCCGCTGGCACGATGGTCGCCGCTTCCGCGCCACAGCGGCCGGCCGGCGGCGGGGCCGCGGCCGCCAGCCCGGGTTCGTCACCTCGATCGAGCTCGCGTCGGGCGTCGGCCTGCTGCTGATCCTCGCCGTCGCCACCGGCTCCTTCCTCGGCGCGTCGGCCGTTTACGTGAAGTACGCCAGCCAGCTGCCGGACGCCCGCTCGATCGTGCTCAACACGCTGCCCGAGGACTCCATCCTCTACGACAGCACCGGCCAGACGGTCCTGATGGACGTCCACCAGAAGGGCTACCGGCACTACGAGCAGCGGCTCAAGGACATGGGCCCGCTGGCACCAAAGGCAACCGTGGCCATCGAAGACGCAAAGTTCTACACAGAGGGCGGCATCGACCTCCCCAGCATCGTCCGGGCGGCCTGGGTCGACTACCACGAGCACAAGGCGGTGCAGGGGGCGTCCACGATCACCCAGCAGCTCGTCAAGCTGCGGCTGATCGGGAACCAGCCGACCATCGACAGGAAGGTTAAGGAAGCCGTGCTGGCCATCCAGGTCGAGCAGGACTTCTCCAAGGACCAGGTCCTCGAGATGTACCTCAACACCGCCTTCTTCGGGAACAACGCTTATGGCATCGAGGCCGCGGCGCAGAGCTATTACCACACTGACACGGCCAAGCTCAGCCTCGGCCAGGCGGCCATGCTCGCCGGCATCCCCCAGAACCCGACCTGGAACAACCCGCTCGTCAACTGGCCGGGTGCGAAGGCCCGCCAGCATGACGTGCTGGCGGCGATGGTCCGCAACCGGATGATCACCCCCGAGCAGTCGGACAAGGCCTACGCCGAGGACCTCTCGGCGCCGAGCCACATGTTCCAGGACTCCAACGTGATCGCGGCTCCCGCCTTCAGCCAGTTCGTGGTCGACGAGCTGAAGGCTCGCTTCGGGCCGGAGGCGCCCTACCGCAACGGCTATCGCGTCACGACCACGCTCAACTGGGACATGGAGCAGAAGGCCCAGCAGCTGATCACCGCCCAGGTCCGCAGGTACGAATCGGGCGGTTCCAACGTCCACGACGGCGCCATGGTCGGCATCGACCCGAAGACCGGCGAGATCATGAGCATGATCGGATCAGCCGACTTGAACGCGAGAGGCGGCCAGTACAACATGGCCGTCTGGCCTCCCCGCAACCCCGGTTCGTCGATGAAGATGTACACCTATACGGCGGCCATCGCGAGCGGGCTCGACACGATGGTCACACCGATCCAGGACTCCACAGTCACCTACCACTCGACCGGGTCCACCTTCACGCCCAAGAACTACGACGGGGGGCTGCACGGCACCTGTCAGCTCCAGGCCTGCTTCCTGAATTCGCTCAACATTCCCGCGACCAAGGTCGAGATGGGCATCGGCATCCCGGCCGTCGCCCAGATGGCACGGACCATGGGCGCCCCGCCCTGGACCTGCCATCTCGACGCCGCCGGCAACTGCAAATACACGGCCGACGACCCGCTCGACTCCTACGGACCCTCGCTGACGCTGGGCGGCTACAACGAGACGCCGCTGCAGATGGCGACCGGCGCTTCGGTCTTGGCGGCGCAGGGCATTCTCCGGCCGGCCCACTCCGTGCGCCAGGTCCTGAACGCCAGCGGCGGGCTGGTCTACAAGTCCAACCCGGACGAGAGCGCCAAGCAGGTGATCGACCCGAAGGTCGCCTTCATCATGGAACAGATCATGTCGGACGACTCCAACCGGGCCATGATCTTCGGGCGCGGCTCCAACCTGACGCTGCCCAACCGGACGGTCGCCTCCAAGACGGGCACCACCGACGACTACAAGGACGGCTGGACAGTCGGCTTCACGCCCGCGCTGGCAACGGCGTTCTGGTTCGGCAACACCGACTGGACCGCGATGCCGATCGGTGCCGAGGCGAGCCAGGTCGCGGCGCCGGTTTGGCACGACTTCATGCAGTACACGCTCGACAACATCCTGCGCCGGCCCAACGAGTGGTTCAACGAGCCGGCCGGCCTGGGCCACGCGAACGTGAACGGCAAGCTGCAATGGTTCATGCCCGGCACCAGCCCTTCCACCCAGGCGCCGAGGCTGCCCACCTCCGCCAATCCTTCGAACGGCTGGTGGGCCACGCAGCCGGCTCCGCCGCCTGCGCCGGCTCCGGCCCCTCCGGCACCGCCCAGCGACAGGGGCGGCGGTGGCGGCCGTGGCGGCGGTAGTGGGTAAAGCGGTCGCGTACCTTGGTTGACAGAGCGGCGCTCAAGTAAGGCTGATCCGCCTCTCCCACCTAAGCCACGGTGGCTTTGTCTCTGCTTCTTAACAAAAAGAATTGGTGGGGCCGGGATTCTGAGCGCATAATCCAGCCACCATAGGGCAGTAACCGCTGTAACCGAAGGTTACTGCTCACTTGCCCGCCAGGGCGCCTAAGGAAAGGACGTATGAAAAGAAAGGACGACGCTTCAGTGGCAGTGACCCTGCCTTCTCCCCGGGATCCCAGCATTCATCTGGACAAGCCCATCTACACGCTGAGCGTCGCCTCCGAGATCCTGGCGACTCATCCGCGGACGCTGATGATGTACGAGCACCTCAACATGATCAAGCCGAAGCGGACCGCCACCAACCGGCGCCGCTATTCGCAGCGCGACCTGATGAAGCTCCAGGCCATCCAGACCCTGACGCGCAAGCACGGCGTCAACCTGGCGGGCGTGCGCTACATCCTGGCGCTCTTGAAGCAGCTCCAGCTCGCCGGGCTGAAGCCACCTGACGCGCTCAAGGATCTCGACGTCACGCTCCTAGACGTCTAAACAACGTCTGCGTCACCGACCGGGTAGGCTGACGCTCATGCCATCCGGCCGGCGCGTTTTCAAGGGAGTCGTTACCGGCGTGGCATTCAGCGCCGTGGCCTTCGTTGTCGCCGACGTCCTCCGCCCGCTCCCTGGTCCGGCCCGCCTGCTCGACTGGGACGAGATCCGCGACCGGGCCAAGGACCGCCTTCCCGGCGACCTGCTCAATCCGCGCACTCGCCGGCGCCTGGAAGACCACTACGCCCGCCTGGCCACCGAGGTCGAGGGTCCTCTGCTGGCCGCCGTCGGCGGCCTGCCAAAAGGCGCCACGCTGCCACCATTCCAGGCGCTCGACCGCCACTCCTGGGTCGACCTCAACGTCGCCATCCTGGCGGACGCCATGGAGCCCATCCTGGCCGTCCAGTCGCGGCTGCCCAACACCCGCCTCCTGGGGCTCGGCCGGACGGCCATGGATCAGTACGTGGGGGTCCTGCTCAGCTTCCTGGGCCGGCGCGTGCTCGGCCAGTACGATCCCCAGCTCCTCGGCCGCGAGCCCGCGGTCACCCCGGGTCTGTACCTCGTCGAGCCCAACATCGCGGATTGGGAGGAGGAGGCCGAGTTGCCGGCCGAGCCCCTCCGGCGCTGGCTCATCCTCCACGAGCTGACGCACGCCTGGCAGTTCACCGCCCATCCCTGGCTGCGCGACCATCTGAACGGGATGCTGCAGGAAGTCCTCGGGGCTGCCCTGGTCGACGGGCAGGGCACGCTCGAGCGCGTGCTGACCATGACCATCGGCATGGGTCGGCAGCTGTCGGTGCTGGGCAAGGTCCAGGCCACCATGTCACTGGTCGAGGGTTACTCGAACCTGGTGATGGACGAGGTCGGTCGCAAAGAACTCCCCGAGTTCGAGCGGCTGGAAGCCGCCCACCGTGCTCGTACCAATGAGAAGTCCATCTTCGAGCGGCTCTTCTGGCGCCTCACCGGGCTCGAGCTGAAGCTGCAGCAGTACGTCGTCGGCGAGCAGTTCTCGCGCGCCATCCACGATCGCTACGGGATGCCTGCCCTGAACCGGGCCTGGGAAGGGCCTGAGAGCCTGCCCACCATGGAGGAGCTGCGCGACCCTGAGCGTTGGGCGCGCCGGATGGGGCTCCCGGATCCGGCCCTGATCGAGACTACAAACGGAGCTCGTCAGGGAGCCGGAAAGGCGCGATCCGGCGGCCGTCAGCGTCGTTGAACCCGTAGCGCTCGGCCAGCTCCGCCGCCTGCATCCCTTCTCCCGCTGAGCTGCATCAGGTCAGGGTCGGCCAGGACACGGCAGGTCGGAGAGGTCAGGCGCCCGCCAGCCGCCCGCCAGGTCGCTCAGTCCCGAAACTCCTCCTCCGCAGTCTCTTCTGAGATCGGCATCACAGCTACGGGCAACTCCGAGATGTCGAAGTAACGGATCCGTTTGTTGAGGCGCTTGGCGATCCCGATCTGGACCTTCACGCCAAGCGACAGCTTGCCGAAAACCCAGACCTCGTCGGAACGCGAGAGCAGGTTGTTCATCGCTTCCCGCACGGTTTGCTTGGGGACGGTGTGGAGCAGGTAGTAGTCGAAAAGCATGAACGGGCTGATTGGCACCATCCCGGAGTCGAGCACGAACTTCTGGATGTGGTGGCGCCAGTAGAAATTGCGATTCGACATGGCCGCATAGACAAGCTTTTTGGGATGGCGCAGCGTGTCCTCGGCCTGGTCCAGCGCGCTCGGCTTCGCCGTTGGCTGGAAGATTCGCTCGAGGATCTCGTCGGCAGCCGTCCCCGAGACGATCTCCATGAGACCGACCTATCCTACCAGCGATGTCCGAAAACGACCTTGCGGGCCGGGTGGCCATTGTTACGGGGGCCAGTCGCGGCATCGGAGGCGCAGTTGCGGAGCTTCTCGCCGCGCGCGGCGCCAGCGTGGTGCTCTCCAGCCGGAAGCAGGAAGACCTCGATGAGGCGGCCGCCGCGATCAACTCCAGGACTCCCGGCCGCGCCGTTCCCATCGCCGCCCATGCGGGCCGGCCGGATGACCTGGCGCGTCTCGTGGACCAGACGCTGGAGCGCTTCCAAAAGGTCGACATCCTGGTCAACAACGCCGCAACCAATCCCTATTTCGGCGCCATCGTCGACACCGAGCTGGGCGCTTGGGACAAGACCTTCGAAGTGAACGTGCGCGGCGTCTTCGCGCTCACGCAGCTGGCCGTCCACAAGTGGATGGCTGCTCACGGCGGCGCCATCGTCAACGTCGCCAGCGTGGGCGGGATCCGGCCGGCATTCGGGCTCGGCACCTACAACGTGACCAAAGCGGCGGTCATCCATCTCACGCGTCAGCTGGCGCTGGAGCTAGGCCCGAGCGGGATCCGGGTCAACGCCGTCGCGCCCGGCGTGATCCAGACGCGCTTCGCGTCAGCGCTCTGGCAGAACGAGGAGATCAACCGCCGGGTCGTCGACTCCAACCCGCTGCACCGGATCGGCCAGCCGCCCGAGGTGGCCGAAGCGGTTGTGTTCCTGGCCTCCGACGCGGCCTCCTACATCAACGGCGAGACGATAGTCATCGACGGCGGCGGGGGGGCGATCCACTAGATCCCGCAGCCCCTCCTGCGGGCGCCACGACTTTCGAGGCGGCTTCCTCCTGCGCCTGGCGGGTCCGCCTGGCGTGGATGTATTCCTCCAGCTCGCGGTCGTACTGGTAGGCGCGGTGGCTGGGCAGGAAGTCGAGGACTCTCCGTTGCTGGATGTAGTCGTCGAGCGCTGTGAGCGTGTCCCGCGCAGCCCGGAAATCGAGCTCGGCGGCGGCCTTGGCCGTGCTCACGGTGCGACCCCAGCGCAAAAGGTCGATGAGCTGGGGTGAAAGAAACGCAACGTTCATGGCCTTGAGTGCGGCGGAAACGAGGCCGAGCCCGGCCGGTGGCAGGACGGGAGCCGGCACTTTGCCGACCTCGGACAGCAGGACGCTCAGCGGCAGCGGATGTTCGCCTGCGATGTTGTAGGCGCCCGAGCCGCCGCCGTGCGTCGCCTTGCGCAGGGCCTCGATGCAGTCGTCGCGGTGCACCAGCTGCAGCACAGGGTCGAAGCCGAGCACCGTCGGGACGACCGGAAGGTCGAAGTAGCGGGCCAGCGGGGCCGGCTCGTCGGCGTTCAAGCTGTTCGCGAACCGGAGGACGACCGTCTCGGCCTTCGGGTTGCGGATCGCGAAGTCGAAGAAGTTGCTCTCCACCTCCACGATGTCGCGCACGAACGGGTGCGGCGAGCTGGAGGCGAGCCGGTAGTCCTCGCGCACGTGCATCGGAAGGTCGTGCCGGGATCCGTAGACGTGCGCGGACGACTTCAGCACCAGCCTTCTCACCGGGCTGTCGTCGCCAGCACAGCCCGCCAGCAGGTTGAGCGTCCCGACGACGTTGGTCTCGTGGGCGGTGCGCGCGTCATCGCTGAAGGAGTCGATCGTGGTGTCGGTGTGGACAACCGTGTCGATGCCGACCGAACGAACCAGCTTGCCGATCAGCGAGTGGCGGACGTCGACCTTCAGGAAGTCGGCGTCGCCGAGGTCGTAATGCGGATCCTCGGTATCGACACCGATGACCTCAGCGATACCTTCGTCCTGGATCAGGCGCTGTGCCAGCAGTGCCCCCCACCAGCGAGAGACGCCGGTGATCAGGACCCGGCGCTTCCTCCCGGCCATC
>Ga0209059_1000228_pt1 | contig 24778 bp, 26 predicted proteins | sample GraSoiAngelo_151_FD_186165 | JGI IMG/M metagenome (GOLD analysis project Ga0209059, IMG submission 186165) | Grasslands soil microbial communities from the Angelo Coastal Reserve, California, USA - 14_1009_12_20cm (SPAdes) (version 2) | ecosystem: Environmental > Terrestrial > Soil > Grasslands ...
GGCATTCTGCGGCATTGCCAAGACCGTCATGCCGCGCCGCACCGCCTCGCGGAAGGGCAGCAGCAACTCGAAGCGCACGCGCAGGGTGCGGGCGATCCGCCGCGATAGGCTGAGCGGCTCGGGCGGCGCCGCTTCGACGCGATCGAGCATCTGGCGGTCGGCCCAGCGGCTGAACGCCGCGACGATGTCAATCGCGCCGCGCGGAAACAAGGCCCGCGCCTCGGCGACCGGCACCCCGATGCGCTCAGCCGCCACCCGGAGCGCGTGCTGCGACCAGCCGTCGAACGGCACATCCGGCAGCATCGCGGCGATGAGCCGGTCGCGCTCGGCATCGGCGAGAGGGCTCTTCATCGCGGCGGCTCATTCTCGGCAAGGATCGCGGCGACATCGATCGGATGACGCTGCAATTCCTCGGTAAAGACGAGGAGGCGGTGATCGGTCATGCGCTGCGGGTAGAGAATACCATCGAGATGGTCGCATTCGTGCTGCACGACCCGCGCATGAAACCCGGCCACCTCGCGCTCGACAGGGTTGCCGTCGAGGTCGAGGCCGCGATAGCGCACGCGCAGATGGCGCGGCACAACCCCGCGCAATCCCGGGACCGACAGGCAACCCTCCCAGCCATAAGCCCGCTCATCGCCGACGGGCTCGACGACTGGGTTGATCAGCGCGGTCAGCTCCTGCCCGCTGTCGTCCGGAAGATCGGTGATCCGGTCGCCATCGACCCGGAACACGACCACCCGATGGGGGACATGGAGCTGCGGCGCGGCGATGCCGGTGCCGCCGGCATCCTCCATCGTCTCGATCATGTCCTCGACAAGGCGGCGCACCCAGGGCGCCGTGGGATCATCGATCTCGGCGGCGCGGCCGCGTAAGACGGGGTGCCCCATGCGGGCGATCTTCAGCAGAGCCATGCGTTAAATATGTGATCCCAAGCGCACGGCGTAAAGCCGTGCAATCCCAGGCGTTTTGCCTGCCCTGCTTCACACCGGCCCATCGCGGTGTTAAATTCTCGGGAGGCGTGCCCCCCGCGGCTCCCCGTTGCGTCCCTACTCGGAGAGAATGCCCGTGCAAGTCCTCGTTCGCGACAACAACGTCGACCAGGCTCTCAGAGCCCTGAAGAAGAAAATGCAGCGCGAAGGGGTTTTTCGGGAAATGAAGCTTAGGCGCAATTACGAGAAGCCCTCGGAGCGGCGCGCCCGCGAGCGGGCCGAGGCGGTGCGCCGCTATCGCAAGCTGCTGCGCAAGCGGCTGGAGCGCGAAGGGTACTAGCCTCCCAGGCGCTCACTCGAGCGCCTTGACGATCTCCTCGCACATCTTCTTCGCGTCACCGAACAGCATCATCGTGTTGTCGCGGTAGAACAGCTCGTTCTCGACCCCGGCATAACCCGACGCCATCGAGCGCTTGACGAACAGCACGGTCTTGGCGCGCTCGACATCGAGGATCGGCATGCCGTAGATCGGCGAAGTCGGATCGGTCTTCGCGGCGGGGTTGGTGACATCGTTGGCGCCGATCACAAAAGCCACATCGGTCGACGCGAAATCGCGGTTGATCTCGTCGAGCTCGAACACCTCGTCGTAAGGCACATTGGCCTCGGCCAGCAGCACGTTCATATGCCCCGGCATGCGGCCCGCCACGGGATGGATCGCATAGCTGACCTTGACCCCGTCTTTTTTCAGAATGTCGGCCATTTCGCGGAGCGCGTGCTGCGCCTGCGCCACGGCCATGCCGTAGCCCGGCACGATGATGACCGAGCCGGCATTTTTCAGGATGAAGGCTGCGTCTTCGGCGCTCCCCGATTTGACCAGCCGGTCGCCCGCCCCGGCGCCCGCCGGCGCGGCGCCGCCCTCGGTGCCGAAACCGCCCAGGATCACATTGATGATCGAGCGGTTCATGCCCTTGCACATGATATAGCTGAGGATCGCGCCCGATGAGCCGACCAACGCGCCGGTGATGATCAACAGGCTGTTCGACAGCGTGAAACCGATGCCGCAGGCCGCCCAGCCCGAATAGGAGTTCAGCATCGAGATGACGACCGGCATGTCCGCGCCGCCGATCGGCACAATCAGCAGAAAGCCGAAGGCGAGCGACAGCAATACGAGCAGCAGGAAGAGACCGCTCGACTCGGTCATGACGAACAGCACGATCAGGGCGATCAGCAGGATGCCGAGCGCGAGATTGATCGGGTGCTGCCCAGCGAAGGTCAGCGGCCGGCCCGAGACCAGCCCCTGCAATTTGGCAAAAGCGACGATCGAGCCGGTAAAGGTGATCGCGCCGATTGTCAGCCCGATCGCCATCTCGACAAGGCTCGCCGGGTGGATCGCGCCGCGGATGCCGATACCGTAGGCCTCCGGCGCGGCGAAGGCCGCCGCCGCAACGCACACCGCGGCGAGGCCGACCAGGCTGTGGAATGCGGCAACCAATTGCGGCAACGCCGTCATCTGGATCTGCCGCGCGATATAGGCGCCAACCGCGCCGCCGATGACGATGCCGATGACGATCAGCCAGTAGCTGACAACCTCGGGGCTGGCGAGCGTCGTCAGGATCGCGATGACCATCCCGACGATGCCGAAAATGTTGCCGCCCCGCGCCGTCTCCGGCGAGGACAGGCCGCGCAACGCCATGATGAAGCAGATCGCGGCGACCAGATAGAGAAGCGCCGAAAGGCTTTCGCTCATGATGGGTCTCGGCGCCGCTATTTCTTGCGCTGAAACATCTGCAGCATGCGCTGCGTTACGATAAATCCGCCGAAGATGTTGACGGCGGCCAATATCACCGCGACAAAGCCCATCAGCTTCGCGAACCCCAATCCGAACGGACCGGCGGCGATCAGCGCGCCGACGATGATGACGCTCGAGATCGCGTTGGTGACGCTCATCAGCGGCGAATGCAAAGCCGGCGTCACCCGCCAGACGACGTAATAGCCGACGAACACGGCGAGCGCGAAGATCGTCAGCTCGAATACAAAGGGCGTGCCGGCATGGGCCGCCTGCTGGGTCGAGAGCGCCAGCTGCTGCGATAACGCATCGAGGTTGCGCGCGAGGGCGCCAGCCTCGCCGGCAAGCTCGCCGGCGCGCTGCCCGAGCGATGCAGGATCGGCCATGAGGTCTCCGTCAGCTGGTGGCGGCAGCGGCGAATGCCGGTTCCGGCATGAGCGCCGGGTTGACGATGGCGCCGTCCATCGTCAGTAGCGCGGCCTTGACGATCTCGTCTGCGGTGTCGATCCGCAACCTGCCTTCCTTATCCACGATGAGGGCGAGAAAGGCCAGCAGGTTGCGGGCATAGAGCTGGCTGGCATCGACCGGCACCCGTGCGGCCATGTTGATATGGCCGACGATCTTGACGCCGTTCGCCGTCGTGACAATTTCGCCGGCCCGGCTGCCCTCGACATTGCCGCCGCTCTCGACGGCGAGATCGACGATGACGGAGCCGGGAGCGAGCGCCGCCACCATCGCCTCGGTCAGCAGGATCGGCGCCTGCTTCCCCGGGATCAGCGCCGTGCAGATGACGATGTCGGTACGGCGCAGCGCCTCGGTGATCTTCTCGCGCTGCCGGCGCTGGAAATCTTCATCCATTTCGCGCGCGTAGCCGCCCGAGGTCTCGGCCGCCTTCATCGCGTCCTCGTCGACCGTGATGAAGGTTGCGCCGAGGCTCGCGACCTGCTCCTTGGCGGCGGCGCGCACATCGGTCGCGCTGACGATCGCGCCAAGCCGGCGCGCCGTCGCGATCGCCTGCAGCCCCGCGACCCCCGCCCCCATGACCAGCACGCGGGCCGCCTTGATCGTCCCGGCCGCGGTCATCATCATCGGCAGGGCGCGGCCGAATTCGACGGCGGCGTCGAGGGCCGCCTTGTACCCGGCGAGATTGGCCTGCGAGGACAAGACATCCATCGTCTGCGCCCGCGTGATGCGCGGCATCAGCTCCATTGCGAAAGCCGCCAGGCCCGCCTCCGCATAGGCGCTTGTGTCATCCGGGTAGCGCAGTGGTTGCAGCAGCCCGATCAGCACGGCGCCGTGCTTCATCATGGCGACCTCGTCGCCCCCGTCGGGGCCACCCCGGAGCGGCCGCTGCACCTTCAGCACGATGTCGGCCTCGGAGAGCGCCGCCGCCGGGTCGGGGACGATCGTCGCTCCGGCCGCGCGATAGGCTTCGTCGGTAAAATAAGCCTCGGCCCCGGCGCCGCTCTCGACCAGGACATCGAGCCTCATCCCGGTCATGTGCTTCACCGTATCGGGCGAAGCCGCGACGCGCCGCTCGTGCGCGCGGCGCTCCTTGATGATGGCGACCTTCATCGCGGCCGGATCCTTATTTGCGGCGCCCCGGTCGGAAACAGCCGTGGGGGCGTTTCGGCGCTACGGTTAATGCCGGTTGGGGGGTGGTTTGTGAAGAGCCAAGCCGCGCGGCCGAAGCGCGCGCCGGGGATTTGGTTCGGCCGCTGCGGGCGTGCTAGTGTCCGGCCGAGGCACGCGAGCGAATTGTCCGGCGTATGTCCCATGGCGCGAACCGGCGCAGCCTACCGCAACTTTTAGCTAAAACGCCCCGCAATCCTTGTCGCCGGCCATTTCGATGACGGGAATATCCCACCAGGAGGTACGTTGTCGTTGCGTTGGAAAGAGGCAGAAGCGCCGGTCCGCGCGGCTGACCGCGCCGATCCGGTGAGCCAGCGCTTCAGCGATCAGCTGATCGCGGTTCTGCCGCGGTTGCGCCGGTTTGCCCGGGGCCTGACCGGATCGGCGACCGAGGCCGACGATCTTGTTCAGGCGGCGTGCGAGCGGGCGCTCGCACGTGAGCATCAGTTTCAGGAGGGCACCCGGTTCGACAGCTGGATGTTCCGCATTGTGCAGACGGTTTGGATCGATCAGCTCAGGGCCCGCGAGGTCCGCAAGGAAGACAGCGACGTCCCCGAGGAGCGGCTGGGATCGGACGCGCCTGTGCGCACGATCGAGGCGCGGCTCGCGTTGGCCGAGGTGCGGCGCGCCGTGCAGTTTTTGCCGCCCGACCAGAGGACGACCCTGATGCTCGTGACCGTGGAAGGGCTTAGCTACAAGGAAGCCGCCGATGTCGTTGGCGTCCCCGTCGGGACAATCATGAGCCGCCTCGCGCGCGCCCGCATTGCATTACAGCAGCACCTGGAAACCGGCGGCGCAAGCCGCAGGAGCGTAAAGAATGCAGAAGCACAGTGACGAGACGCTGGTCGCCTATCTCGACGGCGAACTCGATGGCGCGGAGCGGCAGCATGTCGAAGCCTGGCTCGCCGCTGATGACGCGGCGCGCGACCGGCTGACCGGTCTCGAGCAATCGGCCGACCTGCTGCGCAGCGCCTATGGCGATATCGTCAACGAGCCCTTGCCCGAGCGGCTGATCGCGGCGGCGCGTGGCGAAACTGCCGGCGAGGCACAGCCGCGCGAGGCGGAAATTCTCGTCCTGCGCCGGCCGCAGCGCTCCACAATGGCGATGCCGGGTGGCCGCTGGGGCATCGGGATTGCCGCGGCCGCGGCGCTCTTCGGGCTTGTTGTCGGCGGGACCGGCAGCTATCTCGCGTCCGGCCTGCTCAGCTCCGGCAACCCGGCGGCCGAACAGCGTCTCGCCGCGGCGGCGGCAAACAACACCTGGCTCGACAACGCCGCCGGTTATTACAAGCTGGTCGTCAGCGCCGGCGACGCCCTGACGATCGATGTGGCGGCCGATGCCGACAGCCGCGAGGCGTTGCAGAAGGCGAGCCTGCCGCAGACGCGCTGGCCGGATCTGAAGCCATGGGGACTGAACTTCCGCGGCGCTCGGCTTGTCGTCGTCGAGGGCCGGCCGGCGGCGCAACTTGTCTATACGACCGAGAACAAGGCGATCGGGCCGCTCACCTTGGTGATCGGCGCCTCGAAGCAGTCGGACATTCAGCCGACTTTCGATCATCGGCAGGACGTCAACCTGCTCTATTGGCGGCACCAGGGCCGCGCCTATGCGCTCGTCGGACAGACCGACATCGGCTATCTCTGGGGGATCGCCAACGATGTCGCCTGGCAGCTCGACGCGATCTGATCGCGGCTGAGCCCATCCATCACTCGCCGGCCCCGGCGATCGTCAGAAGCCCAAGCACCGCGAATACCGCTGCCGCGACCAGGCGGATCGCCCTGATGGGCAGTCTGCCGGCCAACCGGTCGCCGAGCACGACGGCCGGGATGTTGGCCAGCATCATGCCGAGAGTCGTCCCGAGCACGACGGGATAGAATTGCGCGAACCGGGCGGCCAAGCCGACCGTCGCGATCTGTGTCTTGTCGCCGATCTCAGCCAGGAAAAACGCGACGAGCGCCGTGCTAAACGCCCCGAAGCGGCCGACCCGTTCGCTGCTTTCTTCGTATTTGTCCGGGAACAAGGCCCAGACGGCGACGCCGAAAAACGAGATCCCGAGGATCCACCGCATCCAATCGCCTGTGAGAACGCGGCCGAACAGCGTCCCCGCGAGCCCGGCCGCCGCGTGATTGGCCAGCGTCGCGCAGAGGATGCCAAAGATGATCGGGACCGGCCGCTTAAATCGCGCCGCGAGGATCAGAGACAGGATCTGCGTCTTGTCGCCGATTTCGGCGAGCCCGACGACGAGCGTCGATACCAGAAAGGCTTCCATGTCCGAACCCGGGCGTCCGAACTCGGGCCGCTATCCCGCGGCCAACGCCAGGATCAGATTGCCGGTGGCGTCAACCATCGCGCTCTGGCCGGGATGGATCAGCGTCGTGGCGCTCATCTCTTCGATAACCGCCGGCCCCACGATCCGGCGCCCGCTCGGCAGCGCGGCGCGGTCATAGACCAGCGTGTCGCGCCACCCGGTCGCCGCATCGAAATAGACCGCGCGAGGCGCCTTTGGCCTCGCCTCACTGCTTTCTGCCGTACTCACGCGCGCCAGCTTCGGCATTCTGACCACCACAACGATTTTGAGCCGGAGCGTGACCATCTCGATGCCACGGCCCGGAATGTCGTAGCCATAGGCGGCCCGGTGCGCGGCACGGAAACGCTCGCCGAAGTCGCGGTCGAACGCATCTGCGTCGCCATTCAGCGCGAGCCCATCGAGCGCGACATAGACCTCAAAATTCTGCCCTTCGTAGCGCGCCTCGATGCCGCGGATGGTGCGGCGGTCGGTCTCGGGCACGCGGTCGCGGTCGAGAATGTCGGCGCCCGAACGCGCCAGCGCCGCAAAGGCTTCGGCAATCTCGGGCCAGCGTTCCGGGCGCGCCGGCGTAATCCGGGTTCGCACAAGGTCAAAGCTCAAATCGGCGTGCAGGATGCCGCGCGCGCACAGCGTCCCGGGCTCGGGCGGAACGACGACGCGCGGCATGCCGAGCTCGCGCGCGACATCGCCGGCATGCAGCGGCCCCGCACCGCCATAGGCGAACAGCGCAAATCGCCGGAGATCATGGCCGCGCTCGGTTGAAATCGAGCGGATCGCGCGCGCCATCCCGGCATTGGCGATGCGCAGGATGCCCTCGGCCGCGGTTTCGAGCGAGAGCCCGAGCGGTCCCGCGACCTGCTCCTGCAGAACACGGCGCGCCGCCGCCAGGTCAACCGACAACCTGCCGCCGAGCAACGTCGTCGAGTTGAGCCGGCCCAGAACGAGGTTAGCGTCGGTGATCGTCGCGCGCTCGCCGCCGCGGCCGTAGCCGGCCGGACCGGGATCCGCACCGGCGCTCTCCGGACCGACCTTCAGCGCGCCGGCATCGTCCAGTCTTGCGATGCTGCCGCCGCCCGCGCCGATGACCTGGATATCGACCATCGGCACTCGCACCGGATAGCCGGCCACAATGCGCTCGGCGGTGAAGGCCGGCCGGCCGGCCTCGACCAATGACACATCGGTACTCGTGCCGCCGACATCGAAGGTGACGAGATCGGCAAAGCCGGCCTCCGCGCCAATCGCCGCCGCGCCGATGACGCCGGCGGCCGGCCCGGACACGCAGGTGCGCACCGGAAAACGCGACGCCGTCTCGATCGTCAGGAGCCCGCCATTCGAATGAAACACATAAGGCGCGGCGCGGCACCCGATCGCCTTCATGTCGCGCCCGAAGCCGGCGAGGTAGCGCGCCATGCGCGGCCCGGCATAGGCGTTTATGACGGTCGTCGATAGCCGCTCGTATTCGCGGAACTCCGGCAAGACCTCGGACGACAGCGCGATAAAGGCGTCCGGCAATAAGCCTCGCAGGATATCGCCGGCGCGCCGCTCGTGAATATCGTTGCAGTAGGCGTGCAGAAAGCCGATCGCGACCGCCTCGACGCCTTCTTCCCTCAGCACTGCGGCCGCGCGCACAACGGCATCCTCGTCGAGCGCCACTAACACGTGACCGTCGGCGTCGAGCCGCTCGGCGATTTCGATCCGGCGATGGCGCGACACCAAAGGCGGCGCGCGCTCGACCGTGTAGTCGTAGAGGTCGGGCCGCGTTTGGCGCCCGACCTCGATGACATCGCGGAAGCCGGCAGTTGTCAGCAATGCAGTTTTCGCGCCGCGCCGCTCGATAATCAGATTGGTGACGACGGTCGTGCCATGGCCGAGGAAGGCGATTGCTTCACCCGATGCACTGCATTGTTGCAGCAGTGCCGCGACCCCGTCGGCTATTGCCGCCGCCGGGTCCGATGGCGTCGAGGCCAATTTGAAATGCCGCGCCTCGCCGCTTCCGTCATCGACCGCGACCAGATCGGTGAAAGTGCCGCCGACATCGATGCCGATGCGGATCACAGTTGTCGTAGGCCGCGTGCTTTATTTCCCGTCGCGTTCGAGCGCCGCTTTGACCTCGGCGGGATCGACCTTGATCGTGACGCCGGCGCGCTCTTTTTGCAGCTGCATCGCGACGCGCGAGTCACGGCCGTCCCAGCCGCGGTTCAATGCCGCGGTCAATTCGCCGTGCGCCAGATTGGCCATCGGCATCGGCACTTTGAGCTCGCGCGCCAGTTCGGTGGCAAGGGTCACGTCCTTATGCGCGAGGCGCAACGCGAAATCCGGCGGGTCGTAGCTGTCGGTCAGGAAATGATCGCCAAGCGCGTCGAAAGTGCGGCGCCTTCCGCCAGCGCCCTGCCGCACCGCCTCCCACAGCGCGAGCGGCTCGACCCCGGCCTTGACGCCCATCGTGAACACTTCGGCGAGGCAGGTTTGGATCGCGTAGCCGGCGCAATTGTGCACCAGCTTTGCGACCGACCCGGCGCCGATCGGGCCGATATAGCGCGCTTGATCGCCGATCGCGTCGAGCACCTTCTTGTGGCGGTTGAAAATCTGCTCGTCGCCGCCGACCCACAGCGCCAGCCGCCCCGAAGCGGCGCCCCGCGGCCCGCCGCTGACCGGCGCGTCGAGCATGTAGACATGCTTTTCGGAAAAGCGCCGGTTGAGCTCGCGCACAAGGGTCGGCGAGTTGGTCGAAAGATCGAAATAGGCGCTGCCGTCCTTCATGCCGGCGAGGAGCCCGTTTGGCCCGAGGGCAACCTCCTGCACTTCGGGCGGGCCGGGCAGCGAGGTGAAGATCACCTCGCACTCGGCGGCAAGCGCCTTCGGGCTGTCGGCCCATACCGCGCCCGCCGCGAGATGGCGCTCGGCGGCGGCGCGCCGGATGTCGTGGACGACGACCTCGTAGCCCGCCTTCTGCAGATTGGCCGCCATGCTGGCACCCATCGTGCCGAGCCCGATGAAACCGACTTTCATTTGCGTACTCCCTTATTGCCCCTCACTCGCCGCGCTGCACGCGGCGCCCACTATCCGCCAAGCGGCGCGACGGTTTTGGGGCTCGTCGCCGCAGGCGCACTCCCTCTCCCCGCTTGCGGGGAGAGGGTTGGGGTGAGGGGCTATTTCAACGGCAATGCTTCAGGACCGAGCCGCACGCTTACCGCGTCGCGAAGACGTCCTTGGCGATCTGCGCCGCGGTCATCGCCGCCGGCCAGCCGGCGTAGAAAGCGAGATGCGTGATGATCTCGCTGATCTCCTGCTTGGTGACGCCGTTGTCGAGCGCTCGGTTGAGATGGCCGGGCAACTGCCGCTCGCGGCCGAGCGCGATCAAGGTCGCGACGACAATCAGGCTGCGATCGCGCTTCTTCAAGCCCGGTCGCTCCCAGACCTCGCCGAACAGCCACTTCTCGCTGTAATTGATCAGGTCGGGAACGACATCGCGCACCGCTTCCCGTGATGCATTTGCTTGCGATTGTGCCATGATTTCCTCCGATGACATTGGGGGGTTTGATCGAGTGCCGGCACCGTAGCATGCTGGTGCGCGCGATCAACACAGCCCAAATCGCAGGTCAGGCAGCCGTGGTCGCGAGCGCCTCGTCGAGGTCTCGGATCAGATCCTCGGCGGTCTCCAACCCGATCGACAGCCGCACGACATCGGGCCCAGCGCCCGCCGCCGCTCGCTGCTCGTCCGACAATTGCCGGTGCGTCGTCGAGGCCGGGTGCAGGATCAGGCTGCGGGTGTCGCCGATATTGGCGAGATGCGAGAACAGCCCGACGCTCTCGACCAGCTTGATCCCGGCCTCATAGCCGCCCTTGACCCCAAAGGTGAAGACCGCGCCCGCCCCCTTTGGCACATATTTTCGCGCCAGCGGGTAATAGGGGCTGCTCTCCAGCCCGGCATAGGACACCCAGGCGACCTTTGGGTGCTGCGCGAGAAATTCGGCGACCTTTTTCGCATTCTCGACATGCCGGTCCATGCGCAGGTGCAGCGTTTCGACGCCGGTGATCGTCAGGAACGCGTTCATCGGCGACAAGGTCGGGCCGAAATCGCGCAGTGCCACCGCCCGCGCCTTTGTCGTAAACGCGAAATCGCCAAAATTCTCGAAGAATTTGAGGCCGTGATAGGCCGGCTCCGGTTCGGTCAAGGAAGGGAAGCGGTCGCCCTGCGACCAGTCGAAACGGCCGCTTTCGACGACGACCCCGCCCAACGAATGGCCGTGGCCGGAGAGAAACTTCGTTGTCGAATGGCAGACAATGTCGGCGCCCCATTCGAACGGGCGGCAGAGATAGGGCGTCGCCAATGTGTTGTCGACGATCAGCGGGATGCCGGCGTCATGCGCGACCTGCGCGACCTTTTCGATATCGACGATGACGCCGCCGGGATTGGCGAGGTTCTCGACAAAGATCGCCTTGCATTGCGGGGTCAGCGCGCGGCGGAAATTCTCCGGGTCGGTCGGGTCGACAAAGTGGCATTGCCAGCCGAGCTTCTTGAATGACAGCCCAAACTGGGTCAGCGAGCCGCCATAGAGATTGCGCGAGGCAACAAACTCGTCCCCCGGCTGCATCAGCGTAAAAAAGATCAGGAACTGCGCCGCATGGCCCGAGGCGGCGGCGACCGCGGCGCGTCCACCCTCGAGGCTGGCGATGCGCTCTTCCAGCACCGCCACGGTCGGGTTGTTGAGGCGCGAATAGATGTAGCCGAAATTGTGCAGGTTGAAGAGGCCAGCGGCGTGATCGACATCGTCGAACACATACGAGGTCGTCTGGTAGATCGGCGTCGAGCGCGCGCCGGTCACCGGGTCGGGCGCGGCGCCGGCATGGACCGCGCGCGTCTCGAAACCGTAGGTCAGATTATGCGACGGCGCCGGACGCTCCTTGGCGCGGCGGGCGCGCGGCGCCTGCGGCGCGCGGTTCTGGATGATCGAGCTGTTGACGCCGCTCCACGACAATTCGCCGGCAAGCCGGCCGAACTCGATCTTTGGGCAGCGGTTCATGATGATCTCGAGGCCGGCCGCCTCGCCCAGCGCGGCCGCCTCGTCGTTGCGGATGCCGAGCTGCATCCACACCACCGGCGCGCCGATCGCGATCGCGTCCTTGACGATCCCCGGCGCGTCCTTGGACGGGCGGAACACATCGACCATGTCGATGGAATCAGGGATGTCGCGCAGCGAGGCGTAGACCTTCTCGCCGAGCAATTCCTGGCCGGCGATGCCGGGGTTGACCGGGATGACCCGATAGCCTTTTCCCTGCAGATATTTCATGACGAAATAGCTTGGCCGGTTCCAGTTGGAGGAGGCGCCGACCATCGCGATGGTTTTCACCCGTTCGAGGATCGCCCGCAGCTGCGCGTCGGAATAGGGGATCGGATCGAGCTGGCTCATAAATCACCGGCGAAAACAGCGTCGCGGATGGAGGCAGTGTAGCGCAGCGGCGCCGCCGCGGGTCAACCGCGCGGCCGGCGCATAAAGCGCAGGAATGCGGGGGTTCGTCCGGCGGCGCGCGCTTTCGCCTCATAGCGCGTCGCCGGCCAGTCCTCCGGGCGCTCGCGCCAATCGGCGGCGCGGCGCGCCAGCCAGACAAAATCCGGATGCGCGAGCGTGTGCTCCAGCATCCAGGCGAGGTAGTCGCGGTCGTCGGTCGCAAGGCGCAATTCGGCGCTGTCCGTCATCGCCGCCGCGAGGAGGTCGAGGGTTGCCGGCGCGACGAGGCGGCGCTTGTGGTGCCGCCGCTTCGGCCAGGGATCGGGGAATAGAATAAAGACGCGGCTGAGCGATTGCCGGGGCAAGGCCGCGAGCAGCAGCCGCGCGTCATCGGTGAACAGCCGGACATTGCCGAGGCCGCGCCGCGCCACCTCGCCGAGCGCGCGCACGATGCCGTCCTCGAACACCTCGCTGCCGATAAACCCGATCTCCGGGTGCCGCTCGGCCTGGGCGGCAAGGTGCTCGCCGGCGCCGAAGCCGATCTCGAGCCACACCTGAGGGACTGGCTTCGGGAAGAAAGCCCGCGGGTCGATTGGCCCCACCGTGGATGGCAGATCGACCGCCAGCTGTGGCAGCAATTCCTCTTGGAGCCGGCGCTGGCCGGGCCGCAGCGGCCGCGCCCGCCGCCGGCCGTAGAGCCGGCCGGGCGGAACGCGATCGGCCAAACCGCTCATCATAAAAAAAAGTTGGTCATTCCGGGGGGTCGAAGACCGCGAGCCCGGAATCCATTTTCCAGAGGCTCGTGTTCATGGGTCCGGGCTCGCCGCTGGGCGGCGCCCGGAATGACATCCCGTCCTAGAACGCGCGGCGCAATTCGCGGACGAGATCGAGCCGCTCCCAGGAAAATCCGCCATCGGTCTCCGGCGCGCGGCCGAAATGGCCGTAGGCAGCGGTGCGGGCGTAGATCGGCTTGTTGAGCCCGAGATGGGTGCGGATACCGCGCGGCGACAGATCCATCAGCTCCTGCAGGATGCGCGACAGCTTGGCTTCGTCGACCTGCCCGGTGCCGTCGAGATCGACATAGACCGAGAGCGGCTTTGCGATGCCGATCGCATACGCGACCTGGATTGTGCAGCGATCGGCGAGGCCGGCGGCGACCACATTCTTCGCCAGATAGCGCGCCGCGTAAGCGGCGGAACGATCGACCTTTGTCGGGTCCTTACCGGAAAACGCGCCGCCGCCATGCGGCGCCGCGCCGCCATAGGTGTCGACGATGATCTTGCGGCCGGTCAGGCCGCAATCGCCGTCCGGTCCGCCGATTACGAAGCGCCCAGTGGGATTGATGTAGAAATGCGCCTCGTCGCACATCCAGCCGTCCGGCAGCACGTTTTCGACATGCGGCCGGACGATCGCGCGCACCTCTTCCTGCTCGATGCTCGGATCATGCTGCGTCGAGACCAGCACGGCCGTTGCGCAAACCGGCTTCCCCTTCACGTATTGCAAGGTGACCTGGCTCTTGGCATCGGGGCCGAGCTTGGGCGCCGCGCCCGAATGCCGCGCCTCCGCGAGAGAGCGCAAGATCGCATGCGCATAAAAGATCGGCGCCGGCATCAGTTCGGGCGTCTCGTTGCAGGCATAGCCGAACATCATGCCCTGGTCGCCGGCACCTTCATCCTTGTTGCCGGAAGCATCGACGCCCTGCGCGATATCGCTCGATTGCGGGTGGATGAAGCACTCGATCTGTGCCCGCTGCCAGTGAAACCCTTCCTGCTCGTAGCCGATGTCGCGGATCGCGTGCCGCGCCACGTCGATCAGCATCTCGCCGGTGATCGAGGAGGGGCCGCGCGTCTCGCCGGCCAGGACGACGCGGTTTGTCGTCGCCATCGTCTCGACGCCGCAGCGCGCCTGCGGCTCGGCGGCCAGATACGTATCGACGATCGCGTCGGAAATGCGGTCGCAAACCTTATCGGGATGGCCCTCAGAGACCGACTCGCTGGTAAAAACAAAATCGTGCGTCGCCAAGGACCTTCTCCCTGTAAAAACAAGCTCCACATATCGGCCGGGCGGCATGAGGCGTGCCATTCCGGTCGAAATCCGACCGGCCCCCTGTCCCGGCGCGTTGTTGTCGAATGCCACGCCGCGAGCGTCAAGCCCGATCTTCCCGGGTGATAGCCGCTAGCCCGGCTTTCGGTCGAAGGACTATTTCGGTTTAGCCAGGCTGTTCAGGAGTCGGCCCAGCTCTAACATTTTGGCGCGCTCGACCCGGTCGCCGATCGCGCGGAAGGCGTCGAGAAGCTCGATCGCCTCGCGCCGCTGCAGTGGATCCGACTCAAAACCCGCGGCCGGCGGCTCGGCAAACCCGGAACCGGCGCCCGCCTCGTGGTAGCCCTCGAAGAAAAACGGGACATCGACGCCGAGCGTCATCCCCATACGATAGAGCCGGCTCGCGCTGATGCGATTGGCGGCGCGTTCGTATTTCTGAACCTGCTGAAAGGTAAGCCCGAGCGCTTCTGCCAACTTTTCTTGGCTGATGCCGAGCTCGGTGCGGCGTTCCTTGACTCGCGCGCCGACATAAATATCGACCGGATGCGGCGCGTCGGCCTTGCGGCGGCCGCGTCCTCCCGGTCTTCGCGATCTCGGCATGACGGCACGCGCGCAGCCAAAGGGCGCGAGCGTGATATTGCATACGATGGTATGAGGTCAATCGCGTCTTACAACCTTAAATGGTAAATCTCCCCTCAGGGTTGCTGCACACTCCACGCCGGTTAGGGCTGGATCAAGGCTGGATCGAGGCGCGCCGGCGAGCCAGGACGGGAACAAGACCGGCGATCAGCAGCCCGAGAAACAGCCAATCGCCGGCCCGAGAATAGGGCGTCGGCGGACCGGCGGCGGGCAGCGGGATATCGGCATAGGTGACGGCATCAAGGCCGGTATGCGCGAGGACCCGGCCCGCCGCATCGACCACGCCGCTGATCCCATTATTCGCGACGCGAACCAGCGGCAGCCCTTCCTCCACCGCGCGGGTGCGGGCGATCGCGAAATGCTGGAAAGGGCCCGAGCTGCGGCCGTACCAGGCGTCGTTCGTCACGTTGAGGATCCAGGCCGGGCGGTTCGCCCCATCGATCGCCGCGGCCGGGAAGATCGCCTCGTAACAGACCAGCGGAGCAAAGCCGGAGAGCCCGGGAAGCGTGATCGTCTGCGGTCCGGGGCCGGCGCTCAAATCGATCGCGCCGACGCTGAGCTGCCGTATCGGCAAGAAATCGCCAAATGGAATGTATTCGCCAAACGGTACGAGATGTGCCTTGTCGTAGCGGGCGCGGATCGCGCCGTCATGGTCGACCGCCTCGATGCTGTTCCACACCTCGGTCACGGGGCCGGGCGGCGGGTTGGCGCGCAGCGCGCCGGCGACGACGTAGCCGTCCTTTGGCGCCACCGCGGCGATCGCGTTGCGGTGTACCGCGTCGCGCTCGATCAGAAAGGTCGCGGCCGCCTCCGGCCACAAAATCGCGGCGAGCGGATGCGGGGCGGCGCTGCTGCTCAGTTGGATCAGGCGCTGGAAATTGGCCTCGGCCGCGCCAGGGTCCCATTTGAGCGTCTGCGGGATCGAGGGCTGCACGATCCTCAGCCAGGTCGCGGTCGAGACCGTCGGCAATAGCTGCAGCCGCACCGCGCCGGCCGTACCGGGCACCAGGATCAGCGCCGCCGCTGCCAGGACCGGCATGACCCGCCGCAGCGGCGACAAAGGCAGCAGCGAAGGCGTCCCGAACAGGGCCGGCAGGCTGGCGGCCAGCACGGTCACGAAGCTCAGCCCGTAAATGCCGACCCAGGCAGCGCTCTGCAGCACATACAGCGATCCGGGGAAGCCGCCCGACCAGGCATAGCCGACGAGGTTCCACGGCAGACCCGTGAAGGCATGGCCGCGGCCCCATTCAGTGGCGCTCCAGGCCACCGCGAACAGGCAGAGCCGCGCGTCCGGCGAGAGCCGCAACCGCCCGCTGCCGAGGGCCGTGACGAGCAACGCCGCAGCCGGCCACAACGCGAACAAAGCCGGGAGGCCGAGCACTGCGAACGGCAAGGCCCACCAGAAACTGCTAATGTCAACGAACAGGGCCGCGGCAATCCAGTACATGCCGGCGAGGAAGAAGCCGAACCCGAACACATAGCCAAGCCGCGCTGATGCCCAGATCCCCCGGCTGCCCTCGTCGAGCCACAAAAGCCCCGGAAAGGCGACGAAAATCAGCGGCGTCAGATCGATGGGCGGCAACGCGCCGGCCAGCAGCACGCCCAACAGGAATGCCAGCCCATAGCGGCGCCAGCCGGCAAGTTCCGCGACCTCCTGCGCCAACCGACATAGGGGCGTCTGCATCCGGGCGCCGGGCGGCACGCGCAGGGCCGCGCTCTCGGGCAAGCCGTCACGCACTGGCGGCGCCCTTGCTGCCGTTTGCGGCCGGTGGCAGCCCGCGCACCCGCAGCCGCTTGACACGTCGCGGATCGGCGTCGAGCACCTCGAACTCGATGCCGTCGGGATGAGCGATGATCTCGCCGCGCTTCGGCACACGCCCCGCCAAGGTGAAAACCAGCCCACCCAGCGTATCGACCGCGTCTTCCTCGCCCGGCGGACGCAGCCGAGTTCCATGCTGCTCCTCGATCGCATCGATCGGGATGCGCGCATCGGCGATGATGCTTCCGTCGGGCCGCACGATCAGGACCGGCGGCGCGTCGACATCGTGCTCGTCCTCGATCTCGCCGACGATCTCCTCGATGACGTCCTCGATCGTCACAAGCCCATCGATGCCGCCGAATTCGTCGACGACCATCGCAATATGCGTGCGCGCCTGGCGCATCTGCACGAGCATGTCGAGGATCGGCACCGATGGCGCGACGAACAGCACCTTGCGCAACAGCCGCGACAGCTTGATGGGGCGGCGATCGGCCACGGGTCCGAGCACGTCCTTGACGTGCACAAAGCCGATCACGTCATCGAGCGTCTCGCGATACACCGGCACGCGCGAATGGCCGTGCTCGACCATGCATTTGACGACCTCGGCGAAGGGCTGATCGACATCGAGCGCGACGATGTCGACGCGCGGCACCATGATATCGGCGGCATTGCGGCCATGGCCCTTCAGCACGTTGCCGATCAGCACCCGTTCCTGCGGCGTGATCGGGGTGCCGAGCTCGTCGGCTGCGGTGGCGACCAGCGCGTCGATCGTTTCGCTTTGACCGCGCGGCCGGCGCAACAAGCGAAACAAGGTGCGCAGGCGCGACAGGGACCCCCGTTGCTCGGGATGTTGGGGGTGTTCAGGCTGGCCGTCGCTTGCCGGCGGCTCGGGGTCGCTCATCTAAAAGGGGTCCGGGTTTCCTGCTCACATAATACCACGATAGGGGTCTGGCACCCCCAACCCGGCCAAGATCTCTATCTCGCGTGCCTCCATCGCGGCAGCCTCGGCAGCGCTCTCGTGATCGAGGCCGAGCAAATGCAGCACCCCATGCACCACGAGATGCGAGAGATGATCCGCCAAGGGCTTGTGCTGCTCGGTCGACTCGCGCCTTACCGTCTCAAAGGCGAGCACGACGTCGCCGAGCAAGACCGGCATCTGCGACACCATCGGCTCGGAGCCACACTGCGGGAAGGCCAGCACATTGGTCGGCTTATCTGCCGCGCGGTACGTATGGTTGAGATGCCGCTGCTCGGCATCATCGGTCAGCGTAATATCGACGATGAACCGGCTCGGGCCGGCGGCCTCGGCAAGCGCCGCCCCTGCCGCCCGCGCGGCGATCGCCGCCGCCTCGGGACAGAGTTCGAGCCACTCGTTGCAGGAGACCGCCACCTCGACGGATGGCGCGTCGGGCAACTCGCTCATGGCGGCAGATCACCGCGCGCGGCGCGCTCGCGCGCCTCATAAGCGCCGACGATGCGCGCGACGAGCGGATGCCGCACGACATCCTTCTCGGTGAAATGGACGACACCGATATTGTCGAGCCCGCGCAACGCTTCGAGCGCGTCGGCGAGACCCGAGCGTGCGCCGGGCGCAAGATCGACCTGGCTCGGATCGCCGGTCACGACCATGCGCGAACCTTCGCCGAGCCGCGTCAGAAACATCTTCATCTGTACCGGCGTCGTGTTTTGCGCTTCGTCTAGGATGACAAAGGCGCGCGCCAGCGTGCGGCCGCGCATAAAGGCGATCGGCGCCACCTCGATCTCGCCATTGCCGAGGCGTTTGGCGATCTGCTCGGCCGGCAGCATGTCGTTGAGCGCGTCGAAGATCGGCCGCAGGTAGGGGTCGACCTTCTCGCGCAGGTCGCCCGGCAGAAAACCGAGCCGCTCGCCCGCCTCAACCGCCGGGCGCGACAGGATGACCCGCTCGACCTGGCCGCCCATCAACAGATCGATCGCGGCGGCAACCGCGAGATAGGTCTTGCCCGTGCCGGCGGGCCCAAGGCCGAACACCAGCTCATGCTCGCGCATCGCCTTGACATAGTCGGCCTGTCCGGCCGATCGCGCCGCGATGCGCCGCTTGCGGGTGCGGAACCCAGCATCTTCGCGCCACAAGCTGAGGCTCTTGTCCTCGCTCTCGGCCTGGGCCATGCGCATCGCCGCCTCGACAGCCGCCATGTCGATCTCCTGGCCGCGTTTCAAGCGCTCGTAGAGCCGCGACAAGGCTAGCCGCGCCACCTCGGTCGCCGAAGCCGGTCCGGCGATTGCCAACCGGTTACCGCGCGGCACCAGCGAGACGCCGAGGTGCCGTTCGATGCGATCGAGGTGTTGGTCGCGCTCGCCATAGAGCAGCGGCAGCAGGAGGTTGTCGTCGAATTCGAGCTGGCTGCGTGCGGCCGCGGCTTCGCCGACGATTTCGCGGGACGTGGCGCTCATGCCGCACACTCTTCTTTCGCCGTCGGCCGCGCGATGATGGCACCCGCGAGGCTGTTCGGCGCGGCGGCATGAATCATGACCGGCATAATCTCGCCAATGCGATCCGGCGCGGAATCGGCGTGCACCGCCTGCAGATAAGGGCTGCGGCCAACCAGCTGCCCCGGATGCCGGCCCGGTTTTTCGAACAGCACCGGCAACACGGTACCGACGCAGCCCTGATTAAACGCGCGCTGTTGGCTCTGCAGCAGATCCTGCAATTCGGCGAGCCGCGCGGCCTTGACCGCCTCCGGCACCTGATCCTCCGCCTCCGCGGCCGGCGTCCCCGGCCGCACCGAATATTTGAACGAAAAGGCCTGCGCGAAACCGATCTCCCGTACCAAATCGAGCGTCGCACGGAAATCATCATCGCTCTCGCCGGGATAGCCGACGATGAAATCTGACGAGAGCGCGAGGTCGGGCCGCGCCTTGCGCAGCCGCTCGACGGTTCGCTTGTACTGGTGCGCCGTGTGGCGACGATTCATCGCCGTGAGCACCCGGTCGGAGCCGCTCTGCACCGGCAAATGCAGAAACGGCATCAGCTGTGGCAGGTCGCGATGCGCCGCGATCAGCGCGTCGTCGACATCGCGCGGATGCGAGGTCGTGTAGCGGATGCGTTCGAGCCCCGGCAGTTCGGCAAGTGCCCGGATTAGCTCGCCGAGCCCCCACTCGCCGCCGTTCGGCCCGTTTGCGCACGCGGCGCCGTGGTAGGCGTTGACGTTCTGCCCCAACAGCGTGATCTCGCGCGCTCCCGCCTCGACGAGGCGCCGTGCCTCGGCGAGGACATCGGCCGCTGGGCGCGAATATTCGGCGCCGCGCGTATAGGGCACGACGCAGAAGGTGCAGAATTTGTCGCAACCCTCCTGCACGGTCAGAAACGCGCTGGTCCCTGGCGCCGCCAGGCGCTCGGGCAGGTAATCGAATTTGGGCTCGGCCGGGAAGCTCGTATCGAGAACGCCGCCAGCCGAATTCGCAAGAGCGCGCGTCACCATCTCCGGGAGCCGGTGATAGGCCTGCGGGCCGAACACGATATCGACAAAGGGCGCGCGCCGCCGGATCTCTTCGCCCTCGGCCTGCGCAACGCAGCCGGCCACCGCGACGAGCATGCGCCCGCCCTGGCGCTCCCGCGCGCGCTTCAGGCGGCGGATGCCGCCGAGCTCGGAAAAGACCTTCTCCGCCGCCTTCTCGCGGATGTGGCAGGTATTGAGGATGACCAGATCGGCGCCCTCTGCGCTCACCGCCGGCATATAGCCGAGCGGCGCCATGACATCGGTCATGCGCGCCGAATCGTAGACGTTCATCTGGCAACCGTAGGTCTTGATAAAGAGACGCTTCTGCATCGGCTCCTATCGCGAGTTCACCGCCGCGCTGACGGGTAATACATTATCCGGGCCAGCCCATCGCCCGGCTCATCCCCCGTTCATCCCGGGGCAACAGCGGCGGCGTCGGCCGGCGCCGGGCGGCGAGACGGGTCTGCCGGCGCCTTCCTGCGCGGCCGGCGCCGGCCGCTCAATGCCGTGGCGACCCCGCTCTTGACCCGCTCCTCACAATAGCGCGCCAGCATCTTGCGCGAGCCGCAGGCCGCCAAGGTTGTCGGCGGGTGAAACTCGACGACGACCTCGATCCTCCCGAGCCCCAGCACCCGCCACAGATGCGGCGCCATCGCCATCGCTCCGTACCAGGCGAAGAGCGGCCGGTAACGGCGGCCGATCGGCATGCCGTTGACCCTCGTATAGGCAATCGACACGGGCTGCACCGTAACCGGACCCGTTGCCGCGTGATCGGCGACGCTGAACAGCGCGCTCTTGAACGGAAGAACGCGGTTGCCGTCGCCGCTCGTTCCCTCGGGAAACAGGATCAGCGCCTCCTTGGCGGCGAGCCGCGCGGCGATGCTGTCGCGCTGGTCGGCCGTGCTGCGCACCTGCCGGTCGATAAAAACCGAGCGCTGCAGTTTTGCGAGCCAGCCGAACAGCGGCCAGTGCGCGACCTCGTGTTTGGCGATAAAGGAACCGGCGATCAGCGAGCCAAAAATCGTGATGTCGAGATAGGAGACGTGGTTGGCGGCAAACAAGACCGGACGCGTCGCCGTCGGCCGCCCGATCCGCCGCACGCGCAATCCGAGGATGTAGCAGCAGCACCGATGATAAAACCGCGGGAAGCCGACCACCCAGCGCTGCCCCAGAGCAAGGCCGATCGCCTGCACCGGCATCAATAGCAGTGTGAAGGGGAGATAGATCGCCAGGCGCCACAGCCGCAGCGTCGTCGAGCCCATGCGCTCTACGCCGCCCATGTTTCTTTCGATTGCCGCTCGTAGTGGCGGGTATACTTCTCGGTGACGAGGTCGGTCTTGACGACGATGCAGACATCGGTCGTGTTAAACTGCTCGTCGATTACCGCCCCGTCGCCTACAAATCCGCCGAGCCGCAGATAGCCTTTGATCAGCGGCGGCAAGATTGCCAGCGTGCGCATCGGGTCGATTGCCGGGGCATCGAGCCGGCGCATCTCGACATAGCGCTCGGGCAAGGCGCGCGCCCGCAAGGCCGGCGGCGCCAAATGATGGTGGTAAAGATAGGAGAGCGGCACCGCCAACGCATCGGGGTCGATCCCCGGCAGGCTGGCGCAGCCGAACATCAGCGCGATCTCGTAATGGAAGACATAGGCGGCGATGCCGCTCCACAAGAGCTGCATGACCGGCCGCGCCCGGTAGCCGGCGTCGACGCAGGAACGGCCGAGCTCGAGGATTTCGCCGGGATAGGCGATCAACGGCCCGATGTCGTATTCGGCGGCCGAATAGAAGGCGCCCAACCGCGCCGCCGCGTCGCGCCGAATCAGCCGATAGGTGCCGACAACAGCATCGAGCCCGGCGCCGCGGCTGTGGTCCAGGACCAACAGGTGATCGCAGATCTGGTCGAACTGGTCGCGGTCGCGGCGCTCGCTTTCCATGCCGGGCAGCGGCCGGGCGCCCATTTTTTCATAGAAGATCCGGTAGCGCAGCGCCTGCGCTGCATCGATATCGGCGGCGCTCTGGGCGAGGCGCACCTCCAGCGGCCCCGAGCTGATGTTGACGACGCGGCTGGCCGGCGCGGCAATCGTAGCACGCAACGGGTTCGCCGCCGGTTCGACGGGCGCCGGGCCCGGCTCGGCGGTACCGGTGATCACGCCGGCGGCCCCCGGCGGCAAAGCGGCGCAATCGCCCGCGGCATGCCCTCATGCCGCGTCGGGTCAAGGCTCTGCATCATTCCTCGCTCGATTTCTCGCTCGACCGGTCCCTGCCGCGCCGCGGCACGGCGTAGAGTTCGAGGCGGTGTCCGACGAGTTCGTAGCCAAGTTCGCCGGCGATGAATTCCTGCAATTTCTCGATCTGCTCGTTGCGGAACTCGATGACGCGCCCGCTCTGCAGATCGATCAGGTGATCATGGTGATCGCTCGGCATCTCCTCGTAGCGCGAGCGCCCGTCGCCGAAATCGTGCCGCGCGAGGATGTTCGCCTCCTCGAACAGCCGCACCGTGCGGTACACCGTGGCGATGCTGATGCGCGGATCGACCTCCGTGGCCCGGCGATAGACCTGCTCGACATCGGGGTGGTCCGCCGAATCTGACAGCACGCGTGCGATTACGCGGCGTTGTTCGGTCATCTTCAGGCCTTTATCGAGACAGAGCTGCTCGAGGCGTGAGATCATCAAATCGCGATCCGAGCGCGGCTTTTCCGGCGGCATTATAGCCGAAACCGGCGATCCGTCCTATCGCGGCGATTACCCCCGACAGAGCCGAACCGTGCGCCTCAAACGCGACCGCGCCTCGCCCGCGTGCCGAGCCCGATCTCCTTCGCCAAGCGGCTACGCTGACGCGCATAATTGGGCGCCACCATCGGGTAGTCGGACGCGAGGCCCCAGCGCTCGCGATAGGCGTCCGGGGTCATGTTGTAGGCGGTCTTCAGGTGCCGCTTCAGCATTTTGAGCTTCTTGCCGTCTTCGAGGCAGACGATGTAATCGGGCTGGACCGACTTTTTGACGCTGATGGCGGGTTGCGGCCGCGCCGCGGGAGCCGTCGGCGCCGTGTCGATATTTGCCAGTGAATTATAGATTTGGTTGATCAGGGTCGGCAGATCGCTGACTGCTACGTTGTTATTGGAAACGTGCGCCGCTACGATTTCCGTTGTCAGCGTCAGCAAATCGTGCGGCTGTTCTGTGCTTTCCATATCTCTGTTCCTGAATAAGCGTGACTGTCGAATTTAATTAAGGAGGCTTTCCGGCGCAATAGCTGGCCGCGCTATTCTTTTATGATTAGGGAGCACGCCGTAACTTGCCAATAACGCGAGAGACCATCGGAAACAAACTTAAAGTCGCCATTCAGATCAGATCAGATCAGGTCGGAGGCGGTTCGCGGCTCACCGGACACCGCAGAATGAGCGCGTCGACCACCTCGCCGGCACGCCGGTAATAGCGCGGCCGATGGCCGACCGCGACAAAGCCCGCGCGGGCATAAAGAGCACGCGCCGCGGCGTTATCGGCGGCGACTTCGAGCACGGCTGAGGGCCGCCCCTGCCGCTCCGCTTCGTCGATGACGGCGCGCAGCAATGCCCGTCCAACCCCTTGTCCCCGCGATTCGGGCACGACCCCGAGCGACAGGATCTCGCACTCATCGCCGAGGTCGCGCGCCAGCACAAAGCCGATTGTCATATCGCCCTGCCAAGCGAGCCGGCCAAATCCGCCGCTCAGCGCGAGAATGCGGCGAAGCGCCTCCGCATCCCACGGCTCCTCGGGAAAGCACCGGGCATGCAGGAGCGCGAGCGGCTCGGCGGCGCCCGTCGGCAGAGGCGTGATCGTGCAAATCACCGCCGCGCCGTCGCGAGCGGGGTCTGCTGCTTTGGCATTGTGACGTCGGGAGGCCGCAGATAGAGAGGCCGGACCGGACCATCGGCCGGTTTGCGCTCAATCTGCCGTAATCCCGCCGCGAGCACGCCGCGCGCATCGGGCGCCGACTCCGCCGCAATCTCGGTGTCAAAGCGGCCAGCGAGCGCAGCTGCCGCAATCTCGGCGATGTCACCCGCAATCAACAACCGGGAATTCCCGGCGAGCGCGCCGACATGCTCTGCGAGAGCCGCCGGCATGATTGCGGCCGGCTCGCCGAGCGGCACACCGGAAGCCCGATCGAAGAGCTGAATGTAAAGATCCTCGCGCCGGCTATCGAGCGCGACGAGCGCGGCCCCTGTGCCGGCCGGCAAAGCTGCGGCAACCGCGGCAAAGCTCGTGACGCCGATCAGCCGCGCCTTCAGCGCCAGCGCGATCCCCTGCGCCGCGCCGAGCCCGACCCGCATGCCGGTAAAACCGCCGGGTCCCACCGCGACGGCGATGCCATCCAGTGCCGCGCGCGACAGGCCGCTCGCCGCCACGACGCGGTCCACCATCGGCATCAACGCCTCGGCATGGCCGTAGCGCATGGCCTGGCGCTCGGCCACGAGCACGACCGAACCGCGGCCCACCGCCGCGGAGCACGCCGAACCCGCCGTTTCGATGGCGAGCAGGGTGAGTCCACCGCCTCTACCTGATGTCACGGAAATTTCCTGGCCGGGTGAGCCCCGGCCGCGGCGGTCTACTAGTGTGATGAGTTGCTAGTGTGCTTTCGAATCCGAAATTCGTCCAAAGCCAAGCCCGAGATACAGCGAATTTCGGATTCGGCACACTAGACTGCGCAGACTTCGCGCACTTCCGGGATGTAATGCCGCAGCATGTTCTCGATGCCGGCCTTCAGCGTCGCGGTCGA
>Ga0209059_1000229_pt1 | contig 24771 bp, 23 predicted proteins | sample GraSoiAngelo_151_FD_186165 | JGI IMG/M metagenome (GOLD analysis project Ga0209059, IMG submission 186165) | Grasslands soil microbial communities from the Angelo Coastal Reserve, California, USA - 14_1009_12_20cm (SPAdes) (version 2) | ecosystem: Environmental > Terrestrial > Soil > Grasslands ...
CGGTGGGCGATGATGATCGAGGTCCGGCCGACCATGAGCTTGGCGAGCGCGTCCTGGATGAGGTGCTCGGTCTCGGTGTCCACAGAGCTCGTGGCCTCGTCGAGCACCAGCAGGATCTCGGGATTGAACGCGATCGCACGCGCGAATGCCAGGAGCTGCTTCTGGCCGACCGAGAGCGTCGAGCCGCGTTCCGTCACGACGGTGTCGTAGCCCTGCGGGAGCTTCTCGATGAACTTGTCGGCGTTCACAAAGGCCGCGGCCGCGCGGACCTGCTGGTCGCTGATAGCCGCGTTGTTGAGGCGGATGTTCGACGCGACGGTGCCGGCAAAGATGAACGGATCCTGGAGCACCACGCCAACGTGCCGACGCACATCGTCCTGTCGAAGGTCGCGCAGATCCACTCCGTCGAGCAGGATGCGGCCTTTCTGCACGTCGTAGAAACGCGAGATGAGGCTGATGATCGAGGTCTTCCCCGCCCCCGTGGCGCCGACGATCGCGACGCTCTCAGCGGCCGAGATCTTGAAGCTCACGTCGCGAAGGACCCAGTCGCCCTCGTTGTACACGAAGCTCACGTTGTCGAAGGTGATCTCGCCGCGCACGTGCGCCAGCTCGCGGGGATGTGGCGCGTCGACGATCGTCGCTGTCGTGTCCAGAAGCCGGAAGACCCGCTCCGACGACGCCATCGCCGCCTGCATGATGTTGTACTTCTCCGCGAGGTCGCCGATGGGTTGGAAGAACCGGTCGACGAGCTGCCAGAACGCGAGAAGGGTCCCGATCGTCATCTCCCCCTTCAAGATCCAGAAGCCGCCGGCGACGAAGAGTGCGGCGCTCGTGGCGGCGCGCGTGAAACCGACGGCCGGGAAGAACATGGACATCGCCCGGATCTGGCCGCGGTTCGCGTTCAGCAGATCGGTATTCAGATCGTCGAACTGCTGGAACGACGCGCGCTCGCGAGTGAACAGCTGCACGATCGCCATCCCCGAGAGGTTCTCGTTCAGATAGGCGTTGATCCGCGCGAGCCGGATGCGGATCGAGCGGAACGAGTCGCGCATGATCCGCCGGAAGTACATCGTCAGCCAGATCAGAAGTGGCAGCGCGGCGAAGGTGACGAGCGCGAGTCGGAAATCGAGCACCAGAAGGACGATCGCGATCGTTCCGATGACGACGATGTCGCCGAAGATCGCGACAACTCCCTGCGTGACCATGTCGATCAGCGCGTCGATGTCGTTGGTGATCCGCGTCATAAGGCGGCCGACGGGGTTACGGTCGAAGAACGTCAGCGAGAGGCTCTGCAGGTGCGCGAAGAGCTGCACGCGGAGGTCGTACATGGCCCTCTGCCCGACGTAGCTCGCGAGCATCGTCTGCGCGTAGCGCAGGCCCGAGCCCAGCAGCAGGACCGCGATGTAGGCGACGCCGAGCGGAGCGAGGCGCGCGAATCCCTCGTCGATGTCGATCTGACCGTTCACGGCGGGGGCGATCGCGTTGTCGACGATGAACTTCGCGAGCACCGGCGGCGCTGCCTCCGTGACCGAGATGCCCAGGATGATCAGGAGCGCCACGATCACGAGTCCGCGGTATGGCCGGAGGTACCCGAGGAGGCGGCGCATCAGCCGCGCGTCGTACGCCTTCCCGAGGATCTCGTCCTCGTCGAAATTGCCGCGTCCGCCATGGCCGCCGCCCCCGTGCATCATGGCTCGCCGCCGATCCCGCCAAGCCGCGGCCGCATCCCGAGCTGCGGTCCCTCATCGGCTTCCGCCTTCACGCGCTTGGAGTGTTCTTCACGTTCTTCATCGACCTCGAGCTCCTCCTCGAGCAGCTGCCGGCGATACATCTGCGCGTAGAGGCCGCCGTGCTCGAGAAGATCGCGATGCGATCCGCGCTCGACGATGCGTCCGCCGTCGAGGACGAGTATTTCGTCGGCATCCTTCACCGTGGAGATGCGGTGCGCGACGACGATGCTCGTTCGTTCGCGCATCACGCCGCGCAGTCGGCGAAGGATCTCGGCTTCGGTGTAGGTGTCCACCGCAGAGAGCGCGTCATCGAGGATCAGGATCCGTGGATCCTTGGCGACCGCACGAGCGATCGCGGCGCGCTGCTTCTGTCCGCCAGAGAGGGTCACGCCGCGCTCGCCGATCATCGTGTCGTAGCGCGCGGGGAAATCTTCGACGTCCTTGTTGAGCTGCGAGACGTCCCCGGCCCATTCGAGCTGGGGATCGGTGAGCTTTTCATCCAGACCGAAGCCCACGTTCTCGCGCAGAGGCACCGAGAAGAGGAATGTTTCTTGTGGGACGTAGCCGACCGCGCGACGGAGCTGCTCGAGCGGGCGGCGCTTCACGCTGATGCCGTCGATGAGGACCTCGCCCTGCTGCGCGTCGAAGAGCCGCGGAATGAGGTTGACCATCGTCGATTTCCCTGAGCCGGTCGGGCCGACGATCGCGAGCGAGCCCCCGGCCGGAACCTTGAACGAAACGTCGTGCAGCTCGATGGTCTGGCCGTACGCGAAGCTGACACCGCGAAACTCGACCTCGCCCTGGATCGGGGCAGTGACCGGGTCGATCGGGTCGGTGATCTTCGGCACAGCGTTGAAGATCTCCTGAAGCCGGCCGAGCGAAGCCCATCCAGCCTGGAACATGTTGGAGATCCAACCGATGTTGATCATCGGCATCTGCAGCAGGTAGAGGTACGCCACGAACTGCACGAGCGAACCGATGGAGAGCTCGCCGCGGATCGCGTCCTGACCACCCACATAGAGGACGGAGAGAACCGCGATCCCGAGGATGAAGCTGATCGATGGCCAGATGAGCCCTTGCATCGCGCTGAGCGCGACCGCGCGCCGGAAATATTCGTAATTGACCGCCGCGAAATCCTTCGTCTCAGCGTCCTCTTGCGCGAACGCCTTCACCACGCGGATCCCGGAGAAATTCTCCTGCGCTTTCGTCGACATATCGCCGAACTGCGACTGAAGCCGCTCGAACCTCTGGTGGACGGTCCGCCCGATGTACCAGAAGGTCAGCGAGGCGAGGGGCATGAGGATCAACGCGATGACCGTGAGCTTTAGGGAGACCGAGATCATCGACAGCACCGCGAAGGTGAAGACCATCACCGTGAATGAGCCCTGCATGATGCCCGGCCCCATCATCTGCCGGACCCACGTGAGGTCGTTGGTCATACGAGCCATCAGGTCGCCGATCCGTTGATGCTGGAAATACGCGAGATGCATCCGCTGGAGATGGGCGAAGAGATCGTTGCGCATGCGGTACTCGGCCTTGCGGGAGGCGTCGAGCATGACGTAGCGCGCGCCGGCGCGGAGGGCGGCCTCGGCGGCGGCGAAGACGACGATGAGAAGGGCGAGGCGCAGGACGTCATCGAACCGGGCGCTCGGTTTCTGCAGCGAGTCGATGATCTCGCCGATGAAGCGAGGGGGGACGACGGCTGCGAGCGAGCTCCCTGCGGCGAGGCAAACGCCCACCAGGAGCTGCAGTCGGTGGCCGGCGAGGTAATGGAAGAAGGTCGCGCGTGCGGAGGTCACTCGGTCACAAGTTTAGCTTTCCCTCGCCTCATCTCGCGTGTCGATTTGCCGCCGATCCAGACGATCGCAACGATCACGGCGAAGCCGACGAAGACCGGCGCCACGCCCCAGAGATCCGCGATCGGGCCCACCACGACGAGCGGAACGAGGCTGAAGATCGAAACCAGCATGTTCAGGAAGCCGAAGACCCGACCGCGAATCTGATCCGGCAGCTCTTCTTGAAGAAGGGTCATCGAAGGGACCGTGATCAACGCATAGGAAACGCCGAAGACGAAGGCGGTCCCGGCGACAACGGCCACGAACACGGGGAACGCGGCGCCAAGCCCCGGTGAGCCAACACGCGAGAAGAGATCGGTGAGCGGGCGCGCCGCGGCCAGAAACAGAAGCGCCGAGCCCGCGACGATAAGACCGGTGCCGATCGCGTTCGGCCGCGGCCAGCGCCGACCGATGGCGTTGAGGAACGCGAGCCCGGCGATCACCCCCACACCCGCAGGCCCGACGATGATGACCACGTTCCGCTCCCCCACCCGCAGGACCTCGCGCACGAACCCCGGAGCGAGCGCCCCGGCGACCGCGACCAGCGTGTACGTGAGCGCGATGTAGATGAGGGACCACGTGACGATCGGCGCCTGACGGAGATAGTGGAACGCCTCGGTGATCCCGGTCGCGGTCTGGGCGACCGCCATCTCGGCGACGCGGCGCGAGAGATGCTCCCTCGCCGGGGCCGCCCTCGGTAGGGTCACGCACAGGATCGACGCCGCTGCGAACATGAACGCGATGGCCACCCAGAGGATCTCGTAGCCGAACAGGCTGACCACGATCGGCGCGAGGATGATGAAACCCACCAGGAACGCGCCGTTGAAGGTGAACGTGAACAGCGAGTTCGCCACCATCAGGTAGCGGTTTCCTACGATCTTCGGGAGCAGCGCGGCTTCCGCCGGAACGAAGAAGATCGTCACGGTCGCGACAAGGAAGTTAACGAGGTAGACGACCGTGAGGCTCGTTCCGAACAGAAGCAGCGGCACGACCGCGGCCGCGCGAAGAGCGTTCGTAACGATGAGGACGAGTCGGCGATCGCTCCGATCGACGATGACCCCGCCGGCGATGCCGAAGAGGATCGCGGGCAGGACCGCGAGCAGGATGAGGAAGGACGACGAGGTATTCGAGTGCGTGATCTCGGCGACGAGGATGATGAGCGCGCTCGTGACGGCGTTCGCGGCGACCTGCGAGAGGATCTGGGCGCCCCATATCGCGAGGAACGCACGGTTGCGCAGGAGGCCGCGATCCGCCGCGGCCATGCCGGTCTCGATCCCGCGCTCCTAGTCGACCGGGGCGAGCGGCCCGCGCTCGGCGAACCGCTTCATGTCCTTCTCGAGATCGCGCCGCGCCACGAGGACGCGCCGGCCGCATGTGCCGCAGCGAAGTCCGATGTCCGCACCGAGGCGGACGACGCGCCAGGTATCGCCGCCGCAGGGATGCTGCTTACGCAAGACGACGACGTCATCCAGGTAGAACGGCACGGGGCCCTTCGCGCGCGCCTGCGTCATGGCCGCGAAGTCTAGTCGGCGCTCGGGCTCATCTGGCCGCGACGACCTGCGCCGGAAGGTCCAAAGCGGTCTCTTTGGTGACTCCGAAATGCGTGGTCCGGTAGATGAGCTCGAACTGACCGATGATGCCGCCGGTTCGGGTCATCGCCACGTACACGACATCCGGCGAACCGATCGCGCGGACCGTCCACGGTCCGCGCAGTGGTCGGTTGTCGACGGCGATCGCGTGGTCGACCGTACCTGTGAAGTAGCTCTTCGGGCCCACACGCATCTCGTTCACCGCGATCGCCTCGGCGCCAGCGTTCCGCAGCTCGTTGACGAGGTCCGAAAGGGCACGCTCATCGAAGCCGCCGTCGATCCGGATCGAGATCCCGGGGCCCGAGACCGCGCTCTGCGCGCTGAAGACGCGCAACTGCGCGATCTGCCGCTCGGCCTCGGTGAGCGTTCCTGTGCCACTCGAGACAGAGGCCTGGGCATCGGCGACGTCGCGGCGCACATCGAAGATCTCATTGCGGAGCTCGTTATTCGTCTCAGAGAGGTTCGCGATCAGGGTGGTGAGCGAGGATGGCGTCTCGAGATTCAGACTCCGCGAGAAGACGTCCTGCGAGTGGACCTGCGTGACGGCCGCGAAGCCGAGGAACAGCGCGATGACCGATGCCCAGATCGCGCCGGTGTTGGTCCGCATCAATGCGGCTCCGCGTACCGCACATTCAGTGCACCGCTGTAGGCGGGGACGTGGATCGCGCTCGCACGCGTGACCCGGAAGCCCAGGCCCTGGACGTCACGGCGCTGCTTGATGTCCTGGAGTTGACTCGGATCGTCGAACGCGCCGAGAAGTGAGTTCTGCGGTCCGATCGCGGTGATGTTGAAAGGCGGGGACATCAGCGTCCCGTTCACCATGATCGTCGACCCCACGCAGTAGACGCTCGATGAGTTCACGACCCGTTCGTCGTTGACGGCGATCGCCTGCGCGCCGCCCTTCCACGCGGTGTTGACGATGTCGGTGAGATCGGTGGCATGACAGATCGATTTGTCGACGTCGCGTGACGACACGCTGACGTTCCGCGCGTCGTCGAGCTGCACGACCACGCCATCGCCGCTCTGCGGGGTGAGGCCGGCTGTCGCCTTGAGCTCGTCGAGCCGTGTCTGAAGCTCCTTCGCGGCGCCACTTTGCGACGACGCGTTGCGCTGGATCTCGTCGAGGCGAGCCCGAAGCTCGGCCAGCTGCGACTTCAGGTCGTTCTGCTCGGTTTGGAGCGCGTTCGCAGCGTCGATGAGCGGCGCGTTGTAGCGAACGGAGAGCTCGCTGCGCTCGGCCTGCGTGCGCCACTGCAGCGTGACGAGCAATCCGAAGAGCACGGCCGGGACGAGGAGCACGAGCGAGTGCTCGACTCGTCTTTTTCGCTGAGCGGGAGTGGTCGCCACGCGTCAAAGTGTCCCACGCCGACAGTGGTTTCTCGCGTCGAAATGCGAACTGGGGGCTGGGGAGAATCGAACTCCCGACGCCGGCCTTAGGACGGCCGCGCTCTGTCCACTGAGCTACAGCCCCGCGTCGGCGTGAGCGTAGCGACGGCCAAGCGGGGAATCCAGGGATGGCTTGTCGGGGCGGAGAGACTTGAACTCTCGACCTCAGCGTCCCGAACGCTGCGCGCTACCAAGCTGCGCTACGCCCCGATGATGTCTGGGAAGCGTGACGAAGTGTAACCGGTAACCTTTTGACGGATGGCCGAGCTCGCGCAAAGACGGTCGGTGGGGCTTAGCAACCCGGGGGCGTGGATCGGTCACGTGCTCGACGGGGAAAGGCTCTTCGGCTTTGTCCTCGTTGCTCCCGCGATCATCTACATCGTCCTGCTCGTCGGCTACCCGTTCGCGATCGCTCTCTGGTTCACCGTCAGCAACGCGACGACCGCACATCCCATCGCCGAGTTCACCGGACTGACCAACCTATTGGCTGTGTGGGATGACGACATCTTTCGCCGCGCGCTCGCGAACACCTTCATCTTCACGCTGACATCCCAGGCGCTGCAGATGATCCTGGGGACCGGCCTTGCCTTCCTCTTACTGAAGCAGTTCCGCGGGCGACGGCTCGTCCGGGGCCTGTTGATGATCCCGTTCACCATCCCGATCGCGATCGGTGCGATGGCCTGGACCTGGATGCTCAATCCGACCTACAGCGTCATCAACTGGATCGGCGTCCACGCCGGTCTCTTCACGCAAGGCCCGAACTGGTTGGGCGAGGAGTACCCGGCGATGATCTCGATCATCCTCGTCAACGTGTGGCGGAACCTGCCGTTCAGCGCCGTCGTGCTCACCGCTGGAATCAGCGCAGTCCCGCAGGAAATACTTGAAGCGGCGAACCTCGACGGGGCTAACTGGTGGGTCCGCTGGCGCAAGGTCATCGTTCCGATCATCGCGCCGATCCTCTATATCGCCCTGCTCTTCTCGCTGGTCTTCACGTTCACGGACATGACCGTCGTCTGGCTCATGACGAGAGGCAACCCGGTGGGCGAGACGCACGTGATCGCCTCATACGCGTTCCAAACTGGGATCGTGGCCGGGTCTCTCGGCCGAGGAGCGACGATGTCGCTGTTCCTCTTTCCGGTCCTGCTCGTTGGCGCTCTGCTCCTGCTGCGGAACCTGAAGGCGAGGACGATCGACTAGTGGCAGCAATTGCTCAACACCGCGTCACCCATTCGACGGCCTTCCGCGTGCGGAAGCTGCGCAACCAGATGCTTTTCTGGTTCGTCATCAGCCTGTTCGTCCTCTTCTCGTGCTTCCCGGTGTACTGGATGTTCGTCACGACCTTCAAAGAGGTGAACGACCTCTACAACCTCCAGAACAACCCGCTGCTCTTCCACCTGCCGCCGACCCTCGAGCAGGTGCAGTACCTGTTCGAGAAGACCAATTTCGCGACGTGGGTGGAGAACACCGCCGAGGTCGGCGGGGCCGTCGTCCTCATCACCGTGCTCATCTGCGTCCCCGCCGCGTATGCCCTGGCGCGCGTGCGATTTCCCGGATCGGGCAGCCTGGGCATCGGGATATTCCTCACCTATCTCGTGCCGCCGACGCTGTTGTTCCTCCCACTCTCGCAGCTCGTCGCCGGGTTCGGTCTCAACAACAGCAAGTGGTCCCTGGCGCTCGTCTACCCGACGTTCACGATCCCCTTCTGCACCTGGCTCCTCATGGGTTTTTTCAAGAACGTTCCCCGCGAGATCACCGAGGCCGCTCGTGTCGACGGCTGTAGCCGCCTCGGCGCAATGTTCCGGGTCGTCCTACCGCTCTCGGTACCGGGGATCCTGACGATCTGCATCTTCGCGTTCACGCTCGCGATGCAGGAATACGTCTACGCCCTAACGTTCGTGTCGTCGTCCGACGAGAAGATGATCACGCTCGGCGTCGTCACCGATCTCATTCGCGGCGACGTGTTCTTCTGGGGATCGCTGATGGCCGGAGCGCTCATCGTCTCGATCCCCGTCGCGATCGTCTACAACCTCTTTATGGACACATTCGTCCGCGGCATCACCGGCGGCGCTCTGAAGTAATCACGCCTCGCAGTCGCGGCGCCGACCGAAACCCTCTTTACGCGGCGGCGGACCCCCCGGCCTCCGGCCGGTGCCCCACCGCGCGGGGGCCCTCGGTCGGCGCCGCTACCGCCGCAACCGCGATCCCGGACTCACCCGAAATACAGATGAGGCCGGGCTTGAGCCCGACCTCATCTCCCCACCCGCGTCATGCGGGACGCGCCAGCTCAGACAGGGAACTTCGTGAGTGAGTCCTGCAGACGCTTCTTCGCGTCGGCGATCGTGTCGTCGATGCTCTTCTTACCCGTGATGAAGTTCGCGAACATGTCGGTGACATGGTGGTTGTTGAGCGCGTCGTAGGCGGCCTGCGATGACGGACCGGGGTAGCCGACCGGCTGCACGTAGTTCGCGATGTCCTGCAGGTGCGTCAGCTTCGTGTCCGTGCCGAGCACCGGCATCGGCTTCTGCTGGTGCCCCTTCAGGAAGGGGTTGTTGTAGCCCTTGCTGGCCACCATCTGTGCCGGCCAGTCATCGCTGTAGTCGATCAGGAACCAGCGCGCCGCGTCGATGTTCTTGGAGAAGTTCCAGATCCCGTAGACCGTGAACTGGATCGACGCGATCTGCGCCTTCGTGCCTTTGAGCGGGTTGTCGACGGCGATCTTCGCAGCGAGGTCCTTGTTCTGCGCCTCGATCGTGCGATACGCACTGATCGGGTTGTAGATCCAGGAGCCCTTACCCGACTGCAGATAAGTGTTGTTGTCGACGTCCGCCCACGAGAGGACCGAGTTCTCCATGCTCGCGTAAAGCGTCTTTGCCATGTTCAACACTGTGCGTGTCTCGGGGCTGTCGATCGCGACCGTCTTTCCGTCCGCACTGAATTCGGCCGCCCCGTGGGACCACATGAGCGAGCGCCACGTGTGCTCGGCGTCCGAGGTCTGAGAAACGGCGCAGCCCACGGGGTTGCCCGCGGCTTTCACCTTCGGGGCGAAGTCCAGGAGATCTTGCCAGGTCTCGAGGTGATCCTTTGTGTAGCCGACGGCCGGGCTTTTCCACACGTCGGTCCGCCACGACGAAAGGAATGGCACGAGAAAGTCCGGGAAGCCATACCACTTGCCCTGGACCTTGCCGATCGCCTCGCCGGCCGGGATCCATCCGCCGTACTTGTCAGCCGCGCGGTTCGCGATATCGGTGACGTCGACGAGCGAGTCCTTGAAGAGCGCCGGCAGTCCGTTGGCAAAGTGCGCGACGAGGTCGTGCCCTGACTTCGATCCCGCTTCCGCCGCAAAACGCGCGGGAAGGTCCGCCTGAGGGATGCGGTCGATCTTCACGGTGACGCCGTTGGTGTCGCCCCACTTCTTCGCCCAACCGTCAAGGTACGTGTCGAAATCGGGAACGAAGTGGCTCCACTGGAGGATGTTCAGGCTGCCGCTGAGCTTTGGCCGCGTGCCTACACCGGTCGCCCCCGTGGCTCCGCTTGGTGATGCACTTGCGCCCCCGCCGGGGCCACCCGCCTGCTGCCCGATACACGAGGCGAGGACGGGAGCCGCTGCTGCCGCCGCCGCGCCCTTGAGAAGCGTGCGCCGCTTGATGCCGTCGGTCGTTCGATCCTTGGTCACATCCACCTCCCGTACGTGCTCTCGCGAATCTATACCTGCTGCGGGCGCGAAGCGGAACAACGTTTCCGCGATCCGCAAGCCGGCTGCGGCGGGAGGCTACGGCTTCTGGACGGCGATCGAGTCGGCCGAGGAGGCAAGCCCGAGAGTCGTGGCCGGCCGGCCGGTCCGCGCGTCGAGGACCGCGACGCTGTTGCCGTCGGCGGCGAGGGCGTACAGCGTGGCGTTGTCAGGCGAAACGGCGAGTCCGCGGAAGGCGGCGCCCTGTGCGAAGGTCGCGCGCAGCGACAGGTTGGTGGTATCGATCAGGAAGATCCCTTTCTCGCCGAGGGCGTAGAGCCGATATCCGTCGGGTGAGACCGCGGCACCGCTCTTCGGTACGAAGGCGGCCGGCCCTGGCACAGGTGCGGGCACCTTGAACGTCGCGGACTGCTTCACCTTGATCTCGTAGGGGTCGACGAGTGCGACCTGGCCAAGCGCGCCGTTCACGGCATAGAGCCGGGCCATGCTCTGCTGCTCGCCAAGCGCAAGGGACCAGAACGGCTGTTTCGCCATCTCGACCGCTCCCGCTTTGCCGAAGGTCGGCAGGTCGAGGATGCACTCCGCGATCCGGGTGTGCGTGTTGAGGGCGTGGATGTACGGGCCCTGCGTCGGATGCTGGTAGACGCTGAAGTACCACTCACCACTCGGTCCCGGCGTCGCCGTGGTGTAGCTCCCGTTCATGACGCCGTTCTCGTCGGCGGTGGTCGCGACCTGCTTGACGTCGATGACCGATCCCGGCATGAGTTGGCCCGACCGTACGTCGGCGACGCGCACGCGGTACTTCGTGCCATCCATGCGCTCGACGAGGAAGAGGGATTCCCCGTCGTCCGAGATCGCGTCGAATGCGTAGCGCCCGGGGATCTCGATACGCTTGGGCTGAACCGCCCCGTTCGTGTCGATGACCTCGAACGCGGTGCGATCCGGTCGTGGATCGGCGAGCGCGAGCCATCGCCCGTTCGGAGAGAGACCGCTCGGTCCATTGCCGTACGCGGCGACGGGAGTCCACCGCCCGCCGAGCTGCGTCGTGCGCATTGTCTTGCCGGTACGCGCGTCGATGACCCGGACCGCTGTGTTGCCGGCGCTGTCGACATCGCTCGCGAATGCGACCGTCCAACCAGGCGCACCGATCACCTGGCCAAGGTCGGCGACGAGGCGGCCGTGCGCGTCGATCACGCTCGTCCCAGCGGCGCTGCCGAGGACGAGAACATCGTTCGTCCGCGTGGCCGCAGGAGACTGCGTGGTCGTCGCGCTCTGATCCTGGCCGACGGACCCGCACGCCGCGGCGAGGGTCGCCGAGAGAAGGGCTGTGGCCAGGAGTCGGCGCATCACCTTCCGTACAACTCGAGCGGCCGGAAGTTCCCTAGCGGAGGCTCGATGCGATCCGAACCGCCTCGTCCAGACCGACCTGAGCCTCGAGCCGGTACGTGACCCCACCGTCTGTCCAGAGGAGCGTGTTGCCCGCGAGGCGGAGCGTTTCGGGCTGGATGTTGCCGGCCGGGTCGCGGAAGAAGAACTGATGCGGCTGGCCGGCGAGGTAGTACGCGACCCCGGAGCCCAGCGGCACGGCGTCGAGGGTCGTGCCGGGCCCGATCGCCTTCGACATGATCTGCGTCTCGAGCGTTCCCTTGAACTCGACGACGATCGCGCTCACTCCGGCCTGCGGCGAGAGCGGGATCCCCTTCACCGACGCGTAGACGATCGTGACCCGCACCGGCGCCGTCTCCACATAGATGGCGCTCGGCTCCCCGAGGGCAGCGGGCGTCCGAACGGTGAAGCCCGCGACCCGGCCCGCCTCGGCCACGCTCGTCACGCCCTGACCGGCGAACGTTGGCGGCGAGGCGTTCGGACGGGCGGTCGGACTCTCTGGGACGCGATAGATCTGCAGCCCCGGGATACTGAGCAAATGGCCCAGAGCGTCGGCGAAACGTGGGGTCAGCAGAAGCCCAGCGACCAGGATGATCGCGAGCGTCGCCGCCACCGGCGCGAAGGCACCCCGTTCCAGGTGGAGGCGCGACCACCACGGCTTCGCGCGGCGCTCAGCGATCCGGGTGCGCACCGCCGGCCACATGTCGCGCTTCGGGCCATCGAGCCGCGCGCCGATATCCGAGAGGGTCCGCTCGAGATCGCGGTCGTCGAGCCGCTCAGTCACCAGCGCTCACCTCGCCGCCGGCGACCTCGCGAAGCCGCGCGAGCGCGCGTGACAGGCGCGACTTCACCGTGCCGCGCGCGCATCCGAGGGCATCGGCCATCTCGGCTTCCGAGAGCTGCATGAAGTAGCGGTACGCGATGACCAGACGATCCTCCTCGCGAAGTTTTCCGAGTGCCCCGAGCACGAAGGTACGCCGCTCGCTCGCCAGGGCCGCCTCCTCGGGCGACAGGGCCGTGTCACCCGAGGGGCGATCCTCGGCGACGCTGAGATCGACCGTCGGTCGCCGGCCGGCCGCCTTCCGGCGGTTCTTGGCCTCGTTCGCGACGATCCGCAGCAGCCAGGGACGGAATGGCGCACCGGTACGGAAGCGCGCCAGCGCGAAATACGCCTTGGTGAAGCCGTCCTGCGCGGCATCCTCGGCTTCGGTCGAGAGGCCGGTTATGACGTACGCCGTCCTGGTGGCGAGCGCCTGGTAGCGCCTCACCAGCTCGCCGTATGCCTCGGTGTCTCCGTGCTGCGCGCGTTCCACGAGTACAGCGTCCTCCGCCGGCCGGCCCTCCACGGAGTCGGTTCTCACCCTTCGTACAACCATCTCGCCAAGCGGTTCCCGGCTCACGCCGAGACGAGGGACTCGAGCTCGCGCACCCGTCTGTCGATCGCGTTCCGATCCGCGCGTTCGATCCCGTCCACGCTGAAATCCTCGACGGCGAACGAGGCGCAGACCGTCCCGTGCAGGACTGCCCGGCAGAGCGTGGGGTCGTCGAGCGTCCCCGCTCGGGCCAGGTGTCCGAGCATCCCTCCCGCGAACGCGTCCCCCGCGCCGGTGGGGTCGCGCACTTCCTCGAGCGGATACGCGGGCGTCCAGAAGATCCGATCCCTGGTCAACAGCAGCGCGCCGTATTCGGCGCGTTTGATGACCACGGCGCGAGGTCCGAGCGCGAGGATCTCCCGTGCTGCCTTGAGGACGTTGTGCGTCCCGCAGAACTGTCGCGCTTCGGCTTCGTTCACGGTCACGATGTCCACGCGGGTCATGACTTCGGCGAGGGCCGCGCGCCGCCGCTCGATCCAATAATTCATGGTGTCGAGGGCGACGGCTTTTGGAGCGCGCACCTGCTCGAGCATCCGCCCTTGGATCTCCGGAAGGATGTTGGCGAGGAAGACGAACTCGCTGTCCGCGAAGGCCGCGGGGACCGCGGGCTCCCAGTCGCCGAACACCCCGAGGTCGGTGTTGATGGTCTCGGCGGTCGCCAGGTCGTGGTCGTACTTGCCGAGCCACCGAAAGGACCGGCCCTTCGCATGCTCGACACCGGCGAGGTCGATCCCCTTCGCCCGGAGGCGCTCGAGGTCGCTCGAGCGGAAGTCGTCGCCGACAACACCCATGAGGCGGACCGGCGCGTAGAGACAGGCGGCGAGCGAGAAGTAGGACGCTGCGCCGCCGAGAACCTCGCGGCGGCTGTCGTAAGGAGTGTGCACGTCGTCATAGGCCAGCGAGCCGACAACGAGGATGTGCGACGGCACAGAGAGGCGGATGTTAGTTGGTAGGCGCTGTCACGTTCGTGATCGTTATGAAGACGAAGAACGCGGCGGCCATGCCGAGGGCGAACCAGTCCGTTTGGAGCACGCGCCCGTCGGCCGGCGGGCCGGGTCGCGCCGCCCAGTAGGCATTCAGCGCACGCTGACCGAAAACGACGACCGCCGTGCCGGCGATCAGCTCGATCAGGTTGAATACCACGAAGAGAGGCTCGTTCGAGTAGTGCAGCCAGGTGACCCACCACACGGTGGTGGCGAGTGCCGCAGTGGAGGGATCGACCTTGAGCGGTGACCCGACCTTGGCCAGCAGCTGAGCGATCAGGGCGAAGTGCCGATACGCCTGCCAGGTGCCATAGCCGGGAATGAAGATCGAGGCGCCGTGGGCCGCCGGCTGCATGTTCTCGTCAGAGACATCGCGACGGAGCTCGGCCCACGACAAACCGAACCACAGCGGTACATAGATCCCGTAGGAGAGAACGGTGAGCGCGGCCACGAGCCATAGCGGGCGGCGCCGCGGCGGGATCTCGCGCTCCGCGCTCAGAGTGCGCCGTCCGCGCGAAGCTTCGCGATCTCATCCGCCGCGTAGCCGAGCTCGCGAAGGACCTCATCGGTGTGCTCGCCGAGTAGCGGTGGCGCGCGACGGACCGACCCCGGCGTCAGAGACATGCGGACGGGAATGCCCGGCGCGCGTACGCGGCCAGCGACGGGGTGATCGACCTCGGCGATCAACCCGAGATGGCGTACCACCGGATCGTTGAAGACCTCGGCCAGATCGTTGATCGGGCCGACCGGGACGTTGGCCTCCCGCAGCTTGCGCACGACGTCGCCCTTGGTCATGACGTGGACGCGCGCGGCGATGAGCGGAACGAGGGTCTCGCGATATTTGACACGGCTCGCGTTGTCGGCGAATCGGCCGTCGTCGAGAAGATCTTCAAGCTCGATCGCGCGGCACAACCGTTCGAAGAGCGCGTTGTTCGCGCAGCAGATATTCACGAACCCATCCGCCGCTCGGAATGTCTGATAGGGAACGATCGAAGCATGGACGTTGCCCTCCGGACCCGGCACCGTCCCGTCGGCGAAATAACGCGCGGCCTGCCGCGAGAGCAGCGCGACCTGACCGCCGATCATCGTCGCGTCGATGACCTGTCCCTCCCGCGTCCGATGACGCGCCTCGAGCGCGGCCACGATCGCGAAAGCCGCGAACATCCCGGCGACCATATCCGCCTGGGGGACACCGACCATGACCGGATCGCTCCCGGGTGGACCGGTCAGGCTCATGATGCCGCCCATCCCCTGCACGACCAGGTCGTACGCCGCCCATGCACGCCCGGGCCCATCCTGACCGAACCCCGAGACGTGGCAGATCACCGCTCGGCGGTTCATCGAGCGCACGCGGTCGTCGGGGAAGCCGAGGCGGCTCATGACGCCGGGACTGAAGTTCTCGACGACGACGTCGGCGCGTTCGATGAGTCGTTCCAGGACGCGCTTTCCGTCGGGATGCTTCAGATCGCAGGTGACGCTGCGTTTGTTGCGGTTGATCGCGAGGTAGTAGGCGGATACGCCTTTTATCGAGGGCGGCGCCCATTCGCGTGTCTCATCGCCCGTGCCCGGCAGCTCGATCTTCACGACGTCGGCGCCGTGGTCGGCGAGCATCAGCGTGCAGTACGGACCTGCGAGCGCGCGCGTGAGATCGACAACGCGAATTCCCTCAAGCGCGCCACCCTGGCTGCCGATCACCGCGGGCCTGCCCTCACCGACCGCCAGAGTACCGTTGAAGCGTGAGCGAACTTCTTCCGCTCTTCCCTCTGGGGTCGGTCCTCTTCCCCGGCGCGCTCATGCCGCTCCACATCTTCGAGCCCCGCTACCGCCTGCTGATCCGGCGCTGCATGGAGCGGCATCACCCGTTCGGGATCGTCCTCATTCGGAGCGGATCCGAGGTGGATCCAAGGGCCGAGCCGTACGACGTCGGGACCGAGGCGAAGATCGTCGCGGAGTCTCCGCTTCCTGGCGGACGCTCGTACATCGTGACCCGTGGCGAACGTCGCTTCGCGGTGGAGAACCTTATCCCCGACGCCGAGCCCTATCTCGTCGGACAGGTCAGATATCTGGATGAGGCCGACGGCGACGGCGCGGCCAGCCATGCGAGCGTCGCCCTCGAGGCGCTCGGGTCCTATCTGCTCGCGGTCGTCGCCGTGACGGACGACTCGCGCGGAGAGCGTGCGCTCGCCGACGATCTTCGCGACGCGCTCCCGAGAGACCTCGCCTACCGCATCGCCGGCAGCCTCGCGGTCGACGCTCCTCAACAACAAGCGCTGCTCGAGCTCGAGACGGCATCGGCCCGGCTCAAAGAAGAGACACGGATCCTGAATCGGGAGACCGAGCTCCTGCGCGATCTGCTCGTGCGCCTGCGCGAGCGCGGGGAGCGTCCGGAGCTCAACTAGGCGAGGCCGTCGGCGTAGCGGACGACCCCATCGGTAATGGTGGCGCGCACCTGCGCCTCGAGGAGCTCGCTCTCGTTGAGCTTCGCGAGATCACGATCGACGACGGTCGCGTCGCAGCGCTTGCCCACCTCGAGCGTTCCCCACTCGCGCTCCCGGCCCGTGGAATAAGCGGCGCCCGCGGTATACCCGTGCAGCGCTTCGTCCAAAGTGAGCCGCTGCGCCGGGAACCACGCATCGCCGTCTCCGGGCCGCCGGCGCGCGACCGCGGCGTGGATGCCAAGCAGCGGATCGATGGGCTCGACCGGCGCATCCGATCCGAAGGCGAGCACCGCGCCGCGCTCGAGGAGCGTTCGCCACGGGTAAGCACGCGGCGTTCTCTTCGGACCCCAGTAGCGGTCGGCGAGATCGCGGTCGCTCGTGCAATGGATCGGCTGCATCGACGCGATCACGCCAAGCGCGCCGAAGCGTACGAGGTCCTCGTCCCGCACGAGCTGCACGTGCTCGAGGCGCTGGCGCAGCGCCGGCGACGTGATTCGGGTCGGCGCCACGGCATCGAGGGCGACGTGCACCGCGCGGTCGCCGATCGCGTGGATCGCGACAGCGAGGCCACCGGCCGCCGCTCGCGCGACATCGGTCCGAAGCTCGATCGGATCGAACGTGAGGATGCCGCGATCCTGGGTCCCTTCATACGGCTCCTCGAGCGCAGCGGTCTGCGATCCGAGCGCGCCGTCGGTGAAGAACTTCACGTGACCGAGCTCGAGCCATTCATCGCCCTGGCCGGTGCGCATGCCAGTCGCGAGGGCGGCCTCGAAGTCAAAGGGGGCGGTATCGCGGATCTGCGGCGGGGTCCCCGTGGTCGGGAGAGACAGCGCGAGCGACCGATGCGGGATGCCCATCACAGCGCGCAGCTTGAGATCGCCGCGGTCGTGCGCCCGCCGGAGCGCCGCGTAGGAGCTCGCCTGCTCGAGCGACTCGACCCCCGTGATGCCTCTCTTCAACGCTTCGTCCTGCGCACGCATCGTCGCGGCGTCGCAGTCCGCCTCGGTCGCCGGTGGCACGGAGCGATCCGCGAGCTCGTTGGCGCGCTCCTGGAGGACCCCCGTCGGCGCGCCGGTCGCGTCGCGGAAGATCGCCCCGCCCTCCGGGGCGATCGTGTCCTTCCCTATCTTTGCCGCGCGAAGCGCAGCGGTGTTGAGCCAGCGCGAATGGCCATCGCGGCTGCGCATCACGGCCGGGCGATCTCCGGTCACACGGTCGAGATCGGCCGCAGTGGGCCAGCGGCCCCAGTTGTTCTTGTCGAACCGTCCGCCGGTCAGCCACTGCCCAGGCCCCAGGTCGCGGGCGCGACGGCCGATCAGCTCGAGAGCCTCGTCGATGGTCTTGGTGTCTCGGAGATCGATCTCCGCCATCTGGAAGCCCCACCACATGAAGTGGACGTGCGCGTCGAACCAGCCGGGCGTCATCAGGCCACCGCGGAGGTCCACCCGCTCCGCCGTCCCGGCGTCCCGCGCAAGGTCGGATGCGCGCCCGACCGCGGCGACACGGCCGTCGCGCGCGATGAGAGCCTCGGCCGAGACCCCAGACCGGACATGGATCCGGCCGCCGTGGAAAAGGGTGGAGCTCAGGAGCCGAATCCGGCGCGCCCGCGGAGCGGCACGAATTTCACCGCACCGTGCCGCGTCTCACGTCCATCCGGATAGCGGACCACCAGATGCTGCATTTCCTCATTTCCCACCGGAGCCACGATGAGTCCATCGGATGCGCACTGGCGAACGAGCTCGGGGGCGATCCCGGGAGACGCGGCCGTCACGAGGATGCGATCGTACGGAGCATCCGGCGGATATCCGACCGACGCATCGCCCGCGACGACGCGGACGTTCTCGTACCCGAGCTCGGCCAGCAGGATGCTCGCGCGGTCCGCGAGGGAGGCATGTCGCTCGACCGTGACGACATCGCGCGCAAGCTCCGCGAGGATGGCCGCCTGATAACCCGAGCCGGTGCCAACCTCGAGGACGTGGTGCGTCGAGTCGACCTTCAGGAGCTCGGTCATGCGCGCCACGACATATGGCTGCGAGATCGTCTGCCCTTCGGGGATGCCGAGCGCGTGATCCCCGTAGGCCACGTCGACGTCCTCATCGCGAACGAATAGCTCGCGGGGAACCTTGGCCATCGCCGCGAGCACGCGTTCGTCCTTGATGCCCATGCGGCGGAGATCGCGGACCATCAGATCGCGGTCAGACTGAAAATCCACTAGCCGGAATTGTGTGCCGGAAACGCGGTACGGCGCGAGCGACCGAAACCCTCTCTACGCGACGGTGGACCCCCCGGCCTCCGGCCGGTGCCCCATCGCGCGGGGGCCCTCGGTCGCTCGCGCCTCGCTCTGCGACTCGCCTAGGTCGTGGACTTTTCGATCGGTACTCCGATGAGAGAGCCCCATTCTGTCCAACTGCCGTCGTAGTTCTTCACACGATCGTGTCCAAGGAGATAGCGAAGGACAAACCATGTGTGAGCGCTTCGTTCGCCGATGCGGCAATAGGCAATCGTCTCTCCGCGCCCGTCGATCCCCTTGGCTCCATAAATGGATTTGAGTTCCTCTGCGGGCTTGAAGCGGCCATCCTCCGCGACCGCGGTCGCCCAGGGGATGTTCTGCGCGCCGGGGATGTGACCGCCGCGCTGCGCGCCTTCTTGCGGAAGGTTTTCCGGCGCGAGGAGCTCGCCGGCGTACTCCTTCGGCGACCGAACGTCGACGATCTTCGTGCCATTCCCCGACACGACCTTTTCGAGGACGTGATCGCGTAGCGCGCGGATCGATGCGTCGGGCGTCCCCGCGCGGTACTCGCTCTTTGAGTAGCTCGGTGTGTCGTTCGACAGTGGACGCTTCTCCGCGATCCACTTCGCGCGGCCGCCGTTCACCAGCTTCACGTCCTTGTGCCCGTAGTACTTGAGAAGCCAGAAAAACCAGGCGGCGAACCAGTTGTTGTTGTCGCCGTACGCGACGACGGTGGTGCTCGGTGTGACGCCCTGCTTCGATAGGAGCCCTTCGAGCTGGTCCTTGTCGAGCAGGTCGCGGACCGGATGCTGTTGAAGGTCGGTCCTCCAGTTGAGCCCGACCGCCCCGGCAACGTGCCCTTGGTCGTATGCATTTGTGTCGACGTCGACCTCGAAGACGCGGACATTTGGATCTTTCGCGTGCTCGGCGAGCCAGTCGGTCTCGACGAGCACGTCGTTTGCGTAATTCGTCATGTGATCCCCCTCTCTAAATGGCGACTCACCGAATGGACGACTCGCGCTCGATAGCTGCGCGGTCGCACCTTTGTGAAAGCGGCCGGAACGACGAGCCGCCGAGTCCCGGCGGCCGAGCGCTACCGGCCTACGGACAGACGCAGGTCAGCCGGGAAGACCGGAAGCGAGCGCGAGGCGAATTTCCGACCTGCTGGGTCAAGAATCCGTTTCTATCATCCCGGGCTGCGCAGGACAAGCGGCGCGCGCTACATCCAGCCCTCGAGAAGGGGCGGCAACTCGCTGAGATCGTCGATCGAGGCGTCGGGTTCGACGTCGACCGGCTCCTGAGGCGCGCCGACCAGTGGGCGGCGCCAGATCGCGCGCATGCCAAGCCGCTTGGCGCCCCACACGTCCTGCATCATCCGGTCTCCCACCATGACCGCATCCGCGGCCGGCACACCGGAGAGCTCGAGCGCGCGCCGAAAGATCGCCTCATGTGGCTTCTGCCACCCCACACTGTGCGAACTGACCACATGGTCGACGGCGTCGGCCAATCCGAAGCGGCGCATGTCCTCCCACACCTCTTCGTCGCCACGCCAGAGCGTGTTCGTGATGAGCCCGATCACCAACCCGCGACCCTTCGACCAGCGGAGCGCTTCCGCGGCCCCGGGGACGAGCTGTCCCACGAGATCGAGCGGCACGCTCCCGGCTGATCGAAGCCGATCGACGGCCACGTCGTCAAGGCCGTAGCCGCTGTTCACGAACCAGTCCTCGACCCAGCGATTCGTCTCCTGCCGGTGGGCCTCGGCGCCCTCGGCCGGGCCGAACTCCGCGCTGACGAAGGCGTCGTACCAGTCGCGCTCGCCGAATTCGCGAACGAGAGCCTCGCGCGTCAGCTCGTTGACGCGCTCGCGCGACGGCCATCCCTCGACGAGGGTGTCGCCGATGTCCAAGAACACGGCACGAAGGGCCACGCCGGTATCGTATCGACGCTCCATGCTCGACTTCGAACAGCTCGCATTCATCGAGAAGTGGCGGCAACGGGCGTCGCGCGGAATAGTCGTCGCACTCGACGGCACACGCGGTGACGTGCTTTTGACGATGCGCGTTGGTGAGGGATCGCCTCAGGTCGACATGCGGGGCCGCGACGCCACGGGCGCCGTCCGCAAGTCGCGCCTCACGCTCGGCGATCGGGTGACCATCGCGATCGAGTACCGCGCTCGCGACGTCGCGAAGGCGAAGGGCCGTGGCGTCTCGGGGAATCTTGTCGCCCCCGGCGCGAAGGTCGAAGGCAGCGTCGTGACGGCCGGCGAGATCGTCGCGGTCGACTGCGGCACGCAGGTGCTCGTCGCCGGAGACACCCTTCCAAATGTGAGCCCGGGCGACGACGTCAGCTTCGTGATCGCGGACGAGGGCAAGGCCTACCTCATCCCGACGCGTTAGTCGAGCTTCTTTAGCTCGTCCGCGATCTCCTCTTCGTCGGGCACCTCGCGCAGCTGGTGCACGTCGATGTAGCGGCAGATCCCTTCAGCGTCCACGACGATGATCGCGCGTTCTGGCCGGCCGACCTCTTCGTTGAAGACCCCGTAGGCCTGCGTGACCTTCCCATGCGGCCAGTAGTCGGAGCAGAGCGGGTACTCGACGCCGCCCAGGGAGTCGGCCCAGGCTTTCAGCGTGTACACGGAGTCGCACGAGATGCCCACGACCTGGGCCTTGCCCCCGCTGAACCGCTGCTGGAGCGCGTTCAGCGCGGGCGCTTCACTGTTTCAGGTATTGGAGAAGGCGAACGCGAAGAAGGCGAGCACCACCCGCTTGCCGCGAAAATCCGATAGCTTGACCTCGCGACCATCGTGAGAACGCAGCGCGAAGTCAGGCGCAGCATCTCCGACTTTAAGCGTCTTCGTCTCGCTCGCGACCTTCGTTCGACCCTTCGGAGGTTGAGGTGGCACGCACCTAGACTACCCGCATGCAGAAGATCGACGAGCGCCGCCGAATCACGGTCGATCGCCGGGCCTTCAACCATTACGAGGTCCCGTGCCCGTTCTGCGGCGAGAACGTCGGTCCGCGCTTCGTGACCCGCGAGCATCTCGACATCCCACCGAACCCGCCCTACGCGGCGACCGTGCGATGCCCACGATGCAAGGAAGAGTTCGAGGTGCTCTTCGGCTCGAGCTAGCGAGTCGCGCTAGTTGGTGACGGTGATGTAGAGGAAGACGCCCTCGTCTTCCATCCATGTGACGGCGTCGATCACCGGCCGCAGGTGGATCGCATAAAGGCCCGGCGTCATCGGTGCGCGCACCTGGAAGGTGAAGGTCCCGACCCCGCCCGGCACGACCGTCGCCTCGGTCTGAGAGGCAACGCGGTTCGCAGAGAGCCAGTTGACGCCAAGAGCCGCCCATTGCGCGTTGTCCTGGTTCACGGCGAGGCGAGCTTCCTGGCCGAGCGTCCCGCGGATCCATGACTGGCTACCCGCGTTGCGGAAGCTTATCGAGAGCGGGCCGCTCAGCTGCCCGACGCGCAATGTCGGGAACGCCGATTCGGCGACCCAGCGGCTGTGATAGTCGACGACCGTCGTCACCGGCACGAAGACACCCTGGTCCTCGAGCCATGCCACGCCATCGACGACCGGGCGCAGCGGGATCCGAACGGTACCCGCGCTGAAGGGCGCCTTTACTACGAAAGTGAACGAGGCGACGGCTCCCGGACCGACCGAAGCTTCGTTCTGGACGGCGACGCGGTTCGCCGACGGCCAGCCGACGTTCATCCCGAGCGCGCTGAACGCCGCGCTATCCCCGTTGACTCCGAGCGCGACCTGACTCCCGGCGAGGCCCCTGGTCCAGGTCTTCGTGCCCGAGTTGCGGAAGAGAAGCGTGACCTGCGACGTTGAGGCGGGCTGCATCGCCGGTACCTGGGTCTGCGATGTCCATGCTGAGTGGAGTCCATTGTCAGAGGGCAGGCTCGAGGTGGGACCGCCTCCGCTGATCGTCGAGCCCGTGCTGAAGTCCCATTCGTTGGTGAGCCACGTTCCGGCGACGGTGATATCGAAGCGCACGTGATAGGTGGTATTCGTTGCAAGCGGCCGCTGCGGAACGATCACCTGGTAGTCGTATTCGAATTGCTGCGGCGCGAGGTAGAACGGAAGACGGGCCCCGTTCGGCCCGTAGAGCTCAGCCGCGCGGAACTGGACGTTCTGTCCCGCCGAGTAGACGACCATGATCGGGTAGCCGTACGGCCCCGCGGTGCCGGACGGGACTGGGCTCGGTGACTCGTGCCCGCTCCAGGAGGTCGGAATGTTCGTCTGCATGTTCGCCGGCGAGCGGACGAACTCGACCGGACGGATCCCGAAGTTGTAGACGATGTCGCCGACATTGGACTGGCGGCCGTTCAGCTCGGAGTGACCCCAGCCGATCGTCGTCGCGTTTGGATGCATCAACCCGAGCCGGTGGTATGGCGCGTCCCAGAGTTGCTGAACGCCGCCGAGCTCCGACCCGCCGGTCGCGACCTCGCTGACGAACGACGTCGTCCAGCCCTGCGCGATCAGCCGATCGCGTGGCCCGTAACCCGTGTAGTACGGGAGGCCGGCGGTCTCGAAGTGACCGAGGATGCCGTTCGCGCTGTTGTAGTTCGCGTGGTTCTGCGCGGCCTGCTGGAGCCGTGGATCCGTCGGGACCGTCGGCGAGCCGATCGCGTAACGGAACTGGTTGGTGAGCGCAAGCATGTCCGTCGCCGAGGCATCCACCGCCGACGACAGCGGTACCGCCACGAGAGCCAGACTCACTGGAAGGCTCACGAGAGCGCCGAGAAGCACGGCGCGCGCGAAATCCCACCTCATCGCATTTAGTGAACGGGTTACGCGCTCGCGTCGTTATGTCAGCGCGGTAACAGCGGGTCCTTTGTAACGGAAGGAGACATCCTTGTGGCAGCGCCGCCCGCCCGCGGCGCTCCACGTACACCACGTGGCTTAGTGCTTCTTCTTCGCGGCCTTCTTCTTCTTCGGCATCTGAGTGATCACCTCCTCCCGTCCGCGGACTTTGGACGCGCGACGCTGAAAGGAAGCGCCGCGCTTGTTCGACGCGGTGATCGCATTGTCCGTCCACTCGCTTGTCTGTCAAGGGCACGCGCCGCGCGACGCACATGAGCGAGCCCTCTCGTTAGGAGCTCGCGATGCGCCGGATCGTTGAGCCAGCGCGACGCGCCGCTCGGATGCGGCAGGGGGATGTACGTGACGCCGTCCACTCTGCGCACGTTGCCGACAGCCGATTCAAGCGGGACCTTTCCCCAAAAACGATCGATGGCGAGACCGCCGAGCAGAAGGATCACACGCGGCTGCAGAAGCGCGAGCTCCTGATCGAGCCATGGTCTGCAGAGCGCGACCTCGGCCGGCGAGGGTCGTCGGTCGCCGCCACCGGTCGGGGACTTTCCCGGAAAGCACTTGGTGATCGCGGTGCGGTACGGCAAGTGGTCCTCGTCGATCCCGGCCTGCGCCAGCCAACGTCGCAGCTCGGCTCCCGAGCGGCCGCTGAACGGCTGGCCGGTCGTGAGCTCGACCGCGCCGGGCGCTTGGCCGACGATCGCGATGCGGTCACGAATGGATCCTGCGACGACTGGACGCGCGCGCTCGAGATAGCCCGCGGCGACGCATTTCGTGCAGGCACGGATTCGCGCGTGAAGGCGCTGAAGTGTGCGCGCGCGATCAGTCGATGTTAGACTCATAATGCTCTGTGAACTAGTTGTTTACGGTCGGGGTGCCGGGATTCGAACCCGGGACCTGGTGAACCCCATTCACCCGCGCTGCCAGGCTGCGCTACACCCCGAGAATTCGCGCGGTCCTCGTTAGCGATTTCTCGCTAAGAAGTGTAGCGGCGGCCGAGGTTCTTGAATTGACGAGGTGGAATTCCGTTGGCCGCGCGTCGGCGCCTTTCGGATAACAGCTCGCAGGTATTGCAGATCCGACGCAGTCGTCCGCCGCGCATCGCAAGCCCGCTGTAGATGTGACCACGAACGCAACGCGTCGCGTCGCCCTTTAGCCGAACCTGGCCACGAAACTTCTCCAGCGTGACCTTCGCCTGCGCGACTTTGATCGAGCCGAGCCACGGCTCGGTTCGGCGGAGAACGTATTCCACAGCGTCCGTTCCTTCGGCGAGCCATCGATAATCGTCGGGGTCGCCGTGCCTTTC
>Ga0209059_1000232_pt1 | contig 24601 bp, 26 predicted proteins | sample GraSoiAngelo_151_FD_186165 | JGI IMG/M metagenome (GOLD analysis project Ga0209059, IMG submission 186165) | Grasslands soil microbial communities from the Angelo Coastal Reserve, California, USA - 14_1009_12_20cm (SPAdes) (version 2) | ecosystem: Environmental > Terrestrial > Soil > Grasslands ...
TGTTGTAATCCCTCCGAGCGAACCCGAACCCGAACCCGTCCTCGCCGGGAAGGAGTAACCGAGCCACTCGGCCGACCCCTTGACGCTCGCGCGTTGCGGGATTACTCCTGTGCCTTGAACCAGCCCTGAATCGGCGGCCGCGACCGTGCTTGCGCGGCGCGCCAGCGGCAGGCGAGGTAGAGCAAGGCGATCAGAGCGACCAGGTAGATGCCATAAACCGCGAGATCACCGGAGCTTGAGACCTGGACCAGGTCCCCTCCCCAGACGCCGTGGCCCTCCCAAACGGGAAACTGGTACAAGGCCGCGCTCTGGTCTCTGAGCGCGATGCCCGGCAGAGGATCGAGCAGCGGGCGAGGGGCCAGCCAGGCAAAGAGCTGCTCGAACGAATAGAGCGGGGTGGGTGCGATGAAACCGTCCGCCAGCGCCCCGCGCTGATAGGCGGCGTCGGCTCCGCACGACTGCATAAAGAAGGCGGCGAAGAGCCCGATGAAGCGGCCGAGGACGCAGGCGAGGGTCATCGCCAGCAGGAAGAGCGGCACCGAGTTCGCGAAGAGCACCGCCACGTGAAGCGCCTCGTCGGGCAGATAGCGCCCGCCCGCGTCAAGCGCCTCGACCACGACGCCCAAGCAACTAGCGACGAGGAGCAGGCCACCGGCACCGACCAGCGCGCGGCCGGCGGCGAAGGTGAGTGGACGCGAACCACCGCGCGGGCTGAGGCTCTCGAACTCCTCGTTGAGGTCGGGGGCGAACAGCCGGTACGCGCTCAAAACCGCGACGACCGCCAGCGCGATGACGATGACCTCGTTCGCGCTCTGCAGCCGCGCCAGCTCGCTGTGAACGGCGCCGGCAGGCGCCGGGGCGGTCAACCTGACGAGCAAGACGAGTAAGACGGAGGCGACGAGCAGAACGAGAAAGAGGCGGCCGCCCCAGGTGCGCTGCCAAGCCAACCGAAGCTCCTGGCGAAGGCCCGCCACGAAGCCAACGGTAACTGTCCCCAGCAAGTCCCGCCGGCCGGCGCCTGAAGATCGACGGATTCGCTACTTAGGTCATTGAAATGGCGCACCAACGATGGTTTCAATGGAGTTGGCGGAGCTCGATCGAGATCATTGTGTCGGCCCAGATGAGCGGCCCAGGCAAAGGCGACCTCTCGGTCGCCTTGGAGGCGCTCTGTCGTGCTCGAGAGCAGCTCGTCATCGCGGCCGACCAGCTCCGCGGGCGGACCTGGTCCCATCCGAAGCTTCTGGAGCTGCGATTGCCACTTCCCGAGGTCGAGGTCGAACGCCTTGCCTTGAGGGCGTCCCTGCTGGCTGACCTTTTGATCGATGACCGGGACGCCGCGACGTCGACCGGCGTATCAGATCGCTAGTTCAGGAACCGTCCGAGGGACACCTCGAAACTGTCCGGGTGAGCCTTGAGCGCCTCCAGGACCACCTGGCCGGTGAACTCCCTGACGTCGTACTGGCAGACCGCCACGACGGGAAAGCGCTTTGAGATCACGTTGAACGCGACCTCGAAGGCGATCATCTCGTCCTCGCTGCTGAAGCGGTCGCGCACGCCGGCCATTTCGCCAACCACCCGCAGCACCCGATGACCTGACCGTAACGCACCCAAGAAGGCCTGCTCCCAGAAGGCAAGGCTGTTCTTGACGGTGCTACCCGGGGTCGCGGCGGTGACCAGGAGCCCGCTCTCGATGGCCCGCTGCAGGTCGATGCCCGCCGCGGCCTTCAGCGCCCCGAGATAGCTATCCAGGACGCCGCCCTGAGCGACGAGAAAACAGGGCTCCTCTGCAATCAACCCATCCGCGAAGAACGGGACGCTCAACCGGAGCCGCCCGGCATCGCTTCCGTAAAAGGCGGAGAGGTGAGTGCCGATCGCCAGCGAGAGTCCACCCACTTGTACGGTCGGAGAGCTGGGCGGCCGCGCGGTCCGGCCGGCCAGGCGCCCGGTGTGTCCGAACCGCCGAAGGTCCTCTTCGCTGAAACGTCGCTCCAGCCGGCGACCAATTCGACGCACGGGAAGCAGCCCCTCATCGCTCCAACGGCGAATCGAGGCCTCGCTCACGCCGAGTAGCTCGGCCGCCTCTCGAGTGCTCAGCTCATCCTGCATCTCATACCTTGCTATCTTTCAGATAGATAGGAATGACTGAACCATCAGCATATGGCTTTTGCCGTGCCGGAAGCTGACCCGATCGCGGACGCTAAGACACTGGGTTTTCTCAAGGAGCTGCCCGGGGCGCTTGCCGACAAGCTCATCCAGCGGTCGCATGCCGTCGATCACCCCGCCGGTAGTGTGATCTTCCGAGGCGAAGGGGGCGTCCACGTTGCGCTGGTCATGTCGGGTCTCCTGCGCAGCTACCTTTCTGCCCCGGACGGCCGCCAGATCACCTACAGATATGCCCGCGCTGGTGACTTGATCGGGACTCTGGACCTGGCGGGCCTTGATGTGTCGCGGCGAGTCCAGTCCATCGCGCCTTCCCGCCTCCTGCATTTCGACGCCGCTCAGCTGGAGCGTCTGGCCAAGCGCGAGCCGGCGCTGGCGTGGCAGATGATTGAGGAGTTAGCCGACCGGCTCGTTCAGGCTTACCGAACTCTGGCTATGCGGTCGTTTGCGACCGTCAGATGGCGGGTGGCACGCGACATCATCGAGCGCGCTGTTGCGGCCGGCGACCTGCGCGAAGGTGCGCACGTGAGGCTTACCCATCAGGAGGTGGCTGACGCCACCGGGTCGGTGCGTGAGGTCGCTGCGCGCGCGATCCGGGTGCTGCGGCGCGACGGGATGATCGCGACAGCCCATCCGGGAGTAGCCATCCTGGACCTGGATCGACTGCTCCACGAAGCCGGCCTCGGCGCCTGAAAGTCGACTCGACGAAGCTCGCTCCAGGAAGACTGAGTTCTAGAAGTTTTCGTGGGGAATGGCGGTCAAGCCCTGCGACTCCAGCGACCGGCTGAAGTAGCGGGACAGCACCGTCACCGGGATGTGTCGCGTGTCGTTGTTGGCGCGCAGCGCGTGGATGAACGCGGAGCTGCCCGAGCCCACCTTCCCGAGGTGGACGAAAATGTTGCCGGAGCGAAACTTCTCCGCCATGGCCAGGCCGGCCGTGGCGTCGCTGACGCTGGTCACCTGGTAGCCCTCATCTTGCAGCCACTTCAGATAAGACGCGCGCGTGTCGGGGTCGTCGTCAACCAGCAGCGCCGTGGCCCTGAACTGCCGGTTCCGGTTGCTCGCGGCCGGCGAGCCGGCGATGGTCTTCTGAATTTCCTCTGACATAGGGAGCTCCTTCAGGCAGGCATCTGTGGGAACAACGAGGGCTAAGGGGCGGCTCTGCCTGATTCGACCTTCCGAGGTCACTCGCCTCAGTCCTGGGACATCTCGAAGTATGACCCCTATGCGCCTGCCCTTCGACGATGAATCGCGCGCCGTTGCAAGCTAGCCTTGCTTGTGACACGAATTCTGGCTGTCGCTGACCAGGTCGAGGAACGCCTGGACCGCACGCGCCTGCTCGAGCTGCGACCCGACCTGATTCTCGCTTGCGGCGATCTCCCCTACGGCTATCTCGACTTCCTCGTCTCCACGCTGAACGTGCCTCTCCTCTACGTGCCGGGCAACCACGACCCTGATCTCCGGCCAGGCGCCCCCACACTGGACATCGCGGAGACACTCGAGCTGGAGCCGCGGGGACCGGCCGGCTGCGTCAACGTGGACGGCCGTCTGGCCGACGAGGCGGGACTCCGGATCGCCGGGTTGGGCGGCTCGATCCGCTACAACCGGGGTCCCAACCAGTACACGCAGGCGGAAATGTGGTGGCGAGCCCTCTGGCTGGAAGTCCGCCTCCGGCTCCGCCGGCCGCTCAGCGGAAACCGACTGGACGTGCTCGTCACGCACTCCCCACCGCTTGGCGTCGGGGACGGTCCCGACCCGGCCCACCAGGGCTTCGCCGCATTGCTCGGGCTGGTCAAGAGACTCCGGCCCCGGCTGCTCGTGCACGGCCACCTCCATCCCGTCTCGAAGCCGCTGCCAGACCGGCAGCTCGGCTCAACCACCGTGGTCAACGCCGTCGGCCACCGGCTCCTGGTCATCTGAATTTGGTACGCGTCATGACCTGCCAGGTGTGTGGCAAGCCGCTGCCGGAGGGCGCTCGTTTCTGCCCCAACTGCGGCGCCGTCGTCGCGCCGCTGCTGGAGACCGAGGAGCGCAAGATGGTCACGGTCCTCTTCGCCGACCTGGTCGACTCGACGGTGCTCGCGCAGCAGCTCGACGCCGAACGCTCGCGGGAATTCATGGGACGCTTCTTCCAGGCCGCCACCGAGGAGCTCCAGGCGCTCCGCGGCCGGCCCGAGAAATTCATCGGCGACGCGGTCATGGCCGTGTTCGGCCTGCCGCAGGTGCACGAAGACGACGCCCTGCGTGCGGTCCACGCCGGCCTGGCGATCCGGGGTCGCGTCCAGAGGCTGGGCGAAGCCGCCGGGCTCACCGAACCCCTGGAAGTCAGGATCGGCATCGAATCGGGCGAAGCCGCGACGGGCCTTGGACCCGCCGGCCAGCTGCTGGTCACCGGCCCGGTGGTCAACGCGGCCGCCCGCCTGCAAGCGGCGGCCCAGCCAGGCCAGGTGCTGGCCGGCTCTACAACCCACGCGCTGACGACGACCAAGGTCTCCTACGGCCGCCGCCGCTCGGTACGGGCCCGCGGCTTTGCCACCTCGCTCGAAGGCTTCCCGGTGGAGGGGCTGACGACCCGCTCCGCCCGGCGCACGATCCCCTTTGTCGGCCGAGTCAGCGAGCAGGCGATCCTGGGCGAGAGCCTGGGCCTGGCGAGCACGACCGGCCGGCCGGTGCTGGTGACGGTGGTCGGCGAACCGGGGATTGGGAAGTCCAGGCTTGCCGACGAGTTCACGGCCGGCGTCAGCGCCGCGGTGGTGATCCTGCGCGGCCAGGCCCGCAGCTACACCGACACCGCGACCTTCTCGCCGGTGGCGACGATCGTTGGCGAGCTCGCCGGAATCGATGCCGGCGACCCGCCCGACAGCGCCCGGCGCCGTTTGCGCGAGCTCGTGGAACGCTGCTCGGATCCCGGCGAGACCGATCGCATCCTGGAGCGTCTGGGCCTGCTCTTCGGCTTCACGGAAAGGCGCGAGGAATCGGCGTTCGTGCACGACGTCCAGGCCGGCTTCGTCGCTCTGATCGACGGGCTGGCGCGAGACCAGCCGGTGGTGCTGGTGTTCGAGGATGCGCACAGCCTCAAGCCGCCGATGCTCGATCTGATCGAGCGGCTGGGTGCCAGCGGCCGCCGGGGAACCCGGCGCGCCCTGGTCCTGACGCTCACCCGCGGCGAGCTGCTCGAGGAGCGGCCCGGCTGGGGATCCGGCAGTGGCAACGCCGTGACCGTCAGGCTCGACCCGCTCTCCAACGCCGACTCCGTCAAGCTCGTCCGCCACGCCGGCGGCGGGCGCATCGACGAGGCGGAGGCGGCGGACATCGCCAGTCGGGCCGGCGGCAACCCCTACTTCATCATCGAGTCGACTGGCATGCTCACCGCCGAGGGCGGTGGGGTTCACCTGGCGACCCGGGGAGCGCTTCCACCGACGGTCCAGGCTGTCGTGGGCGCCCGGCTCGATGCCCTGCCCGCCCGGCTGCGTGAGCTCGCCCGCCGGGCATCGGTTTTCCTCTATGCGTTCGACCTTAAAGAACTTTCAGTGGTCGATGAGTCCGCCGGAGCCGAGGAGCTGCGCCAGCTCGAGGAAGCCGAGATCCTGGTCCGCGACGAGAGGGCGGGCGCCGCACCGATGTGGCGGCTGCGTCACGCCACTCTGCGCGAGGTCGCCTACGCCAGCTTGCCCAAGCGCGAGCGGCTCCGGCTGCACGGGCTCGTAGCCGAGAGCCTGCTCGAGACGGGCCACAAGTCCTGGGCGGCGGACCACCTGGAGCTGGCCGCGGTTGCCGCTCTCGACCTGGACCCGGACGATCACGCCGTCGCCGAGCGGGCAGCCGACGCCCTCATCGCCGCCGGCGACCGGGCCAGGCGGCGGACCGAGAGCCGCACGGCCATCGACTTCTACCAGCGCGCCCTGGCCCTGACCGGGCCCGCGGAGCGCTGGGGAGTGCGCGAAGCCCGCGCGCTGGCCGGCATGGGCGAGGCCTTCTACTGGCTGGCCGAATATCCCGCGGCGATGAACACGCTGAATCAGGCGGTCTCGCTGAGCGAGGCGCACGGCGACCAGTTCGCGCTCGCGCTGGCGCTCCGGTTCTTGGGCGACATCGCCATCAACGTCGAGGCCGACGTTGACAAGGCCGAGGCTCTTCTCCAGCGCTCGCTGGCCGCCGCGGAAGAGCTGGGCGAGCCCTGGGCCATCGTCCGCACCCTGCTCTTCGCCGGCTGGGTGCCCTGGACCCGGAGCAAGTACGACGAGGCGGAGGCGATCTGGCGCCGTGCTCTTCTGCTCGTCGAGCCCGACGACCGCTGGGCGCGGGTGCGGGCGCTCACCTCGCTATCGGTGAACCGCACGGAAATGAAGGACCCCGAGGGAGCGCTGCAGCTCGTCGAAGAGGCGAGCGCGCTGGCCGAGGAGTACGGCGATCAGTTCAGCGTCGCGATTACCACCGTGCAGAAGGCGCGCGTGTTCGAGGAGCTCGATCGCCGGGAGGAGGCTCTACCGCTCTTCGACCGCGGCATCGCCATCTTCTCGGACCTGGGAGCCCGCTGGGAGCTGGCTGATGCGATGGCCCAGCGGGGGATCGCGAAGCGCGAGCTCGGCCGGCTGGACGAGGCCGAGGACGACCTCCGCCGTGCGATCCGGATCTCCGAGGAGCTGGGCGAGCGCCAGCTGGGCGGCTGGACCTGGCGCGCCTTCGCGCTGGTGGCCGAGCGCCGGGGCGACAAGGCCGAGGCGGCGGAGCGGTACCGGCGCGCGCGGGAAGCCCGCGCTCAAGGTCCGACTCGAGCAGCCCGCTCCGCTACCGCAAGCGGGGGTCGAGCACGTCCCGGAGACCGTCGCCGACCAGATTGAAAGCCAGCACCGCGCCGAAGATGGCGAGGCCCGGGAAGGTCGCCAGCTTGGGGTCGGAGAAGATGTAGTTGCGGGCTTCGCCGAGCAGCTCGCCCCACTCCGGGGTGGGCGGCTGCACGCCCAGGCCGAAGAAGCCGAGCCCGGCCGCCACCAGGATCGCGAAACCCATCTGAAGAGTCGCCTGGACGATGACCGGGGCTAGCGCGTTGGCGATGACGTGACGCAGGAGGATGCGCGCCGGCGGCGCTCCGAGAGCCCGGGCCGCCTCCACGAAGGCCAGCTCGCGCAGCCGGAGTGTGTCGGCCCTCACGAGCCGGATGAACGCCGGGACCGAGCTCACCCCCACCGCGATCACAACGTTGCGGAGTCCCGGACCGAGTCCCGCGACCAACGCCAGCGCGAGCACGATCGAAGGGAAGGCGAGCAGGACGTCGGTGAACCGCTGGATCACGATGTCGACCCAGCCGCCGAAGTACCCGGAGATGGCGCCGAGCGGGACGCCCACCACGAGTCCGATCGCGACCGCCAGGAGGCCGAGGCTCAGCGTGTAGCGCATCCCGTTGAGGATCAGCAGGAGCTCGTCGCGCCCGTAGTTGTCGGTTCCCAGCAGGTGGCCGGGCCGCCCGGGTGGCAGGAACACGTCGACGAGGTGGTTCTGCGCGGGATTGAACGGGAAGAGGAGCGGCCCCAGCAACCCGGCCAGGATGTAGACGCCCAGCACACCGAGGCCCGCCGCCGCGCTCCGGTGATGCAGTAGCCGGCGCAAGGCCAGCGACGGTCCGACGGCCGCCGCCACCTCGGGCTCGAGGGCGGTCGCGCCGAGCGACTCAGCTGTAGCGGATGCGCGGATCGACATAGGCGTAGAGGAGGTCCACCAGCAGGTTCACCAGGATGAAAGTGGCCCCGAACATGAGCACGAGGCCCTGGACGACCGGATAGTCGCGGAAAAAGATGGAATCGATCAGCAGGCGGCCAACGCCGGGCCAGGCGAAGATCGTCTCGGTGAGGACGGCGCCACCCAGCAGAGAGCCGACCTGGAGCCCGATCACGGTGATGATCGGCAGCAGCGCGTTGCGGAGCGCATGCCGGAAGATCACGGACCCGGAGCCGAGGCCCATCGCCCGCGCCGTCCGGATGTAGTCCTGGCCGAGGACTTCGAGCATCGACGAGCGCGTCATGCGCGCGATCAGGCCGACTGAGAAAAGGGCCAGCGTCAGCGCCGGCAGGACTATCGAAGTCGGCTGATCCGCGCCCGCGGCCGGCAGGGCGTGGAGCCCGACCGCGAAGACGATGATCAGCATCAATCCCAGCCAGTAGACCGGCATCGAGATGCCGAAAACGGAGAGGCTGGAGATGATGAGGTCGGTCTTGCTATTGCGCCTGACCGCGGCCGTGACTCCGGCCAGGATCCCGATCACCACCGCGACCACCAGCGCGACGAAAGCGAGCTCGATCGTGTACGGCAGCCGGCTGCCGATCTCCTCCAGGACGGGCGCGTTGGTGTGCGCCGAGCGGCCGAGGTCGAGGCGGAGGAGGGAGCCCAGGAAGTCGAGGTACTGAACCGGCAGCGGCTGGTCGAGGCCCATCTGCCGGCGGATCCGGTCGACGTCACCTTGCGTCGCCAACACACCGGCGATGACGCGGGCGGGATCGCCGGGCAGAAGCCGGGCCATGATGAAGACGACTGTGGCGACGCCCCACAGGGTGGGGATCGCTACCAGGAACCGCCGCAGCACGTAGGTGAGCACGTGGCTGGCGGCGGCTCGGGCCGGCTAGGCCGGTGACGCGTACATCGTGTAGAAGGATTCGTTCGGAATCGACTGCACCCCGGTCACCTTCGACGAGTACACGATCGGAAATCTCTGCACCCAGAGGAAGAGCCAGGGCGCGTCCTTCCAGATCTGCTTGGACGCGGTGCAGTAGTCGGTGGCGCGCTGGCTCTGGTCGCTCTCCGAGTTGGCCTTGGCGAGGAGCTGGTCGACCTCGGGGTTCTGGTAGTAGGAGGTCGCCAGGCCGGCCGGCGGCCACTGGGTGGACTGGAACTGGACCATCGCTTGGGAGGCGTCCAGGTAGCCCGGCGCCCAGCCCAGAAGATGCATGTCGACGCTGGCCTTGGCCGGGGCCACGTTGATGGTGCCGAGGTAGCTCGGCCAGTCCATGGTGCGCGGTCCGTTGACCTTGACCCCGACCGCGGTCAGGTCGTTGGCGATGACCTGCGCCGCCTGGAAGTCCTGGATGTAGCGGCCTTGCGGCGAGACCAGGTTGATCGTCAGGTTGCTGGCGCCCGCCGCCTGCAGCATCGACTTCGCCTTGCTGACGTCGTAGGGGTACGAGCCGACCTTGCAGTAGCCGAAGAGCGTCGAGGCCATCGGCGCATCCATCGGCGAGGCGGCGCCAAAGAGGACGCTCTTGATGATCTGGTCTTTGTTGATCGCGTAGTTAAGAGCCTGCCGCACCTCTGGCTTCTGCAGCAGCGTCTGCTGGGAGTCCTGGGTGTTGAACGCCATGAAGATGGTGCGATCGCCCGGAGCCAGCAGCACTTTCACCGTCGAGTCCCGCTGCAGCGCCGGCAGGTCAGAGACCGGAGGCAGAAGGATGACGTCAGCCTGCCCGGCCCGGACGAGAGCCTCCCGGCTCGCGGCCTCGGGGACGATCAGGAACTTCTGCGACTTGTAGTTCGGCTTGGTGCCCCAGTAGCCATCATGACGCTGGAGGGTGACGTGGTCGCCTTTGACGCGCTCCGCCAGGGTGTAAGGGCCGGTGCCGATTGGCTTCTCCTGGTCCGAGTAGGTGGATCCGCCTTTCTGGATCGACGCCGGCGCGACGATGCCGAACGTCACCTCGGTGAGCAGACCCAGCATCGGCGCGATCGGCTTTGCCAGGTTCAGCTTGACGTGCGTGTCGTCGACCACGTCCACCGACTTGACGCCGCGCATAGGTCCGCACAGCGGGCAGGTGCTGGCGGGATCGAGGACGCGGTCGAAGTTCGCCTTTACCGCCGCGGCGTTGAAGGGCTGGCCGTCGCTGAACTTCACGCCAGAGCGCAGCGTGAAGGTCCAGGTCAGGCCGTCGGAACTGGTCTGCCAAGCGGTGGCCAGCGCGGGCTGCACCTTGCCGCTGGTATCGATCTTGACCATGGTTTCGACCACCATCTGGACGATGTTCTGGATCGTGGTGGTCGTCTGCCGCATCGGGTCCATGGTGTCCGGGTCGACGCCGATCGCGATGCGGAGGGTGTCGCCCTGCTTCGACCCGCCCGTCGGCGTGCCGGTGGTTCCGTTGCCGCAGGCGGCCAGAGCGAGTCCGCCCACGACGGCGAGAGCGAGAAGTTTTGTTCTCATTCGAGCCGCGCCCCCAAATCCGTAGCTGATTTGAGTATAAGCTCGGACCGCTCGACTATCAGCTAATGGGTCGGCGGGGCGACTACTAGTTCAGGCCGTAGATGTCGCCGAACTTGCGCTCCGCGTAAGCCACCCAGTAAGAGGCGTCGAGCTCCTGGCCCGTCACCCTGAGCAGCAGCTCGGCAGGAGTGAACTTGCGCCCGTGCTGATGGACGCGCTCGTGCAGCCAGCCCAGCAGGGGGCCGAACTCGCCGGCCTCGACCTGGCCGTCCAGCTCGGGCAGGTCGTTGCGAATCGCGGCCAGGAGCTGCGCGCTCATCAGGTTGCCGAGGCTGTAGGCGGGGAAGCCGGCCAGCTCGCCGGCGAAGCTCCAGTGGATGTCCTGCAGGGCCCCCTCGGCGTCGTTCGGCGGTTTGACTCCGAGGTACTCGACCATCTTGGCGTTCCAGGCCTCCGGAACGTCCTCCACCTTGAGGCGACCCTCCAGGAGGTCGTTCTCGATCTCGAAACGAAGCAGGATGTGGAGGTTGTAAGTGACCTCGTCGGCCTCGACCCGGATCAGTGACGGCTCCACGCGGTTGACCGCCCGGTAGAAGTCCTCGGCGTCGACCTTCGCGAGCTGCTCGGGAAACAGCGCCCGGAGCTCGCCGAACCAGTGCTTCCAGAAAGGCCGGCTCCTGCCGATCAGGTTTTCGTAGAGGCGCGACTGCGACTCGTGGACGCCGTTCGAGGCACCGTCCCAGAGTGGCGTGCGTGCGAGCGCGGGGGAGATGCCCTGCCCGTAGATGCCGTGCCCGCTCTCGTGGATGCCGCCGAAGATGGCCATCGTCACCAGCCCGCGGCTGACGCGGTTGGTGAGCCGGACGTCACCGGGGTTCATCCCGATCATGAACGGGTGCGCCGAGATGTCCATCCGGCCCTGCTCGAAGCTGAAGCCGAGCCTCTCGATGACTGTGTTCACGAAGCCGAGCTGGGGCGCTTCGGGGAAATCGCCGTGCAGGCAGCCGGCGTCGACCGCGTCGGCCTTCCCGGCGATCTTCTTCACCAGCGGGACGATCGACTCCTTGAGACCCGCGAAGATGACCTCCAGCTGGGACGTCGTCATCCCTGGCTCGGTGTAGAGGAGGGCGTCGAAGGGCCGGCTTTCGTAGCCGATGGCCTCCGCCCGGCGCAGGCTGAGCTCGACGTTGCGGGCCAGGTGCGGCGCGAACATGGCGAAGTCGGACTTTGCGCGAGCTTCGCGCCACACGGGCGCAGCCGCGCTCGACGCGGTCGCCATCTCGCCGACCAGCTCGGAGGGGATCCGCCGGTCCCGCTCCTGATCGCGGCGCGTCACGCGGACGAGGCTGGCCTCGTCGCTGCCGGGGTCCAGGCTCGAGACCTCGCCCTCGGTCGCCTCGAGCAGGCGCGTCACCCGGTCGGAAACAAAGAGGTCGTGGGCCCGCCGCCCGAGGGTGGAGAGAACCACGCCTCGCCCCTCAAAGCCGCCCGCCGGCAGGAAGGTCTCCTGGTCCCACGCCAGCACGCGGAACGCTTCCTGGAGGTCGGACACCTCTCCCAACGCCTCGCGCAGCTGGTCGAGGTTGCTCCCCATCGCCCAGTCATGCTAGCTGCCGCGATCCCGGCGGCGTGCTGCGGTTAGAGCGCTGGAGCGGGAGCGGTTTCCAAGCCCTGGGGCTGCAATGGAGCCGGGGCGCCGAGCTCGGCGAGACGCTTGGACAGGTCTGCCGGCGAGGTTTCAGTCTTGATGAGGTAGGCCGCGGCGCCCAGGTTCATGGCGCGGCCGATGTAGTCAGGGTCGCTGTAGTTGGAGAGCATCAGGATCGGGATGGTCTGCGTTGCCGGATCGCTTCGCAGTGCCTCCAGCACTGCGAAACCATCCATCTGGGGGAGGCGGATGTCGAGGAAGATCGCCTGCGGCTGTCCCTGGCGAGCCATCTCCAGGCCGCTCTCGCCGTCCGCGGCCACGCTTACCGCGTAGCCGTCCAGGTCCAGCTTCAGCGCGTACATCTCCGCGATGGCTGGATCGTCCTCGATAAAGAGCACCCTGAGCGGCTCAGGCATCTGTGGATGCGCTCCGTTGCGTCCCCTCAGCTCTCGCTTTCGCATTTGGCCCCCATGGGAGTGAGCCAACCCCCGCGGATGTCGGCCCACTCCAGGAGCAGAGTGTTACGCCCATTGCGTTACGATGTCAAGGTCCGTAACGCCATGGGTAAGAGATGCCGTCAATGCGGCCGCGAGCTCGAAGGGGCCCCGCACCGGCGCTATTGCTCTGACGCCTGCCGGATGCGCGGCTACCGGCGCCGGGCCAAGGGCTTGAGAATCGACTTCCCGAAGGTCACCCGTTTCGGGCTGGTCAGAGCCGTGGTCGCCGCTGAAGCGGTGGGCAGCGACCGCATCCAGGCTTCTCGTCTCCTGATGGACACCGCCCGCTCGCTGATCGCCGAGTCACGCAGCCAGCTGATCGAGAGCCGGCGGCGAATGATCCCCACGCTGCGGGCACTCCGCCCGCCGGGCGACCTCAGCGACTGAATCGCTTCAGATCGATCTGAACGCCGCTACGCGAGTCAGCGCTGCGTTCGCGTAGACCACGACGCACCAGCCTCGCCCAAAATCGGCGGCCGGCAGGTCGATCGAGCCTGCCCCACCGGCTCCGACTCCCAGATTCGGCAGATAGGCGATGTGGAAGGACTGGCGGCCGTTGCAGATCGAGTGCAGGTGGACCGGGTACGTACCCGGCGCCAGACCCGAGAAGGCGACGGAATTGGTGGAGGGCGCCGGCGGGGCCGGTGCGGGCGTCGCCGGCTCGGCGGCAGGGGGTGCAGTGGGAATCGGGCTCGGCTCGGCCGCCTGGGTCAGGACCGGCGCTGGCGTGGGCCGCGACGGGGCTGGGGCCTGCGAGGCCGCGGCGCCGGACACGCCACAGGCAGCCAGCAGCAGCATCATGAGCGGCGCTAGCAGCAGCCTCCTGATCATCGCCAGTCACTACAGCGGCCCGTTACAAGAGGCGGACAGACGGACTCAGATCTTGAGGTCGGCCCAGGTCAGCACGGTCTGACGTACCGGGCGGCGCCGCGACCGGCGGCGGTCGACCGGCACCGGCAGGGGAGTGAGCATCAAGCCTTCCTGGCCTTCGAGCACCTTGTCGATGAGGGTCGTGATCGAATGCTCCTGCGGCTCGCTCACTCCCAGCTCCTTCAGGCGCTCCGCCACCGGTCCGGGGACCGACCCGACTTCATGCAGGTTCAGAGTCTCCAGGGCTTCGAGCAAGTCGTCGAGGCGGCGGAGCCGCCGGCGCCTGTCCATGTTGCCGTCGGCCGGCCGAGTTTCGGATCCCCAGGGTGGGTGCCTGTCCATAGTGGTCTGCAATCCTATGACGAATCGGAGGGATAGCTTTGACGGCTAGCCAACGCGAAGAGCGACCCCCGCGACCATGAGGTAGCGCTCGCGAGCGAGCGCGAAGAGCCGCTGGTTGAGGCCGCCGAGCAGGTCGGCGAACGCTCGGCCGTAAGGACTTAAGGCCACCGGCGCCATCCCGACCTCGTTGGACACGGCGATCACGTGGGGTGCCGCGGCTACCAGGTCGCCGAGCTCAGTTGCCAGCTCCCGTTCCAGCCGGATCTTGCGGCCGGCCGTCCAGCGGGCGGCGCTGCCGCCGAGTTCCTCCATCCGGTTGGCGAGCCAGGTGTCGACCGCATCGAGCAGGATCGTGTGCGGGTTCTGGGCCCGGGCGAGGGCGGCCACGGGCCTGAGCGGCTCCTCCAGAACCATCCAGCCGGCGGGCCGGGACCGGCGGTGGGACGCGATCCGCTGCCGCATCTCGGCGTCAACCGGGAGGCCGGTCGCGATGACGCAGACTGCCGAGCCATCGGCCTGAGCAAGCGAGACCGCGAACCGGCTCTTGCCGGACTTGATGCCGCCCAGCACCGCGATCAGCATGATGCTCACCTGCCGGTGGCGAACGCGAGGAGCGTCGCCAGCTGCGAAAGCTCAGCCGCCGCACCGAGGACGTCGCCGGTGAGGCCGCCAAGCCGGGTCAAGGCGAGGCGGGCGAGGCCCCAGACCGCGACAGCGGCGAGGACGACGGCGAGCAGCCCGCGCGGAGAGTCCCAGGGCAGCAGGGCGGCCACGAGCAGCGCCGCGACCGCCCACTCGACCCAGCCCGGCGGGCCCGCCATCGCGTGGCCCAATCCCGCGGTGCGCACGTTGGGCAGGGTTGCGAGAAGGGCCAGCAGCGCCGATCGCGAGACGACCCCGGCCAGGACGAGGGCGACGGCTGCCTGGGCGGGATTGAGGGCCGAGAGCGCAGCCGCCTCGCCGGCCAGGACGAGAACGATGCTCACCGTGCCGAAGGTGCCCAGGCGGGGGTCGGCGAGGATGGCCAGCCGCGCCTCGCGCGTGCCCCCGCCGAAGAGCCCGTCGGCCGAGTCGGCCAGCCCGTCAACATGCATGGCTCCGGTCAGAACGACCATCCCGCCGATGGCCAGGATGGCAGCCAGCAGGTGACCGCCGAAGGCGGCCACAACGGCGGCGTAAACGACCGCTCCCACCATGCCGGTGACGAGGCCGACAACCGGGAAGAAGACGCGAGCCCGGCGAGCTGGCGGCTCTCCCGTCCCAGTCCCGACGGGCAGAACGGTCAGGAGGCCGAAGGCCGCCCGCAGGCCATCCATCAGCCATCCGCAAGGCGGTTTGCGACGGCCGCCTCTTCGAAGGTCGCCATCTCGTTCAGCAGCCGGATGGAGGCTTCCAGGAGCGGCAGCGCGAGGAGGGCGCCGGTCCCCTCGCCGAGCCGCATCTCGAGGTCGAGCAGTGGCTTCAAGCCAAGCGCCTCGAGCACCAGCCGGTGACCCCGCTCGGCCGACCGGTGTGCGGCGATCAGGCAGCCGGCCGACTCCGGATTGAGCTGCACCGCGACGAGCGCAGCGGCACTCGCGATGAACCCGTCGAGCAGCACCGGTTTTCGGAGCCGAGCGCCCTCCAGAATCACGCCGACAAGTCCGGCGATCTCGAAGCCGCCAAGCGCGGCCAGGACCTGGAGGGGATCGTGCAGGCTTTCGCGATTTACCTCGAGGCCGCGCCTGACCACCGCGCGCTTGCGACGGAGCCCAGCTTCTCCGACGCCGGTGCCGCGCCCGACCGCCAGCTTCGGCTGGACGCCTGTGAGGGCACAGGTCAGCGCCGCCGCTGACGTGCTGTTCCCGATGCCCATCTCTCCGGTGAGGACGACGTCGAGGCCGGCGATCCGCTGGCCCCGCACCAGCTCCCGGCCGCGACGGATCGCCCTTCGCGCTTGCGAGACGCCCATCGCCGGCCCTTCGGTGAAGCTCCGGGTTCCCTGACCGACTCCAAAATCGGCCACCTCGACCCTGACGCCAAGCTGTCGGGCCAGGACGTTGGCGGCAGCCCCGCCGTTGCGAAAGTTGCGAACCATCTGGGCGGTCACCTCGGTGGGGTAGGCGCTCACTCCCTCCGCCGCCACGCCGTGATCGCCCGCCAGCAGGAACAGGACCCGGTTTTTCAGCGGCGGATCGAGGCAGCCGGTTATCGCCGCCAGCCGCGAAGCCAGATCCTCCAGCCGCCCGAGGCTGCCCCGCGGCTTGGTGAGCGAGTCCTGTCTGCTGCGGACGCGCGCGATGACCCGCTCGTTCAGCGCGGGAACCCTGATGGCCGTCACGCGGCCACTTCGAGCGTGAAACGGCGCCGAAACCGCTCCAGCGCAAGCAGCACGGGACTGGCCAGAATCACCGTCAGCAGCACGTTGCCGGTTGCTCGAAAGGTGTCGAAGAAGAGCGACGTGGCGACGTAGAAGCGGCCGAAAGCCGCGGCTAGCTCCGCCGATGACATCCCGGAGTGCCAGCCCAAGGACGGAGTGCCCTGGTAGTAGAAGGTCCAGGTCTGGAGGTCGGTGACCGCGCCGTAGAGGTAGCCGCCGGCGAATCCCCAGCCCGCCACGCGAGCCACGTCCCAGGGGCCGGCTCCCGGCCGCCGGCGGAGGAGGCCGGCGCCTGCGCCGAGCCAGCCTGCGGCGAAGACCTGGTACGGCAGCCAGGGTCCGAGCAGGCCGGTCGCCAGGTCCGACATGAAGAGGGCCAGCGCCCCGGCCAGGAAGCCGAACGAAGGTCCCAGCACGTAGCCGGCGCAGAGGATCAGGAAGAACACCGGGCTGAAGCCTTCGATGTCGGCGCTGGTGGCGAGCCGGAGCGCGCATTCGATGGCAACCAACGAGGCCAGGAGGCTCAGGCGCCGCGCGTCGAGGCGGCGGAGCAGGAGCTCGGCCAGAAGGAGAGCCATGAGGGTGGCGAAGACCAGCGGCAGCGACCGCGTCCAGCCGGGCGCGCCGCCGGGCAGCAGCGGCCAGGCCAGGCAAGCCGCGCCGAGCAGCGACACGGCAAACAGCGGCATTGCGGCGATCGCCTCGATCCGCGCCTTCAGCCCTTCTTCGGCGCAGGCGGCGGCGCGGGCGAGGCATCCGGCGCCGTGTAGCGCCAACCGAGAGCTTCTCCGTTCGTCACCGTCACGCCGTCAATTCCGACGTCGGAGATCTTCCAGGTGGTGCCGTCGGTGGAGACCCAAAGCGCCCAGAAAGGCGCACCGGATGGAAAGCAGCTGCTGAAGCTGGCGGGCTCGTTGTCGACCTGGCAGATCGCGGTTCCGAACGAAGTCTTTTGGCTGCTGTACTCGATCCCGCTCTGCTTGAGGAGTTCGAGCCCCGCAACAGAGTCGCCGCTGAAGCCGACGCAGCGGTCGACCGAAGAGCCCTTCAGATGCTCGACGACGACGTGGGCTTTGTGGCTGGCTGAGGCGTTGATGCAGGCCGCGCTGCCCGTCGCTGTCTGAGTGGTCGGGTTTCCGCCGCAGGCGGCGGCGACGAGCGTGACGGTGGCGGCCAGTATCGCGCTGGCTGCGATGAGGTGCTTGCGCATCTCGAATTCCTCCGGCGGCTGCCTCGTCTCCACCTGCTCCGGGAAACCTCGCCGCGTAGAGGCCGCCCATCGATCCGCGCAGATGGGAAGAATTGCGATGCCTCGACGGGTCGGTCTCCTGGCTCGCGGATCGTGGCTCTCGGCGGCCTTCCCAGGGCTGGCGCCCCAGTGGCCTTCAGGCCTCGAGCTCCCCACTTACAGTTGCGCGACAGCGCCGGACTTGCACCGGCTTCCCGTTACCCGCGCGGCTATTGACTTGGCCTAAATCGTACCCCCCACCTACCTCCCCCCGCGAAGCGGGGGGAGGACCCAGGAGGGGGGTCTCAGGCTGGGGCCGGCACCTTCGGCAGCTCTTCGATGGCGGCGTCGATCCTGGACTGCGAGAGCTCGATGTCCTCCAGCTTGCCCGCGAAGTACGCGTCATAGGCGGACATGTCGAAGTGGCCGTGCCCGGAGAGGTTGAAGAGGATCGTGCGGGAGTCGCCCGCCTCGCGAGCGGCCGCCGCCTCTTCGGCCACCGCCCGGATGGCGTGGGCCGCCTCCGGCGCCGGCAGGAAGCCTTCCGAGCGCGCGAACTTGACAGCTTCCGCGAAGCACTCGTTCTGCTTGTACGCGCGCGGCTCGATCACGCCCTTGTCGACGAGGAAGCAAAGCGAGGGCGCGTCGCCGTGGTAGCGCAGCCCACCGGAGTGGATGCGATCGGGCACGAAGCTGTGCCCCAGGGTGTGCATCTTCACGACCGGACCGATGCCGACGGCGTCGCCGAAGTCGTAGGCATAGACGCCGCGCGTGAGCGTCGGGCAGGCCGCCGGTTCCGCCGCGATGAAGCGGGTGCCCGGGTGCTGGCCCTTGAGCTTGTCGCCCACGAACGGGTAGGCCAGGCCCGCGAAGTTGGACCCGCCGCCCACGCAGCCGATGACCACGTCGGGATAGGCGCCGGCCATCTCCATCTGCTTCTTGGCCTCGAGGCCGATCACAGTCTGGTGGAGCAGGACGTGGTTCACGACCGACCCGAGCGAGTACTTGGCGTCGTCGTGAGTGGCGGCGTCCTCGACGGCTTCCGAGATGGCGATGCCGAGGCTGCCGGGGGAGTCGGGGTCTTTGGCGAGGATGCCACGGCCGGCGTTCGTGAGGTTGGTCGGCGAGGCGTGGACCGTCGCGCCCCAGGTCTCCATCATCGCCCGGCGGTAGGGCTTCTGCTCGTACGACACCTTGACCATGTAGACGGTCACCTCGAGGCCGAAGAGCGCGCCCGCGAACGCCAGCGCCGAGCCCCACTGGCCGGCCCCTGTCTCGGTCGTCAGGCGCTTCACGCCCTCCTTGGAGTTGTAGTAGGCCTGAGCCACCGCCGTGTTCGGCTTGTGGGAGCCGGCGGGCGAGACGCCCTCGTACTTGAAGTAGATGTGCGCCGGCGTGTCGAGCGCCTTCTCGAAGCGGTCGGCTCGGTAGACCGGCGAGGGCCGCCAGATCTTGTAGATCTCGCGGACTTGCTCGGGAATGTCGATCCAGGGCTCGGCGGAGACCTCCTGGGCGATGATCGCCTGCGGGAAGATCGGGGCCAGGTCGGCCGGGCCCATCGGCAGCAGCGTCGCCGGATTCAGGTAGGGCGCGGGCGGGCCGGGAAGGTCGGGCAGGACGTTGTACCAGCGGTCAGGGATGTCGCTCTCGCTGAGCAGGATCTTCTTGGCCATTCCTCACACCTCCTGTGACAGCCCCGACGCCTAGCGCTGCGCACAGGTTAGCGCGTCGCTTGAGGTTGCCGGACCAGGCTCAACAGCGGGCGCCGGAAGAGCCAGGCCGCGATCACGACTGCCGCGACCACCGGCAGCGCCACCACAGCCGGCGAATGCAGCAGTCGAGCGATCGAGTCGCCGTAGACGATGCCGAGCGTCAGGAAGAGGGCCGCCCAGATCCCGCTCGAGATGGCGACGCAAACCAGAAACAGCGGCAACGCCATCTCCAGGATGCCGGCCACGACCGTGAGCGGAACCCGCAGGCCGGGCACGTGGCGGCCGACGATGATCGCCCAGGGCCCCCAGCGGTGGAACTCCAGCTCCGCCCTGGCCAGACGCTCGGGAGTGATGTGCAGGAACCTCGCCAGCCGGTGCTCCAGGAGGCGGCGCCCGAACCGGCGCGAGAGGAGGTAGAGGTTCAGCGACCCGAGGATGACAGCGACGACGAAGCCGGCCCAGCCGCCCACCCAGGCCAGCCAGTACCGGGGCAGGCGGTGGCCGACGTAGATGAGCCAGATGTCGCCCGGGATCAAGAGCGGAATCCCGGATTCCTCGATGTAGATCAACAGGAAGCCACCCAAATAGCCGAACCGGTTGAGCGCCGCGCCAGCGCTCAGCACGATGCCCTCGGGGAGCTCGATCACGTCCGCGATGTCGGCCAGGAAGACGATCAGCGCCAGCCCGACGGCGACGGCCGCGACAAGAGACCAACGCAGGAGCCGCATCTTCATAGACACGCTTGGCGCCAAAAGTGCGTAATCAGCATCGGAATTAGGCACGTTTGCCGCAAAAGTGGCGGAATGCGCGGATTAGGCGGCGATCGGTTCCAGGACCACGACCGGCATGACGCGCTTCGTCTTCTTCTCGTAGTCGTAGAAGCCGGGCCAGACCTCGCCCAGCAGCTTGAAGAGCCGCTCTCGCTCGGCGCCTTCTGCAACCGAGGCGCGGGCCTGGAAAGTGTCGGTTTGCACCTCCACGCCGACGACCGGATTGCTGACCAGGTTGTGGTACCAGTTCGGGTTCCGAGGCGCGCCGCCCATCGAGGCCATCACCGCGTAGCGGTCCCCGTCGCGTATGTAAACGACCGGTGTGACGCTCGGCTTTCCGCTCTTGGCGCCGACCGTCGTGAGGAGCAGCAGGTGGTCGCCCCACGGAGGGATCCCCAGGCCCCGCTGGGCGTGGAATTTCTCGATGGTGGCGCGGTTCCAGTCGCTTGCGGGCATCAGAGTTTCAGGCTAGCTGAGCGCCCGGAATGGCTCCGGCCGGTAGGCAGCCAGGACGTCGGTCCAGCTCGCCAGGGCTTGCTCGATGGCCGGGTCGTCGCGGACCAGCCAGGAGAGGTGACGAAGCGCATGCTCGAGCACCGCCGCCACCCCGATCGAGGCGGGCGGCGCCATCGCCTCGCCCCGAGCCAGCTCGGCGCGGCGAATCGGCACCGGTACCAGCGAGCCCGCCGGCAGCTGTTCGGGCGGGTCGACAACCGCCACGTACGTCAAAACCACCTTGCCGGCCTCATAACGCCAAGAGGTGGAATGGACCACGCGGGGCGAGAGCGGGTACCAGGCCATCACTCCGAGGACGAAATCGCCCGGCTGGGCGCCCGCCGGCAGGCCCACGCGGAGCGACTCGGCGTGGACGGGCTTCAGCCAGAAGAGCTCGTCGCCGCGCAGGCCGACAGCGAGGATCTCGAGGGTCTGGGCGACCACGTCGGCCGACCAGGCGACCTCCGAGAGGGGCGGCCCTAAAGCTTCCACGATGGGAGCAACCGGGCGGCCTGGCTTCTTACTCCCCGCCACCGTTCCGCCGGCCGGCCGCCGGCGCCTCGGCTGCGACCTTCCAGACCGCTCTGACTTCGCCCGGCGTTAGTTCGAGCCCGTGCGCAGACCTGGCGTGAGCCTGGACGCCCCGGATCACCTCTGACCTGGAGCCGCGGATGACCCAGCCACAGCGGCAGGTCACCTCCATCAACATCGCGGCCTAGGATACTGCCAGTCATGGCCTCGATCATCCAGGCGGGGTTCCTGGAAGGCCTACCCGAACAGGAAAATCAGCGGCTCCTGGCGTCCGCGCGGCGCCACCACTATTCCGCCGGCGAGGTGGTCTTCCATGAGGGCGACCCGGCCGATTCCCTCCACATAGTGCAGCGCGGCCGCGTGGCCGCCGGCATCACCACCAGCTACGGCAACCAGGTCACCTTCGCCATCAGCGGCGTCGGCGAGGTGTTCGGTGATCTGGCGCTGATCACGCCGGATGCGCAGCGGAGCACCAGCATCGTCGCCCTCGAGCCGACCGAGACCCTGGCCATCTACCGGTCGGACTTCGAGCGCCTCCGCCGCGAGCATCCCCAGGTCACCGAGTTCCTGCTCCGGATCCTGGCCGACCGCGTGCGCTCGCTTTCGGAGAAGCTGACCGAAGCGCTCTACGTGCCGGTCGAAGTGCGCATCCGGCGCCGGCTGCTGGAGGTCGCGGAAAGCTATCCGGGAGGCGTCGTGCCGCTGACCCAGGACCAGCTCGGCGGGCTGGCCGGGGCGGCCCGGGCGACGGTCAACCGCGTGCTCAGAGTCGAGGAGGGGAAGGGCACGCTGACGCTCGCGCGCGGCCGGATCACGGTGCTGGATCGGGCGGGCATCGCCTCCCGGGCTACCTGATCTCGGCGCGCACTTTCGCGGCAGCTTCCGCCAGTACGCAGAGCTTCTGAAACGCTTTCTCGCGTGGCAGGTACTTCATGCCGCAGTCGGGCGCCAGCAGGAGGCGTTCGGGGGGAACGAACCGGAGCGCGTCGCGAATCCGCCCGACGACCATTTCGACGTCCTCGACGGGGCTCTCGTCGGCGAGGTCGATCACGCCCACGATCAGCTGCTTTCCAGGCAGTGATTGCAGCACCGAAAGATCGACCTTCTGCTGCGCGGACTCCAGCGAAATCTGCGCCACGTCAGCGTCTGCCAGCTCGGCCAGGAACGGGTACCCGTCTGGACGGGAATGGACGATGTGCGCGTAGCCGAAGCAGGTGTGCAAAGCCGTCACTCCCGGCACGCCCTCGACCGCGCGGTTGATCGCTTTGATCGCGTACTTCGCGGCCTTCTCGGCGCGCGCCTGCAAGTACGGTTCGTCGATCTGGACCACGTCGGCGCCGGCCCGGAAGAGGTCGCGGATCTCGGCGTTGACCGCCGCTCCCAGGTCCATCGCCAGCGCGGCCTCGTCGCCGTAGTAGTCGTCCTGGGCCTGCTGCGACATGGTGAAGGGACCGGGCAGCGTGGCCTTGATGGGGCGGCCGGTGCTGGCGCGCAGGAACTGCACGTCGCGCACCTGGACGGGACGCGAGCGCCTGATCGGCCCGACCACGCGGGGCACCGGGTTCGGGTGGCCGGTCCGGTCGAGGGCGGTGCCTGGGTTCTCCAGGTCCATCCCCTCCAGTGCGGTCGCGAAACGGTTCGAGTAGCTCTCCCGGCGCATCTCGCCGTCGGTCAGGATGTCGATGCCGGCGCGCTCCAGGTCGCGGACGGCGAGCAGCGTGGCGTCGTCCTGCGCCTGCTCCAGGTGCTCCGGCGCCACCCGCCAGAGCTCCAGCGCGCGGGTCCGCGGCGGCAGCCGGCCGCCCAGCCTGGCCCGGTCGATCAGCCAGTCGGGCTGGGGATAGCTGCCCACCACGGTCGTCAGCAGGATTCCGTCCTGGCGCATGATTCAGCTTCGGCGACATGATCTCAAAGCTCTCCGGCGGCCGCCTCAAAGGCGACGGGTGCGAACGCGATTGGATCTGGGACCGGGAAGCCGAGACCGCCGCTCCCGAGCAGGTGCTGGCGTCGGCGTCGGCGGCCTGGGCAAAGCAGCTGAGCCGGATCCGGGAAGCTTCGCCTTTCTACCGCCGCAAGCTGCGCGAGGCGGGTGCCGGCGAGGCGCCGGTCGGCCTGCCCGACCTGGCGCGGCTTCCCTTCACGACCAAGGCCGAGCTGAAGCAGGCGATGGACGAGGACCCGCCCTTCGGCAGCAACGCGTGCGTGCCGGCCGATGCGATCAAGCGCGTCTACCAGACCAGCGGCACGACCGGCTCGCCGAGCGTCCTGGCGCTCACCGCAACAGACGTCGAGACATGGACCGCGATCGGCACCCGAAGCTACTTCGCGACCGGGATCCACGACCACCACAGCGTGCTCAGCACCTACGGCGCCGGGCCGTTTGTCGCCGGCCACACCTACTTCGCTCTGGAGCGGATTGGAGCTCGCGTGGTGCCTGTCGGCCCTGGCGACACGGACCGCGTGCTCTTCGCACTCCGTGCCGGCCTCGCGGACACGCTCTTGGCGACGCCCTCGTTCGCGCAGTACATCGCCAACCGGCTCGAGTCCGACCCCGCCCGGCGATCGCTGGCCCTCGCCCACATCGTCACAGGTGGTGAGCCCGGCGGCGGCATTCCGGCCATCCGCGACCACATCCAGGAGGTCCTGGGCACCGTCGTCAACGAGGCGATGGGGATCGGCGACGTGGCGCCTTCGCTCTTTGGAGAGTGCCCGCTCCAGCAGGGCATGCATTTCTGCGGGACCGGCCACATCTGGCCGGAGCTCGTCGACCCGGAATCGAGGCAGCCGCTCGCGATCGAAGCCGGCGCTGTCGGCGAGCTCGTTTACACGAGCCTGACGCGAGAGGCCATGCCGGTCGTGCGGTTCCTGGGCGGCGACATCGTCCGCATCGAGGGGACGTCCTGCGAATGCGGGCGGACCAGCTTCCGCATGCGCTGCCTCGGCCGGCGCGACGACATGTTCATTGTCCGCGGCGTCAACGTCTACCCGTCCGCGATCCTGGCCGTGGTCGGCGACTTCCGGCCCAGAGTGACAGGACGCGCGCGCGTGGTGCGGCGCGGGGGCGAGGTGAGCGTCCAGCCGCCGGTTCCGATCGAGGTCGAGGTCCCGGCCGGAGCGGCGTCCGCGGACGCTTTGGCGGCCGAGCTGGAAGCCGCCATCCGGTCTCGCCTCACCTTCCGGGCCAAGGTCGAGCTGGTCGCCGAGGCGAACTTCGGCGACAGCGCCTACAAGACCAGGCTCAGCGTGACGCGCGAATGAGCAAGCCGCCGGACCGCAAGCGCCTGCGCTCCGACCTGGGCTGGAGCAGCGCCGACCGCATAGTCGTCCGCGGCCACGACCTGGTCGACCTGATCGGGAAGGTCTCGCTCGGCGACATGGCGTTCCTGGAGCTGAAGGGGAGGCTGCCGACCCCTCAGGAGTCCGAGGTCTTCAACGCCCTCGCCGTCACGCTCGTCGAGCACGGCCTGACGCCCAGCGCCCTGGCCAGCCGGCTCACCTTGCTGGGAGCGCCGGAATCGCTCCAGGGCGCGGTCGCCGCCGGGCTGCTCGGGTTAGGGGACCGCTTCGGCGGTCCCGTCGAGGAGGCGGCGCGGACACTTCAGGAAGCCCTCGCCGGGGCCGACAAGCAGACGGACCTGAGCGGCCTCGCGCGCGCTGTCGTCGAAAGGCACAAGAGCACTCGCCGGCCCATCGCCGGCCTCGGTCATCCCGTGCATCGCGACGTCGACCCCAGGGCCCCCAAGCTCTTCCAGGTGGCCGCCGCCAACGGCTTCTCGGGCCGCCACGTGGAGCTCATGCAGTTGATCG
>Ga0209059_1000235_pt1 | contig 24446 bp, 22 predicted proteins | sample GraSoiAngelo_151_FD_186165 | JGI IMG/M metagenome (GOLD analysis project Ga0209059, IMG submission 186165) | Grasslands soil microbial communities from the Angelo Coastal Reserve, California, USA - 14_1009_12_20cm (SPAdes) (version 2) | ecosystem: Environmental > Terrestrial > Soil > Grasslands ...
GCAGCGCCTGATCCTTTTCTCCGGCACGACCAGCAACGCCGGTTGTCATCGCGCTAATTGATTAGGAACAGCCTGATGTGCTGCCGCAGTTGAGGCACTTGTAGCAGGTGCCGTTGCGAATCATGATCGAGCCACAGTCGGAGCAGGCCGGCGCGTCCTCCTGGCCCTGAAAACTGATCTTGATCGCGCTCGTGCCCACGGAAGACGGCTTCACCGGCGTCGGCGCCGACGTCGGGGAGGCCTCGATCTCAACCACCGGCTCGCGCCGCACGATACCGATCGCTTCCTGCTGGCTCCCATCGAGGAACTTCGACGCCAGCCAGCGGAAGATGTAGTCAGTGATCGACTTGGCGATCGGGATTTCGGGGTTCTTGGTGAAACCCGAGGGTTCGAAGCGGGTATGCGCGAACTTCTTGACCAGGACTTCCAGCGGGACCCCGTACTGGAGCGCCAGTGAGATGCTGGTGGCGAAGGCGTCCATCAGCCCCGAGATGGTGCTGCCTTCCTTGGACATCACGAGGAAGATCTCGCCCGGGGTGCCGTCCTCGTAGATGCCCACCGTGATGTAGCCCTCGTGGCCCTGGATGTCGAACTTGTGCGTGATCGCCCGGCGCTCATCCGGCAGCTTGCGGCGGACGGCACGAGCCGGCTCAGCCGGAACCGCTGTCTCCCTTGCCGCGGCGGCGGCCGCGCCCTTCGTGCTGTCGAGCGCGGTGTTCAGCGGCTGCGACCGCTTGGAGCCGTCGCGGTAGATGGCGATGGCCTTGAGTCCCATCCGCCAGCCCTCCAGGTAGACCTCCATGATGTCCTCGGGGGTCGCCAGCTCGGGCATGTTGACGGTCTTCGAGATGGCACCCGAGATGAACGGCTGGGCGGCCGCCATCATCTTGACGTGGCCCATGTAATGGATGGTGCGCGACCCCTTGGCCGGCTTGAAGGCGCAGTCGAAGACGGCCAGATCGTCCGCCCGCAGGTGCGGCGCGCCCTCGATGGTGTCGTTCTCGTCGATGTACTGGAGGATCTCGGAAACCTGCGCTTCGGGATAACCGATCCGGCGGAGCGCGATCGGCACCGTCTGGTTGACGATCTTGAGCATGCCGCCGCCGACCAGCTTCTTGTACTTGACCAGGGCGATATCGGGCTCGATGCCGGTGGTGTCGCAATCCATCATGAAGCCGATCGTGCCGGTGGGCGCGATCACCGTGGCCTGGGCGTTGCGGTAGCCATACAGGTCGCCCAGCTGGCACGCCTTGTCCCAGGCGTCTCGGGCCGCGCTCAACAGCGGCAGCGGCACATGCGCCGGGTTGATGTGGTCGACGGAGCTCCGGTGCTGGTCCATGACCCGCAACATGGGTTCGCGGTTGACGGCGAAGCCGCTGAAGGGACCCTTCTTCTGGGCGATGCGGGCCGACTGGGCATACGCCTCGCCGGTCATCACCGCGGTCAGCGCCGCCGCCACGTCACGGCCGGCGTCGCTGTCGTAGGGGAGGCCTGACGCCATCAGCAGGGCGCCGAGATTCGCATACCCCAGGCCGAGCGGCCGGAAGTCCTTGCTGTTCTGGGTAATGGCCTCGGTCGGGTAGCTGGCGTTGTCGACCAGGATCTCCTGGGCGGTGATCAGGATGCGGCACGCCTCCCGGTAGGACTCGACGTCGAACTCGCCGCGCTCGTCGAGGAATTTCATCAGGTTGATGGAGGCGAGGTTGCAAGAGGTGTTGTCGAGGAACATGTACTCGGAGCAGGGATTGGAGGCGTTGATCCGGTCCGTGTTCGGGGAGGTGTGCCACTGGTTGACGGTCGTGTCGTACTGCAGGCCCGGATCGCCGCAGGCCCAGGCCGCATCGGCCATCATCCGTATCAGGTCACGCGCCTTGTAGGTGTCCATGATCTGGCCGGTCGTGATGGCGAAGGTGTGCCACTCGGCGTCCTCCTCCACGGCCTTCATGAAGTCGTCCTTGACCCGGACGCTGTTGTTGGAGTTCTGGAAGAAGATCGAGCTGTAGGCCGGGCCGTTAAAGGACGGGTCGTATCCGCCCTCGATCAGCGTCCAGGCCTTTCGCTCCTCGTCCACCTTGCAGTTGATGAACTCGACGATGTCGGGATGGTCGGCGTTGAGGATGACCATCTTGGCCGCCCGGCGGGTCTTGCCGCCGGACTTGATCACGCCGGCGAAGGCGTCGAAGCCCTTCATGAAGGAGACGGGGCCGGACGCCGTCCCGCCGCCCGCCAGCAGCTCGCGCGAGGAGCGCAGTGGCGAGAGGTTCGTGCCGGTGCCCGAGCCGTACTTGAAGAGCATTCCCTCGGTCTTGGCCAGGGTGAGGATCGACTCCATTCGATCCTCGACTTTGTTGATAAAGCACGCCGACAACTGAGGGCGTTGCTCGATGCCGGCGTTGAACCACACCGGGCTGTTGAAGGCCGCCTTCTGGTGCACCAGGAGGTGGGTCAGCTCGTCACGGAATATCTCCGATGCTTCGGGGGTCGCGAAATACCCCTGCTTGTTGCCCCACCCGTGGATCGTGCGCACTACCCGGCCGATCAGTTGCTTGACGCTGCGCTCGCGCTCGGGCGTTCCGATGACCCCACGGAAGTACTTCGAGACCACGACGTTGGTCGCCACCTGTGACCAGCTGGTCGGGATCTCGACGTCGTGCTGCTCGAAGACGATCTCACCTTTCTCGTTGGTGATCGACGCCTCGCGCGTCTCCCACTGGACCTCATCGAATGGGGCGACGCCCGGACGGGTGAAGTACCGCTTCCAGGGCAGGCCGTTACGGTTGCGCTTGGGCGTGCTGGCAGGGGCCGCGGCGGTCAAGTTGGGTCGCTCGGCTGACGTCTTTTGGGTGGATCGAGCCATCGATGAACCTCCGTAGGGTGGGGTGGAGAGCGGCCCACATCGTATGCCGTAGGATGAAGCCTGTCAAGCAGTTTACCACAGCCTGTTGGGTTTTCCTGGACCCCTGCCCACAACATGTGCGGGTTGTGGCCTGATGCTGATCCAGGGACTCTTCCTCTGCCTTGGCGGGTGGGCGCTCCTTCGGCTTGCGGTTCGCGCCGGGCGCCGGCGGGCGCTCTTCAGCGGGACGTTCTGGCTGACCTTTCCTGAGTTCGCCCGCTACCGGATCCGGCGACTCTGGCCGGCTGGGCTCGGGCTGGCCGGGCTCATCCTACTTATGTGGGGCCTGGTTCTCCTGTTCCGCTGGTTGCTCGCCTATTACGACGCCCGCCTGGGGCATCCCCTCACCTGAGCCCTTAGGCAGCGCCCTGCCCCGGCCGGCTGGCCGGCTCATCGAGGAACCCGAGCACCAGCCGGTTGAAGCGGTCCGGTTCCTCCATCTGCGGCGTGTGACCACTGTCTTCGAAGATCTCGATCCGTCCGTTGGGCAGTCGCTTCAGCGCCGACTCCGCGTGGCCGGGCGGAAAGATGTGATCATGCCGGCCCCAGACCAGCAGGGTGGGCATGCGCAGCTCAGGCAGGCGCGCTTCGACCACCACCCCGTCTCGTAGCGATCGCATGCCGGCGATCGAGCGAAGCGCAGATAGATACGCCGCGCGGTACTCAGGTTTCGATAACAGCGCGCCATGATCGGCGATCCGCTGATTGCTCCAGATCGAGTCCACCCGTCCCGGCCGGTTCAGATACCAGCCCCAGAAGCGGCGGATGGTCGCTGGATTCATGCGTCGTAGCGCCCGGGCGGTCCCGCTCAGCGTGAGCTCGCCCAAGCCCCTCGTCAGCAGAATGCGATACGCGAGCACCCGGCGGGGCGGTCCGACGCCGAGCGCGTCCACCAGGATCAGGCGCTCGACCTGCTCTGGGGCGCTCAGCGCCAGGCCAAGCGCGACCCGGCCCCCCATCGAGACCCCCATCACGGCGGCCCGCGGCAGGCCTTCGGACGCCATCAGGTCGGATACCGCTTTGACGAAGACGTCGATCGTGTACTCGAGCACCGGTCTGTCGGACTGGCCGAAGCCCGGCAGGTCGATCGCAATCACCCGATGCTGCGCGGCCAGTGGCTCGAGGTTGTAGTAGAACTCGACCGCCGCCGAGCTGCCCAGCCCGTGCACCAGCACGAGCGGTGAACCGCTGCCGCCGCAGAAATAGTGGAGCTTGACGCCGTCGACGACAACGGTCCGGCTGTCGAACGACGGAAACGACGCCGCCATGACCCTGAGTCTATCGATGCCGGCGCGGCATCAGCCGCGGCTTCGAAGGGAAACGGGGGCGACGAAGCCAAAGTAGGCGAGCACCGCTCCGCTGACCAGGTGAAGCCCGATGTCGGCCTGACCGAGATAGAGCAACCCGAATGGGTTGGGAGCACCGGTGCCAATCACGCCGAGGAGCAGCAGGATGACGCCCACCACCTTGCAGAACGTTCTCGCGTTCGCCAGGCTGCTGGTCGCCGCCAGGCCGGCGACGCCGATCACGACGTGCACGACGTTATGCAACAGGTTGACCTGGAAGACGCCGAATAAGGCGCGATCAGTCTGCGTGTCGGAGCCGCCCAGAGAGGGGATGAATCCGAGCACGCCAGCCGCCAGATAGATCGCTCCGAAGATGAGCGCCGCCGCTTGCAGCGTCGATCGCTTGCCCATTCTCGCCACCCCCGCAAAAGGTCAGCGCTAGCTTACGGCGGGGTTAACGCTCGCAGCTGCCGGTAAGCCCGCTCGATCCGAGTGGCCGCCTCGCCGTGCAGCTCCGGCAGGTTCACGGCGACGTTGCCCAACGCTCCGTGGAATCCAGCTTCCAGCAGCTCGTTGCCAACCGCCAGGTCCGAGGCGGTCATCTCCCAGGCGCGCGTGCTCGCCGCCGCGGCCAGCGCAAGCGCGCGGGCAGCCGCGGTCGCGACCGCGAGCGGCACTTCAGCGGCCCGTTCGTACGCGCGTTCCAGCGGGATGTCCTCAGCCCCGGACTTTCGCGCATCGATCACCGCCCGGTACGCGTCGATGTCCTGCTGGCTGAGGTCGAGGAGCCGGTCGGCGAGCTGGTCGAGTTCGGGATGAAGGGCATTCAGCGCGCTGCGATCCGGCTCCGCCGTGGCCTTGCGGGCACTGAGCTTGGCCACCATGCTGACCAGCGCCGCACCGAGGGCGGCGCTCAGCGCCGCGGCACTACCGCCACCCGGAACGGCCGCGGTAGACCGAAGCGCGGCCAGGTACTCCTCGACGGTCTGCTGCTTGACCGCGGTCATTCGGCCGCCCACACCTTCTTTTCCAGGACCTGATCCATGCGAAAGGCGGGCTCGATCACCGCGTCCTTGATCACGCCGACGGCCGCCGCCAGCGGGATCGTCCCAACGATTTCGGATGCCTCCAGCTCCACGCCGCGCTCGCGAGCGGCGTCGCGGATGACGGTGAAGACCTTCCAGATGTTCGTAACCCGGTAATCCGTCAGGTTCATGGAGACCTGAACGAGTCCACGATCGGCGAGGGCGAAACCCAAGGCTTTGACGTTCGGCAGGCCACCCGATGAGGCGCGGATCATTCGGGCGATGTCCTTCGCCACCCGCAGGTCAGTCGTCTTGAGGTTGACGTTGTAGGCGATCAATGGGATACGGGCCCCCACCGCCGTCGCGCCGGCGCTCGGATGCACCCGGGCTGCACCGACATCGGGGCCCCGATCCGGGTCGCCAATGCGCTCCACAAGCTCTTCGAACCCGCCGCGACGCACCCGCTCCAGCTCACGACGCTCCGGCCTGGTGGCGGCCTCGCCGTAGAAGTACACCGGAACGTGGAGCTCCTTCCACAGTCGCTCGCCGAAGGCCTTCGCCAGTCCGACGCAAACCTCCATCGGCAGATCGGCGAAGGGCACGAAGGGCACGACGTCGGTCGCCCCCATTCGGGGATGCTCGCCGCGGTGCTCACGCAGGTCGATCCGCTCGCTGGCCACGGCCGCACCGGCCATCCCCGCGTCGACGGCGAGATCGGGCTCGGCGACAAAGGTGACCACCATCCGGTTATGGGCCGCATCCGCCTGTACGTCGATCACCCGGGCGCCCGCGTCACGGATGGCATCGGCGATGGCGGTGATCACCTCGATGCGACGCCCTTCGGAGAAATTCGGAACGCACTCTACGAGGGGTGCCACACCAGGCCTCCCACGATCGTCTGCAGCACGCGGTTCACGCCGAGATAGTAGGGAATGGCCTCCGGCGTCTCGGCGTCCAGCAGGATGCAATCCGCGAAGCTGCCGACTCGAAGGCAGCCCGCCAGGCCCTCCAGGTTCAGCGAGCGGGCCGCGTGAACGGTCGCGCCGACCAGCACCTCGATGGCGGTCATGCCCCATTCGACGCAGGCCAGGCTCATGGCGAACGGCAGGCTCTCGGAATTGCTCGTCCCCGGGTTGAGGTCGCTGGCGATCGCCATCGGAAGCTTCGCCTTGCGCATGGCGTCGATCGGCGGTCGCGGGCCTTGCGTCGTGAAGTTCGCCGCCGGACAGAGCACGGCCACGGTTCCGGCTTTCGCCAGGGCCTTCACCTGGGTGGGAGTGACGAATTCGAGATGGTCCGCGCTGCTCGCGCCGAGCTCGGCCGCGATCTGAGGCCCCTCACCCGGCGCCAGCTGCGCCGCGTGGACCCGCAGCTGATAGCCGAGCGTCTTCGCCCGGGTCAGGATGGCGCGCGTCTCGGCCGCGGAGAAGGCCGGCTCGTCGCACCAGGCGTCGCAATATTCCGCCCGCATCTCGAAGGCAGGCAGCATCTCCTCCGTGAGCATCCGCACGTAGGCCGTGCGGTCGACGCCCGACGGCACGACGTGAGCGCCCAGGAAGGTCGGCACGATCCGTAGAGGGGTGCGGCGGCTCAGGCCCAGGAGGACGTCGAACGATTTGGCCTCCTCGTCGAGGTCGAGACCGTATCCGGTTTTCGCCTCGATGGTGGTGGTGCCGTTCGCAAGGAACCGGTTCGCACGCGGCTGCGCCAGCTCGAGCAACGTGGCGACATCCGCCTCGCGAGTGGCGCGGACGGTGCGCGCAATGCCGCGCTCGTCAGCCTGCTGCGCTCGGTATGACGCGCCGGTCGCCCGCTCCAGGAACTCGTCGGCGCGGCTCCCAGCAAAGACCGGGTGGGTGTGGGCGTCCACCAGACCAGGCAAGACGCAGGCGCCGGCGGCGTCGACCTGGTCGCCGTCGAGCTCGACCTCCCGTTCCAGCTGGCGGTCCGGGCCGATCCAGACCACGCGACCCTGTCGTGCGGCCAGGGCGCCGTCCGTGACCCGGCCGAGGGGATCGGCGTCCGTGGGCTGCATGGTCGCCAGCTGACCCGCGTGCCGAAGGACGAAGTCGGCGCGGATCACTTCCGGGTCAATTGGCCCGGTCGATGCCGTGCTCGCGGGCGACGTCGATGGCCGTCTCATAGCCGGCATCGGCATGACGGATCACGCCCATCCCGGGATCGGTGGTCAGCACCCGTTCGAGCCGCTCGGCCATTCCCTGGGTGCCGTCCGCGACCACCACCATCCCGGCGTGGATCGAGTTGCCGATGCCGACCCCGCCGCCGTGATGGACCGAGACCCAGCTGGCGCCGGCGGCGGTATTGACCAGCGCATTGAGGATCGGCCAGTCCGCGATCGCATCGCTCCCATCCCGCATCCCCTCGGTCTCGCGATAGGGCGACGCCACCGAACCCGCGTCGAGGTGGTCGCGGCCGATCACGATCGGCGCCCGCAACTCGCCGGACTTCACCAGCTCGTTGAATCGCAGCCCTACCCGGGCACGCTCCCCATAGCCGAGCCAGCAGATGCGGGCCGGCAGGCCCTGGAACTGGACCCGCTCACGGGCCAGCCGCAACCACCGATGCAGCGGCTCGTTGTCGGGCAGCGCCTCCATGACGGCGCGATCGGTTCGATAGATGTCCTCCGGCTCACCGCTCAGCGCCACCCACCGAAACGGCCCTTTACCCTCGCAGAAGAGGGGCCGGATGTAGGCCGGCACGAAGCCGGGAATCTGGAACGCGCTGGCCACACCGGCGTCTTGCGCCTGGCCGCGCAGGTTGTTGCCGTAGTCGAACGTCTCGGAGCCCGCGCTCTGAAACCCGAGCATGGCGACCACGTGGTCGCGGATCGAATGCTTGACCATCTCGAGGTATTCCTGCGGGTCACGCGCCCGCAGGTCTGCCGCTTCGTCGACACTGAGCGGCGCCGGGATGTAACCTCGCAGGGGATCGTGCGCCGAGGTCTGGTCGGTGACGACGTCGGGCTGAAACCCTCGGCGAAGCAGCTCGGGATAGACCTCGGCCGCGTTGCCCACGACCCCGATCGATGCCGCCACCTGCTTCTGCCGCGCCTCCTCCGCCCAACGCACGGCCTCATCCAGGTGCGCGGTGGCGCGGTCGAGATAGCCAGTCTTGAGCCGGCGTTCGATGCGCGATGCATCCACCTCGACGCACAGCGCGACACCCTCGTTCATGGTGATGGCGAGGGGCTGAGCGCCACCCATGCCCCCGAGCCCGCTGGTCAGCACGATGCGGCCGCGCAGGGTACCGTCGAATCGTTTGGCGGCGAGCGCGCCGAACGTTTCGTAGGTGCCTTGCAGGATGCCCTGGCTGCCGATGTAGATCCAGCTTCCGGCCGTCATCTGGCCGTACATGATCAGGCCGAGCCGTTCCAGCTCCCAGAAGGTCTCCCAATTCGCCCAGCGCGGCACCAGCAGGCTATTGGCCAGAAGGACGCGCGGGGCATATTCGTGGGTGCGGAAGATGCCGACCGCCTTGCCGGACTGCACGAGCAGCGTCTCGTCGTCCTTGAGCCGTTGCAGCGCCGCGACGATGGCGTGGAAGGCCGGCCAGTCGCGTGCCGCCTTTCCGCTGCCCCCATACACCACCAGATCTTCCGGCCGCTCGGCCACTTCGGGATCGAGGTTGTTGCAGAGCATGCGCAGCGCGGCCTCCTGCTGCCAGCCCCTCGTGCTGAGCTGCGAGCCGCGCGCCGCCCGAATCGGGGTCGCGATCGTCATGCGGGGACCAGAGGCCTGGCTAATTCGCCAATTCTTGCCAGTTTCCCGCTGTGGACCAGGTCGATGGCGACCTGGATCTCAGGCTCGAGGACCCGGTCGTGGTCGAGGGATGGCACCGTCTCGCGGATCGCCGCGTGCGCCTCACCGGTCAATCGTCCGGGCTTCAGCGGGCTGAGCAGATCGATCCCCTGCGCCGCGCCCAGAGCTTCGAGCGCGAGGATCGCCTCCAGGTTGGTCGCCGCCTGGCGGGCCCGCTGCGCGCTGTGCCAACCCATGCTGTTGTGATCCTCCTGGTCCGCCGAGGTGGGCAGGGAATGCACACTGGCCGGCATGGCGAGCAGCTGGTTGTCGGTGACCAGCGCGGCAGCGGTGTATTGGAGCAGCATGTAGCCGGAGTCGAGCCCCGAGTGCCGGGTCAGAAACGCCGGCAGCTCGGAAAGGAACCCCGAGAGCATCCGGAACAGCCGGCGCTCCGAGATACTGCCGAGCTCGCTGAGGCCGATAATCGCCGCATCGAGCGCGATGGCCAGGGGCTCGCCATGGAAGTTGCCGCCGGAGAGGACCGCCTCGTCAGCAGCGAACACCAGCGGATTGTCGGTGCCGGCATTGAGCTCGACGTCGAGCACCCGTCGCAGATAATCGATCGCGTCCGCGCAGGCGCCGTGCACCTGGGCCGCGCAGCGCAGCGAGTAGGCATCCTGCACTCGATCGCAGAGCACGTGGGATTCGGCGATGCCGCTGCCGTCGGTCAGGGCGAAGATTCGGGCGGCCGACGCGACCTGTCCGGGATGCGGGCGCGCCCGATGGATCCGTGGATCGAAGGCGGTGCGCGAGCCGCGCAACGCCTCCACGCTGAGCGCGGCGACCACGTCGGCGGTGAGCAATAACCGATGCGCATCGTCAAGCACCAGGCTGGCCGCGCCCGTCATGAAATGCGTGCCGTTGAGGACGCTGAGCGCATCCTTCGCCTGGAGCTCGATGGGCTCGAGACCGGCATCGCGCAGCGCGTCCCTTCCCGGCCGCCGTTCCCCCTTCCACCAGACGGCGCCATCGCCGATCAGCACCAGGCCCACATGGGCCGAAGGAGCCAGGTCGCCGCTGGCGCCCAGCGAACCCTTCTCCGGTACCCAGGGGCAGATGTCGTGGTTCAGCAGGTCGATGAGCCGCTCGGCAACCGGTGGGCTTACCCCCGAGGCACCCTGACAGAACTGGTTCACCCGGACCAGCATGCCGGCCCGTACCACCTCTTTCGGGAGCGGCGGCCCCACCCCAACCGCGTGACTCATGAGCAGGTTGCGCTGCAGCTGACGGCTGTCGGCCGGAGGAATCCGCACGTTCTTCAACGCGCCGACCCCGGTGGTCAGTCCGTACACGACGCGGTCTTCCGCCACCAGCCGATCGACGAGGTCGCGGGCGGCCTTCAGTCGCATGTTCGCCTCGGGACCGAGGCTCACCCGCTCGCCGTGGCGGGCCACCCGCACCACATCGGCAACCTTTAGCGACTGGCCGTCGAGTGTGATGGACAAGGCTCTGCCAATGTTACGCACCTAAACGGGATGGGATTCGGGCGCTGTTCGGCAGTAGAATTGGCTCGCACGTTTTGGTCAGCACAATAGCCCGGCTCGGGCGAGGAGACCGGGAATGAACATCGCGTCCGTCGGACGCCTCGCGCTGGGCGCAGTTCTCGCTCTCACGCTCGGCGCATGTACGGCTCCCGGACCTGGGGTCGTGAAGACGACGCCGTCGGCGCTGGCGATCACCAGCCCGACGCCGCCGGCCATCACGCCACCCACCAGCCTGGTGCGGCCGGGATCCCTGACCTTCCTGTCCGACACCACCTATCCGCCCCAGGAATCGATCGACCCGTCGAGCCAGCAAGCGGTCGGCTTCGACATCGACATCGCCCAGGCCATCGCGGCCAAGATGGGCCTGTCGGCCACCATCCAAAATACGAACTCGCCGCAAATCGTCAGCGCGCTGCTCGCCAAGAAAGGCGATGCGATCATCTCGGCGCTGCAGATCACGCCGGACCTCGAGCGCCAGGTCGCGTTGGTCGCCTACTTCCAGGCCGGCCAGTCGATCCTGGTTCGCAAGGGAAACCCGTCGGCGATCAGTGGTCTGCTTGACCTCTGCGGCAAGAATGTCGCAGTGCAGGTGCAGAGTCCGGAGGAGAACACCATCGACGAGGCGAATGGGGGCGTCTGTAAGGACTCGAAGATCAAGAAGCAGGTTTACCCCACCGACCTGCAGGCGGTGCTGATCCTCAAGCAGCACGGGGTCGAGGCCGCACTCGACGATTCACCGGTGGCGGCGTACTTCGTCAAGCAGACGCCGGACCAGCTCGACCTGGCCGGTGCACCCCTCAAAACCAATCCGGAGGGCATTGCGGTCGACCCCAAGAATGGCGAACTGCTAAGAGCCGTCCAGCAGGCGATGATGGCGATCTACAAGGACGGCAGCTATCGGCAGATCCTCACCAAGTGGAACTTGCTCGACGGCGAGATCCCCGCGTCGCAAATCGTCGTCAATCCTAGCCCGACGACAAGCTAGCGGCGGCCGGCGGCCTCCGGCGGCTCGACCTTCCAGTCGGCATCCTCTTCCTGCGCGGGCGGGCTCGCGATCCGACGGTGGTACATCTCGATCCGGATGATGCCGGCCATGGTCAGCGCCAGCACCAGCCCGATGCCGAGCACGGCCTGGTTGCGAGAGGTCGTCACCGAGAGACTGCTGTCGGAAAACGCCGGGCCCTGGAGCAGGTTGAGCAGCACACCGCTCAGCCCCCCGACGGCCACCGAGGCCAGCACCACGGCCGCCGCCAGCCGGGCAAGGAGCGATTCCAAGGTTCCGAGCATGAGCCAGCGATCGCGCGCCATCACGGTGATCGCCCCAAACGCAAGCAGCATGAGGAGCAGCAGGATGACGGATTCGATCAGGCCGTATCGGTAGAAGCCTGCCGCCTGGTCCATGACCCCATCATCGTAGGGCGGAGCCGATCAGGTTAGCTCGCGAAGCGGGCCTGAAGGGCCAGCAGCTCGGCCTGGGCGTCGGCCATGGCCTTCGACGGGCTGGCGGTGCCCAGCACCAGGTCGTGGAGATGGCGCTGCAGGACCGCCGAGGATTCGACGTAGTGCACCAGCTTCGGACGCGGACGGGCATTCGCCAGGTTGGTGAGAAACACATCGATCTGCGGGTTTGTCTTGCGCATGTCGGCGGATTTCTGCAACGAGCTCCAGATCGGTAATTGGCCGCTCTGCTGCGCCTGGACTTCCGGACTCGTCAGGTAGCGGAGCCAGGCGACCGCCAGGTCCGTGTGCGCACTGTTCGCCAGGACGCCCAGCCCGAGGAACCCGCTGACCGATGAGGCCGGTTTGCCGGTGGAGGCCGCGGCCGGGATCGCGGCAACGGCTCCCTGCCCGATGATCTGCGAGAAGACCGGGTCGTTCATCGCGCCCCAGACAAAGTTCCAGTTCGTCGTGAACGTCACGCCGCCCGAGAGGAAGGCCCGCATCGCATCGGGCTCTGTGCTGGCGGCGATCTCGGCGCGCACCAGGTGTTCGTCGATCAGCTGGCGCATGAACGCGGCCGCCCGCTGGGCGGGCTGCTGGAGCAACAGCGGCTTGCCGGCCGGGTCGAAGAGATCGCCACCGAATTCGCCGGTGATCCGTACGAAGTCAGAGACGAGCCCTTCATCCTGCGACCAGGAGTCGGTGTAGGGGGTCACGCGCGCGCGGAGGGCGGTCATTTGCTGGTACCAATCCTCCAGAGTTTTTGGCGGGCTCGTGAACCCGGCCGCGCTCAGCTGCGCTTTGTTGTAGTAGAGGCTCTGCACGTTGAGCACGTGCGGCATGGCCCAGTTCGTGCCCGTGTATGAAAAGGCATCGAGCAAGCTGGGCATCAGGTCCGACCTCGCGTCATCGGGAATTTGATCCTTCAGGCTGAGCAGCTGCTTGCGGCTGGCAAACTCCGGCACCCACACCTGGTCCAGCGCGACCACGTCATATGGTGCCGGCTTCGACAACCCCGCCGCCAGAATGCTCTCGTACAGCTCGCGGTAGTGTGCGGTCTCAATCGAGACGAACACCTTGTCGCCGTGCAGGCTCCGGAACTTGCTGGCCAGCGTTTGGAGGACGGCCGGGTCATAACCGACCTGGTCGAACAGCAGCGATCGGATCACCGTCGCGCCGGGCGGCGGCGTTGGCGCCGTGTTAGCCGAGCCCGTCGCGCATGCCTCCAGCAGGGAGCCCAGCGCGAGGCCGCCACCGATGCCGAGGCCGAGACGCACACCGTGATCGAGGAAGGCGCGCCGGGTGGACAGGCGTGACAAAGCCGAGGGCGTGTGCCGCACGTCGCTGTGAGGCTATCAGCGGTTTGTTAACAGGCCCATCGGGAGGTGAGAGTCCATGGGCACAATGCCGTGACGCCCGGGTAACAATAGAATCGCCAGATGGGACCCGCCTGGCTCCGTGGCGTCTTCCCGCCGATTGCGACCGCCTTCGCGGCGGACGGTACGCTGCGGCCGTCGCCCCCAGGCTTTCTCGAGTACCTGCGCGATGGCGACATCGACGGTGTGGTGGCCCTGGGCTCGAACGGCGAGGCCGCCCACCTGAGCGAGGCCGAACGGCTGCGCTGGATCCATTCCGTCCGCAGCGCCATCCCTACACCCCTTCGCCTGATTGTTGGCACCGGGGCGGAGTCGACCGTGGCGACGATCGAGCGGACCTCGGCGGCCGCAGCCGAAGGCGCTGAGGCCGCCCTCGTCATCGCGCCAAGCTACTTTCGACGGCACCTGACCGCCGATGCGCTACGCCGGCACTATCACGCCGTCGCCGACGCCAGTCCGATCCCGATCCTGATCTACAACATACCCGTCCACATGGGCTACGACCTTGGCGTGGAATGGATCGTCCAGCTGGCCGGACATCCGAACATCGCGGGCGTCAAGGACTCGTCCGGAGACGTGGCGCGGCAGGCCACCCTGCGGGCGCAATTGGGGCCGGATTTCGTCCTGCTGCCCGGCACCGGCGAGACGATGGTCGAGGCGCTGCAGGCCGGGGCGGACGGTGGGATCGTCGCGCTCGCCAACTTCGCCCCGGCGGCCTGCGCCCACATCCGTCGGGCTTGGCTGGCGGGCGACGCCGAGCAGGCGCGTCGGCTACAGCGCACGATTGCGCCGCTGGGGGAGGCGCTGAGCCGTGGCTACGGCGTGCCGGGACTCAAGGCTGGGCTGCGCATGCTGGGCTACGATCACGGCGATCCGCGGCCGCCCCTCCCGCCGCTCCCCGCCACGGAGCTGACGACGCTGCACCGGCTGCTCGAGGAGGCGGGACTGATGCCGCGCGCGCTCGCCTCGTGATCCCGCTCCGCGATTACAACCCAACGCGCCGACCGGCGCTGCTGACCTGGGGATTGATCCTGATCAATTTCGCCGTCTACTTCTACCTGGCCCAGAACCCGGTGATGGATGCGAACGCGATCCAGCAGTACGCCGTGGTCCCGGCCGACATCGCCGCCGGGCGCCACCTCGGGACGCTGGTGACGTCGCTGTTCCTGCACGCCAGCCTGCTGCACGTCGGCGGCAATATGCTCTTCTTGTGGATCTTCGGCAACAACGTCGAGGATCGTCTGGGCGAGTTGAAATTCCTGGTGGTCTATTTCGCGGCGGGACTGGCGGGCAGCCTGCTGCAGGTGGCCATCACGCCGACGTCGACCGTCCCGATGCTGGGCGCCAGCGGAGCAATCTCCGGCATCCTGGCGGCCTACGTCCTCTACTTCCCGCGAGCGCGGGTGCTGACCTTCATCCTCCCGTTTTTCATCTTCACGCTCTCGGCGTACGTGTTCATCGGCTACTGGATCGCCCTGAACGCGCTGCAGGCCTTTTTGAACATCGGTGTTTCGGGGGGCGGCGTCGCCTTCTTCGCCCACATCGGCGGCTTTACGACCGGCCTGGTGCTGGCGATCCTCCTCCGTCCGCGCGAGCACCCGGATCCGCACCCCGGGTACGGCGGCTACCCTTAGCGGGCGTATTGCCGGATGCGGCCGTTGTCGACGCAGAACAGGTGATCGGAGACGGGGAAGGCGGCTTCGTGGTGACGCTCCTGGACGTCGTGGCGAAGCCGCCCCAACAGCTGCGCCCCCTGCCCGGCCGCGATCAGGGAGCCGCGCTCGGGGACACCGATCACCGGCACATCCTCCAGCATCTCTTCCAGCCAGGCCCAGACCTCGGGCAGGAGCATCAGGGCCGCGCCGTAGGGGCGCGGGTCGACGTAGCTCAACATCAGCATTTGCGGCCGGCCGTTCTTGTCGGTCTCGAGCCCGGTGAACTTCATGCCGTTGCGGAACATCAGGGCCAGGTTCGTCAGGGCGATCGCCTCGACGTGGTCCCGTCCGACGTTCCAGGCCGCCAGGTCCTGGGGCAGCAAGTAACGCATGCCCTGGGCGTAATGGGCGGCGTAGGTCACGACCATGTCGTTCAGCATCCGGCGGTAGACGACAGGGCCGCCCGCCGACTCCAGGAAGGTCGCGGGCCGAAGCACCGGGAGGATGAGGGGCGCGCCGAAGAGCGCCTCACTGTCACACTCCTGGTCGAGCCGGCGCAGCCGCGCCGCGAAGAGCCGGTCGAGCGCCCCCGGTTGCTCGCGGTACTGCTGGTAGAAACTGTCGAGGTTGAAGCGCAGGTCGCCCTCGCGGACCCGACGAATGGTCAGCTGAAACGGCTCGGGGCCTTTCTTGACGGTCCAACCGGGGCGCAGCGCAACCAGGCGCTTCAGCACATGGTTCTCGAAGTCGTGGGCGTTCATCGTCGTCTGCTGGCCCATTGCCGATGTAACGGGCGGCTCCAGACAGGCTTGCAGGCCGTCGGGGCGGTGCGGCGTGCGGCTTAGCGATTGGTTTTCGGGTCGCCGGCTCAGCCCGCGAGACCGGTTGGTAAAGGCCTTACAACAGGCTCGCGACGGCGATCCTGAGGACGGCGTCGAAACCATCGCCGAAAGCTTCGCGGAGGCGCTCGCGGAGCTGCGGGCGCTGTCGGAGCCGGTCGATATCGGATGGCTGCGGCTCGCGGCGCGGCTGGCCTACCGCGCCGGCGAGATGACGGCGGCGGCTGATTTTGTCCAGCAGGCGCTCGACCGCGGTGAGGAGGCGCCCGGCTGGCATCTGCTCGGACGCATCCGGATCTGGCTGAAGCGTCCGGACGCCGCGGCCGCGTTTCAGCGGGCCGCCAGCCTCGAGCCCCAGACGTTTGTCGTCCCCTTTCGGGTGAAGCGCGACCACTTTGCCCGCCTGGCCGAGGCAGCCCTGGCGGACATCCCGGAGACGTTCCAGTCGCAAATGCTCAATACGATGATCGTCGTGGACGACCTACCCGACCTCGACGCGGTGCGGGAAGGGGAAGACCCGGATCTGCTCGGGGTCTATGAGGGCGCGACGGTCTTGGAGCACGGCCTGCCAGAGCGGATCGTCCTGTATCAGCGCAATCACGAAAACATCGCCGCCGATCAGGCCGAACTGGCGCAAGAGGTTCGGGAGACGATGCGGCACGAGATCGGCCATCACTTCGGGATGGCCGAGGACGAACTGCCTTACTAGGTTTTCACGGGGAAGGGATTCCCGGACGGTGGGAGCGCCAGCGTGCCACCCTGGTCGATTGTCGTCAGCGCCGCGATGAAATCGTTGAAGCCTTGCTGCGAATCGTAGCCAGCCAGTGACTGGTAGCAGGCCCCCAGGGTCTGCCCGCCGGCCGAGCAGATCGCCGGCCAGGCAAAGGTCAGTTGCGAATGCAGGTAATAGAGGAAGAGGTCGCCACAGCCGGCCGCTTGCTGATCGGTGTCTCCAGCGGAGTTGTCATTGACATGGTCCGGGTGTCCCGATGCCCACCAGTCCTGCTCCGTCTGTTTGAAGTCGCCGGCGATTTCCGGGTGCCGGTCGAAGGCGAGCACGCGCGACAGCGACTCGCCGTTGGTGAAACCGCAGTCCCAGCCATTGTTGATGGCGGCTTCGAACACCTCGACGATCTCGGCCGTCAGGAAGCCGGGAGCGAGGGTGCCGTCGGACAGAACGTGAACGTCGGTGCCGGCACAGGTCAGGTGATAGGCGCCACCGGCATTTGGATCGGCGTAGACATAGAACGGGAGATTCGGCGGCGGCAGGCCTCCGAACCATTGTTGCGTTGCCGCATAGTCGGCCTCGCAACTGTTGAGCATCGCCTGGGCGGCGGCATCGCCACTGGGTGTCCCGTCGGTAAAGATGACGAAGTTGGCGGTCTGACCGGCCTTCGCTTCGCCTGCGGCCGGCTGGTGACGCACCCGATGGGCCTGCAGTGCGTCCTTTGGGACAGCGGCACCAGGCCTGATGAAGACGCGCCCCTGCGGGGGTGAACCAAAGAGTCGGCGCAACACGGGTTACGCCTTCTTTCTCGAGGCGGTGCTGCTAGCGGTTCCTTCGATACGGAATCCGATCCGAACGAGGACCTGGTACTCGGTCAATTTGTTGTTTTGCACGACCGCCTTCGACTCCGCCACCTCCACGGTCTCGATACCGCGGACCGTCTTGGCCGCCTCGTTGACCGCCTCCCGGGCCGCATCACTCCAACTCTGCTTCGAGGTCCCCACCAACTCGAGGATTTTCAGAACAGCCATCCCAGCCTCCTATAACCCGTACAGTCGTTTGGCCGCCGCCACGATATGACGCGGTGAGATCTCCGCCTTATCCATCAGCTCCGCCGGTTTTCCCGACCCGGGCAACTGCCGGACCGCCAGGTGCACGATCCGGGGCGGGTCCATATCCGCCGCCAGCGCCTCCGTGACGGCGGCGCCCAGGCCGCCCTCCGCGTAATGGTCCTCGACGACGACCAACCGGCCGCGGGTCTGGGCGGCTGCCTCCTGCAGTGTTTTTCGATCGACGGGCTTGACGCTGTAGAGATCGATGACACGGGTTTTGATGCCGTCTCGCTCCAGCTCGTCGGCGGCAGCCAGGCAATTGTGAAGCGTCACCCCCGCGCCGACCAGCGTGACGCGGTCGTTGGAGTCACTGCGCACCAGCATCGAACCGCCGATGCGGAATTCCGCACCATCCTCGTACAGCACCGGGTAGGCGCCACGGGTGGTGCGGATATAGCTGATGCCCTTCTGGTCGGCCATCGCTTTGACCAGCTGCGCGGTCGATGTCGCGTCGGCCGGATAGAGCACGGTCGAGCCATGCACGGCACGCATGGCGGCCAGGTCTTCAAGCGCCATCTGGGAGGGCCCATCCTCTCCGATTTCGACGCCCGCATGCGAGCCGGAGAGACGAATGTTCGCCTCCGAGATCGCCGCCATCCGGATGAAGTCGTACGCCCGCGAAAAGAACGCGGCGAAGGTTGACGCAAAGGGGATGTAATGCCGCACGCTCATCCCGACCGCGGCCGCGACCAGCTGCTGCTCGGCGATGAACATCTCGAAGTAGCGCTCGGGATAGGCCTTCGCGAACTCATCGGCGAAGGTTGAATTGCTCACCTCACCGTCCAGGGCGACGACGGTCGGGCGGGAGCCGAGCGCCTTGAGGGCATCGCCATAGGCCTTGCGGGTCGCCACCTTGTCGCCTTTCCTATAGGTAGGGAGGGTGACGGTCGTCTGATGGTCCTTGATGGCGGGCTCGCCCGGCTCGGGCTTTTGACCATCCACCCGTAGATGGCGGATGCCGCCCAGCTCGGCGATGGCTCGTTGCGCCATGTCGGGCGGCAGCGCCTTGCCGTGCCATCCATCCTTGTTTTCGATCTCGCTGAAACCCTTGCCCTTGACAGTGCGCGCGATCACCACGGTGGGCTTACCGGTTGCCTCCCGCGCCTGCTGCAACGCCTGGTCGATCTGCTCCAGGTCGTGTCCATCGATCACGATGGCGCGGCAGCCGAAGGCCTGCACCCGGTCGCGGTAGACATCGGTTTCCCACTGGTATTCGGTCGGGCCTCGCTGGCCCAGACGGTTGATATCGAAGATCGCGGTGAAGTTGGACAGGCCGTAGTAGCCGGCCTTGTCGAGCCCTTCCCAGATGGAGCCTTCGGCGAGCTCACTGTCGCCGGTCAGCGTCCAAACGTGGAAGGGCAGCTGATCGAGCTTGCGACCGGCCAGGGCGACCCCCACGGCGATCGGCAGTCCCTGACCAAGGGAACCGGTCGCGACATCGACCCAGGGGAGCACCGGGGTTGGATGACCCTCCAGCCTCGAGCCGAACTTTCGAAAGGTGAGCATCTCGTCATCGCTGATGGCACCGACGGCCTTGAAGATGGCGTAGAGCAGCGGCGACGCGTGGCCTTTGGAAAAGATCAGGTGGTCGTTGTTCGCCTGGCGGGGATCATTCCAGTCGTAAAGAAAATGGCGAGTCATCAGCACCGCCATCAAGTCGGCGGCCGACATCGATGAGGTGGGATGGCCGGAACCGGCCGCGGTGCTCGAGCGGATGCTGTCCACCCGCAGCTGTTGACCGAGGTCGCGAATGAAGTCGAAGCCCTGCGCCGTCCGGATTTCGGTGACCGAGCTCTTTGCCATCAGCTCACCCCGTGCTTGTTTAGATAGGCCGTCTTTAGATTAAGCGCCAGCCGAGGCCGGCCGCTGGTCCGACCGGTAGGGCCGGCGACCACGCGGACGCCGGCCGTGCCAGGGCCGTTGACCCGAACGCGACGGCCGTGCCACGCTAGCCCGCTGCGGCGAAGGCTCGATGAGCGAAGCGGCGACGTAGCGCCAGTCCCCCTCGCTCAACAGGTGCTTCACATCCACCTCGGGGAGTGCTGGCGCGCCCTGCCGGCGAAGCGTCCGCCAGGCAGACTCATCCTCAGGCGTGACGAACGTCAGCGCCCGGCCCTTGACCCCCATTCGTGCCGTACGGCCCACCCGGTGGGTGAGCCATTGTGGCGAGTCCGGCAGGTCGTAGTTGATGACGAGATCGACGTGACTGATGTCGAGCCCACGCGCGGCGACGTTCGTCGCCACCAGCACGCTGGTGCGAAGGCCGCGGAAGGCGTCCATGGTGCGGTCCCGGACGTTCTGCGAGAGGTTGCCCTGCAGATCGGCGCTATCGTGGCCGAGGTTGCGAAGGTCTCGACTCAGCTTGCGCACGCCATGCTTGGTGCGGCCGAAGACGATCGCCGAGCCACGGTGCTTGCGCAGCAGCCGGCTGAGGGTGTGCAGCTTCTCGGCTCGGCTTACCCGGAGCAGCCCATGCTCGAGGGCCTCTTCGATCGGCGCGGCGATCCTGATTCGTACCGGATCGTCCAGGTGCCGCTCAATCATCCGGCTGACCCAATCGGGCATCGTCGCGGAGGCCAGGACGATCTGGGGTTGGTAGGTGAGCTCGATGATCCGCTCCACGTCCGGCGCAAAGCCAGCATCGAGCATCTCGTCACCTTCGTCCAAAACGAGCAGGGTGACCCGGCTCAGCGAGAGCCGGCGCCGCGAAACCATGTCGAGGGTCCGGCCGGGCGTGCCGATCACGATGTCGACCCCGGCCTTGAGCGCATGCTCCTGCGTGATGTAGCCGACGCCGCCATAGAGGAGAGCGGATTTGAGGCCGGTCGCGAGCGACTGGAAGACGCGATCTACCTGGATCGCCAGCTCGCGCGTCGGGGTGACGACCAGGGCTCGCGGGCCCGGTCCGCCGACCGCGATCAGGCGCTCGACGAGAGGGAGGATGAAGGCAAGGGTCTTTCCGGATCCGGTTGGGGCCTGGATCACCACGTCGCGGCCGCGCAAGAGCGGCGGAATGGCTTCGACCTGCACGGTCACGGGGGTGTCGATCGAGTTGCGCACCAGCGCGGTCAGGAGGCGGGCGTTGACGCCCAGGTCAGCAAACGTCGTTGTCAAGAGGGATACTCCTCGGTCCCCTCTACCTATCTTTGTGTTGACCGCGGTCTTCAGGACACCGTTTAGGACGGGGAGGAGAACCGAGAGCGGGTGACCTCGATATTTGGGAGGTCGCCAGCAAGTGTACCAGCTTTGGCATTGGCCTAAACCTTCCGATCTACCCCCAGGCGGAATCGAACCGCCGTTCCGGCCTTGAAAGGGCCGTGTCCTAGCCGCTAGACGATGGGGGCGCGCGAGGCCTTCATGCTATCAAGCAATCCGGCGGAATCCGATCGATCACTCGCCCCAGCGCGTCTTGAGTTGTTCGTAGCCAAGCGCGGTCAATGTCTCGGCCATGTACTGAAAATTCCGGCTCTGTGCCCATGTCACCACGAGCGCTCGAGTGGCCAGGGAGAGCGCTTCATAGATGCTGAATCGGCGTCCGTCGTAGTCGGGCCGCACCTTGAGGTAGGCCTCCAGGAAAACCCGCCGCGCCTCCTTCGCCTGGGCGGTGTCGGACCAATCCTTGGGTGATGCGGGCCATAGATGCCCGGAGTACTTTCCCAGGTCGAAGCTCGGCTCAGCCTGAACAAAATACTCGACATCGATCATTCCGAACCGTGATCCGTCGTAGAGAAACTGGTTGTACTTGTAATCCCCATGCGAAGGCACCGGTGCCTCGGGGGCCAGTCGAGCCGCTTTCGCCGTGATCTGCCGGAGCAAACCGCGGAGCAGCATGTAGACGCGAGGGGCCGACAGCTTGAATTCGTCAAGCCGTCTCTCGATGCGGTCAATCTCGACATTGACATCGTGCGGCTGACCGACGGTGATATCGGCTGAATGAATGTGGCCAATCATCCGACCGGCGGCCTCGCATTGCGCCATGAAGACATCCGAATGACGGTCGCCCTTCACCTCCTCGCCCTGCAGGGCCGACTGGATCAGAAGTGACTCCTGTGGGTGATAAGCCAGCGGTTCCGAGACGACCAGCTCGCCGCTCGCCCGCGCCGGTAGATCCCACAGCGCCTTCATAACCTCGTAAGTCGTCGCGCCGCGCTGGCTGTGTTGTACCTTGCCGTAGAGCGTCAGCGGCTGCTCTTCGCCGATGTCCGCGTCATACCGGAAAATGCAGGAAATCTCCGGCAGATATTTGACTCTGACCGCTTGCAGCGACCGGATTTGAGCGCCGGGGCGCAGCCGCGCGAAGTGTTCCTCCAGCAGTGGTCGAACCCTGTCGGGGCTGGCGACTTTGGCGAGGCGAGGGAAGATCGGGTCGGTTGGAAAAAAGAACAGGAATAAATTCAGATCCTCGAAGTAGCGCACATAGCCGCCGGGATCAAGCGGGTTGCCGTTCTGCGAGGTCAGCAAACGATCGATCCGTCGACGGTAATCCATACAGTCGTTGTCATCGAAGTAGGCTTTCGTCCAGAGCAGCGGCCGAGCCTCAATCCCACCGGGCATTTCGACTTCTACTTCATAGACGTTCCACAGCACACGGGGGGCCTCAAAGCGCCTCCCCTGTTTGGTCCGCACCTTGCGCACCAGGACGGACGGGAGAACAGGCCCGATCACCTGCTCTGCCAGGAGGGCTGCCATGGCCTCTGGCTCCGAGATCGACTTGATTGTCGAGTAGCTGACGCTCATCCGGGCAACCACAGCTTAGGACAGTCGGCTTCGGCCAGGTGCAAAGAAAAGCCGCCGGGCTGCGAGTGAGCCCGGCGGCGCTGAATGTCGATTAACGCATCCACCGACCGAAGAGTTCGCGACGCTTGAGCCACGCTGCCGCCACCAGCGCGAGCAACCCGGCCGCCAAACTATCCGTCGCCAGCGGCAACTTGCCCGCTTGCTTCGCAAGCCCGCCGCCGGTGTTCGCCAGGGTACCGGCCTGCGCCGCGGCTCCACCACCTGTGGTCGTTAAGCCGCTGGTTGCGCCTCCGCCACCCGTCGTCGTGCCACCGACCTCGCCTGATGTTTCGGCGCCGGCCGCCGTCGCGCCACTCGCGCCAGTCTCGACCGCGGTACCACCGACCTCGCCCGATGTTTCGCCGCCGGCTGCCGTCGCGCCGCTGGCCCCGGTCTCGACCCCGGTACCGCCGACTTCACTGGAAGTTTCGGCCCCTACAGCCGTCGCGCCACTCGCGCCCGTCTCGACCCCGGTACCGCCGACCTCACTGGAGGTTTCGGCCCCTACAGCCGTCGCGCCGCTCGCGCCAGTCTCGACCCCAGTACCACCCGCCGACGTCGACGTTTCGGTCATGGTACCGGCACCGGCCCCGGATCCGCCGGTGCCCATTGCGCTGGTGCTGCTCGGTCCGGCGCCCGTCCCGCCGACCGATCCGCCGCTACCCTTGACGCTGGTGCTGCTCGGTCCGGCCGCGGAACCGGCTGCCGACCCGCCGCTGCCCTTCGCGCTGGTGCTGCTCGGACCCGCTCCCGAAGCCGCCGCTGAGCCGCCGCTGCCCTTCACGCTGGTGCTGCTCGGACCCGCTCCCGAAGCCGCTGCCGACCCGCCGCTGCCCTTGGCGCTGGTGCTGCTCGGACCCGCTCCCGAAGCCGCTGCCGAGCCGCCGCTGCCCTTCGCGCTGGTGCTGCTCGGACCCGCTCCCGAAGCCGCTGCTGAGCCGCCGCTACCCTTGGCGCTGGTGCTGCTCGGACCCGCCGCGGAGGCACCCACCGATCCACCGCTGCCCTTCGCGCTGCTGCTACTGGCATGCGCTGCCGTGGCGGCGCCGGAACCATGGCCACTGCCGGCCGCGGTGTGACCCGAGCCATTGGCATCGGCGTCGTGATCGTTAGATTGGCTCTTGTCACCCTGGTCGCCGCTGCCACCACCGTGACCGTCTTCACCGCCGTCGCTCGTGCCTGGATTAAAGGCAATGACCTCCGACGCGGCGCTCCGCTTACTCAGGGCCCCCGCACTATCTCCGTTAGAGCTCGACGGGACCCGCGGCGGCGTGCTATGGCTGTTGGTGGTCACCACCAGCGGTGAGCTCGCCGGATGAAAGGTCGGCGTCCAGGTGACATTGCCATAGCTGGCGGACCTTCCGATGATCAAAAGGCCGGCGAAGACCAGGCCCGACAGCTTTATCGACCAGGTGGCCTTCGAAATGAGGACTTCAGAGTCGTCCTCCGCATATATCGGCTGATGAATCGCTGCCGCAAAGGTATCCAATGTGTTTCCCTCCCGGACCTGATGTATGTCAGGCGAACCCGATCACCCATTGTGAAACGCGAGTAGCCTTTTGTCGAGTTCCTGCTTGCTTGTTAGCCTACAGTCTTCAGTGAGTCATGTCAACCATCCCTATATATAAGGTTATAACGCGGATGGTGTTATTGGCTCACGGGTAGGCAGAAAAAAACCGCCGGGCACGTGCCCGGCGGTCTTTGCGTCCACCCTATCGGATGAACTTCCGAAGGATCTCCCGCGGTCTCGCCAGGGCGAGTCCGAGCAGAGCCATGATCGCGCCCAGACCTCCGGCCAACGGTGCAGCCGGTCCCTGACCTGTGTTGGCGAGCTGCGCCACGGCGCCACTTGCGCCAGCGCCGGCAGCCGCGACTTCGGCCGACGTCTCCTGCCCGACGGCCGTCGCACCCGACTCACCCGTCTCGACTCCGGTGCCGCCCGCTGCGCCGGTTTCCTGGGCTGCCGTCGCGCCCGACTCACCGGTCTCAGCGCCGGTCCCGCCCGCAGC
>Ga0209059_1000239_pt1 | contig 24370 bp, 26 predicted proteins | sample GraSoiAngelo_151_FD_186165 | JGI IMG/M metagenome (GOLD analysis project Ga0209059, IMG submission 186165) | Grasslands soil microbial communities from the Angelo Coastal Reserve, California, USA - 14_1009_12_20cm (SPAdes) (version 2) | ecosystem: Environmental > Terrestrial > Soil > Grasslands ...
GATGATCTCGCCCTCCTCGTCCGGCAGGATGACGGCGGCGGCAGTAGCACGCATGGCGAAAGCCACCTGTTTAACGGCCCGCTGCAGCAATTCCGGCGTGGCGACCGCCTCACTGCCGGCCTGAGCCGTGGCGAGTAGGGCTTCGGCCCGCCGGCGGGAGGCGCGCTCGGTCTCGTAGAGACGGGCGTGGTCGATGGCGACCGCCGCCTGGCTGGCAATGGCTTCAACCAGGCGCTGGTGCTCGGGGCCGAACGGTTCCTTGGCGGAGCGAACCAGCACCAACGCCCCAAGCAAGTTGTCCTGGGCCCGCAGCGGCGCAGCCAGCACGGTCTTCGGTCGTCGTTCCGGCCCGGTGGCCTTGTAACGAGCATCCTTCGACGAGTCTTGAATCAGGGCCGTCGCTCCGTGTCGCACCACCCAGCCGACCACGCCCTCGCCGACCTTGAAGCTCTTGACCTCTTTGAGCGCCACCGGCACGCCCAAGGCCGCCTTGACGTGCAACTCCGTCCGCGAGTCATCGAGCAGGAACACGGTCGCCGCGTCGAAGGCGACCAGGGCGTTCATCCGTTCCAGGATTTCTTTGAGCGTGCGATCAAGGTCGAGGGAGGTGCTCAGAGCCGCGCTGACCTGCGTCAGTAGCCGGTACGACGGCGCCGGCGTGGGGCTGCCGCCCGAGATGACGCGGAGTCGGCTCGCGTCGAGCTTGCGAGCACGCTCCGTCATGGGCCGGAGAATATGTGACCCGCGCCACGACGCGAGGTACGGGGCCGTGACAATTTGGTTACACGCAGGAATTCCGCGACCGTGACACACGCGGGAAATCCCGCGACCCTGATACACGGCCTAACGAGTTCTTAAAGTGCGCCCGATAAACTGACAGCTGTGAGGCGGCGGGGCGCAGTCCTGGTCCTTTTCGCCCTGCTTGCGCTGGCCGGCTGCGATTCGGTCGCACCAAAGCCAAGCGGGCCGAGCGCGCAGTCGGCGCTCGACCTGATGTTCAAGAACAGATATGCAGCGGCAACGGCCCAGCTCCAGGACCTGATTCGCGCCCATCCGCAGGATGCCCGGGACCACGCGACCTACGCGCTCGTGCTCAACTACGAAACGAAGCCGAAGCCGGCGCTTGACGAGGCGCTCAAGGCGCAAAAGCTGGCGCCGAACGATGGCTTCGTGCTCACGGTCCTGACCCGGGTCGAGGACTGGACCAGCGACCTGCAGGGCGCCGCCCGCGACGGGGCGACCGCCATCAAGGCGGCCCCGACTTCCGCGCTCGCGCGGGCGTTCTACGGTGAGGCTCTCGCCGACGTCGGCCGCTACGCCGACGCTCAGACCCAGCTGAAGAAAGGCGCCGACCTCGCCAAGAATGGATCGCCATACGACCGAGCCGAGGTCGAGCGCAACTGGGCCAACTTCTACCGCGACCAGAAGAACTATCCACAGGCGCTCGACCACCTCAAGCTGGCCGCCGGCGCTCAACCGAGCTGGGTGGAACGGCTGCTCGAGCTGGCCCGCTTCTCGATCGGCCGCCAGGACCTGACTGGCGCCACCGAATATCTGCAGCGCGCCGCCACCCTATCGCCGGACGATGCCGGCTTGCGCGAACAGCTCGGCGACGTTGCGATCTTCGCCCAGGACTACGCGGTTGCCAAGAGCGCCTATCAAGCCGCCCTGAAACTCCAGCCACGAAGCGCCCTGGATCTCAAGGTACTGGGTGATATCGCGGTCGCGCTCGATAAGGATCCGACCACCGCGGCGAAGGATGAGCGCGCCGCGATCGCGATGGAACCAACCGACCAGGAGGCCGGGGCATTCCTGGTGGCGGTCTTGCGCTACCTGACCAAGGACGAAGGCGCGGCCGCGCAGGCGGCGAAGCAAACGGTCGACCTGGACCAGGCAGCCGTCGACCGGCAGACGGTCGCGCTGGCAACCGTCAACCGGTATCGGCAACTGGCAGGGCTCAATCCGGTGACCAGCTCGTCGATCATCCACGTGTCCGCCCTGGCCCACGCCTTCTATACGTTCTTCAACGGCGCGCTGCCGGGCATTCGCGACCTCGGTATTCACAAAGAAGAATCCGGCGGGCAGGGGTACGTGGGCGACAACGTGCTATCCCGGGCACAGCACTTCGGCTACCCGCAGCGCTCGATGGCCGAGGTCATCACCCATCGCAACGACGCCGCCGCCGCGGTCAACGACTGGATCGATTCGGTCTATCACCGGATCCCCCTGATGCGCGCCGACCTCCTCGAGCTGGGTTACGGCGACGCCTACCTGGGGCCGATGACCGTGCAGGTGATGGACATGTCGTACCGCGAGAGCGCCACTGGCCGGGTCATCGTCTATCCGGTCGCGAACCAGATGAATGTCCCGACGGCCTTCAATGGCAACGAGATCCCGGATCCGGCGCCGAATGCGAATTACCCGATCGGCTACCCGGTGACGGCGACGTTTGATCGCAACGCGCGAGTCACGATCGGCGCCTTTCACTTGCGAGATCCGTCGGGGGCAGACCTGCCGGGCGTCACGCTGCAGCCGAGCGCCGCCGACATGGAGAATTCGTTTGGGTACCTGGCCAACGTCCCGCTTCGGCCGGGCACGACCTATACCGCCGATCTCAGCTATACGCTGAACGGCGTTGCGGGGCACAAGACCTGGCGATTCACGACGGCGGCCGGCCCTAGCCCCACTCCCCAGTCGCAGCAGGCCCCCGAACTGCGTTAGCCCCCGAACTGCGTTAGCCCCCGCCCCGCCCTCCCCGGAGGGCGGAGGAACCTGAACCAAACTCGGACACTAGCTCGATCGGCCCGCGCCTGTCTATCGTCAGGTCAAGGAGGTGACGGATTTGTCAGGCTCGAGGCTCGCGCGGCAGGCGGGGAACGGATCGTCCGCCAGCGTGGTCGCCGTCTTCGCCATGGTCGTCATCGTGCTCATCCTGCTGCTCGCCTGGTACGGCTTTTTCGGCAACGGGCACTGGTTCGGCAACGGCGGCGGCAACGGCGTCAACGTCACGGTCCACACCTCGCCCTAACGACCTAGCGCCGGCTGAGGAAAAACGGCTGGCTCCAGGCGCGGGCGCCGTCATCGCGAAGCGCTTCGACGCGGACGTAGCCCTCAGCGCCGGTTACGCGGTATGACCCGCTGGGGCTCGCGACCGATTTGAGAACACGGCCGCCTCGACCGATGAAGCGAAGGCTGCATCCGGGTGCAGCCTCGGCGTTGATCGTCGTTCCCACCACGCTGAAACTGGTGAACGCCGCGCCCGTGGACGCGACAAAAGCACCGGCACGAAGCGAGCTGAACAATGAGTCGAGGTCCGCCGCGGGCGCCAGCACGTCGATCCAAGCCCCGCCCGCCGTCGGGTCGTCGAGGCTCCTCAGATCATCACCCGCGAAGGCATAGACGCGCATCCCGGCGCTCAGCAGCCCATCCCACGCCGAGGTGGCGTCTCCCTGTCCGGCGCCCGCGGCGGCCAGCCGGGCATCATAGATCTCGAGGCCGAATAGCCCGCGCAGCCCCAGCATTCGCTGCAGGCTCTGCGGCTTTCCCGGCGCGAGGGGCGCAGCCAGCACCGGCAGCCCGCCGTCGTGCCGGATCCAGTCGACGGCGCCCTGCAGGTCGCGGGCAGGGAGCCAGTGATCGATCCCGACCGCGAGCACGTCGGCAAACGGGTAGCTGGCGTCCACCACCGGCATCCCCACGAATCCTGGCCGGCCATAGTCGGAAGCCCAGGTGTACGTGTTTTGATCGCTGATGCCGAGGAAATCGTAGCCACGGCCGCTGTACCAGTCGCTGATGGCCGAGGGCAGATCCCTTCCCACACCGTGCACGGACGCGATCTGCAAGTTGCCCTTGTACCAGAAGCCGCCAACGGCGTACGGATTCGCAACGGTTAAGGATGGATGCGTCGCCGGCGACGCTGTCCTCGGCCGTGTGCCCAGCTGATGCCCGGCGATGGCCGCCACCACTATGAGCGAGATCAGACCGGCGGTCAGGGCGGGAGGGTATCGACGCCGAGCAAGCTCGGTGCCGAGACGCTGACGCCAAGCGTCCCGAGCTCCTGGCGAATCCGAGCCGCCAGCGCGGCGGAGCCAGGCGTGTCGCCATGAAGGCACAGGCTTTCAAACGCCACCGGCACGTGAGTGCCGTCACCTGACAGCACTTCACCGTGGGTAACCAGCCGGCGCACCTGGGCGGCGACGTCTTCGGGTTGGGTCAGCACGGCGCCAGGCTCGGATCTGGGCATGAGCGACCCGTCAGCACGGTATCGCCGATCGGCGAAGGCTTCCGGGGTAAACGAGTGGCCGAGCGCACTGGCGGCCCGAGCCATGGCGGAACCCGCGCGACCCACCATCCGCAGCTGCGGATCGAACATCCGAACGGCGGCGATGATGGCAGTCGCCAGCGTCTCGTCGTGCTCCGCCTGGTTATAGAGCGCGCCGTGCGGTTTGACGTGATGTAGCGCCGCGCCATCCGCCCGGGCAATCGCGTCGAGCGCGCCCAGCTGATAGAGCAGCAGGTCGGCCAGTTCGGTCGGACTCAGCTGAACCGGGCGCCGGCCGAATCCCTCCCGGTCATCGAACCCGGGATGGGCGCCAACGGCGACGCCATGCTGCACCGCCAGCGCCACGGTCTTTCGCATCGTATGTGAGTCGCCGGCGTGGAGGCCGCAGGCGATGTTCGCGGACGTGACCAGCTGAATCAGCGCCTCGTCGCTTTTGGGGTCTCCTTCACCGATGTCCGCGTTCAGGTCGAGCTGTCGCACCGCCTGATCGTACGGCCCGTCCGCAGGTTCACGCGGGGATCGCCGTTCACCGGCTTAACATGGTCCGCCAGCCTGGCCTGCCCGCAAAACGGCCGACGTGGGCAAGGACCTACGACGTGGGCCAACTGTTGGACAAGGCCGTGCAGCTGTACCGCAGGAACTTCGTGCTGTTCGCTGCCATCAGCCTGGTGGCTATCGTTCCCGATGCGGTCCTCCTGGTCTGGGGCGTCTCGTTGCCGACGATCGTTTTGCGAGTTACTTCGGCCCCCTTCATCCTGGCAACGTTCTATCTGGCGGCCGCGCAGGCCGTGTTTCGCGGGCCGATCGGTCCTCTACCTATCCTGCTGGCAGCTGTCAGGCGCTACCGGAATTTCGCGGGGGTCCTCGCTGGCTATTTCGCAGCGGCGTTCACGCTGGCCAGCAGTCCAGCCGGCATTTCCCTGATCGTGGCCTTCGGCCCGACCGCTTGCGTCCTTGCCGCCGAATCAGGCACTCCGGCCCAAGCCTTTAAGCGTTGGAATTATCTCCTCAAGAAAAACCTGCGACGAGCTGCTCTCAGTTGCGCCGCGCTTTTCCTACTCTGCTCCGGGCTTGCCGGCGTGCTGGCGGTCCTTGCCATCGTCGGCACCGACCTGATTCCGAGTTCGCAGCCTGGGCTCCAAATGATCGGGCAAGACGTGACGCTCATCTTGCCGGTCTTGCTCGCTACTCCGATTGCGGCAATCGGATACTGCCTGGTCTATGTGGACCTGCGGGTTCGTGCAGAGGGCGATGACCTGGATGACCTGGCAAAGTCAGCGGCCGGCGCCGCCTGACAGCTCGAACGACGCCGCCTGGTCTTCTGACGAGACCTTCCCCGCCTCGAAGATGCTCCAGCGTAGTGCGAGGGAGCCGGCGATGGTGCACAAAGCCGCGGCGCTGGAAAGCGATCGAAGAGCACGGCCGTGACGGCGCCCGGCAACGCGGTGCAGCAGCAGCGGGAGCAGCATCCCAGCGCCGACGGCACCAAGCCAGAAGGGCGCGCTGAACCGACCGGTGGTCAACGGGCGTGCGGTTTTTCCGGACTGCACCAGGTAACCGGCGAGGATCGCCATCTCGCCAGCTGACGCCGCCGATTCGATCGTCGTGAGCCGGTGTAGTGTCGCATCGGGGACGCCGCCCCGTCCGGCCTGCAGCGTGACCGCCGCGGAGCCGCTGGCCAGCGCCGACGCCATGAACAATCCGCCGAGCAGCTTGCTCCTGGCCCACAACGGAACGTTGGTGGCGGCGAGCAGCACCCCGGAGTAGCCGGCGAGCGTCAGGCCCAAAACCCCGCCGGCCAGCTCGGCGAGCCTGGTGGGCACGAGCCGGGCCAGCGCGCCGAGCGGACCTCGGAGAAGGCCGGTACTGGCGGCGTGCGATGCGGCGCGGGCAAACGCGAGGGGGGTGAAGCTCGTCAGCGTCCAGGCGCCCAGGTTCATCGGGGATAGCGGCTTGAAAATCCGCAGCATGTGATGAAAGCGGTCGGGTCTGCCGAGGTCGGCGACCAGCAGCGGGGCGCAGGGCACCAGCGCGGCGGCCGCTACGTAGTAGCCACCGCCGGCGACACGCCGGTCGTCGGCCGAGCCGAAGTTCTGCGCCAGCGAGGCGGTGACATAGGCGCCGGCCGCCATTCCACCGAGCCAGAAGTAGGCGGGCACCTCCCAGGTCCACACCGGTCGCTTGACGACCGGGTAGTCGTAGTAACCCTCAGCCACGGCGACCGAAGACCAGGGCTCCGACCAACGCGAACCCAATGCCGACGGCTGCGCTCCAGCCGTAGCGTTCCGCCATGGTCTTGCGCGGCAGGCGAGGCACCTCCGGCAGGTTGTACGTTTTCGGCTCGTCGAGCAACAGGAAAAAGGCGTGCAGCGGACCGACCTCTGCCGCCTCTTGACCGTCTGGCATGCCGTAGAGTCGGGCCTTCGACTCGCCGCGCGCCTGCAGCTCACCCAGCCGTCGTCGGGCGTTGGCCCGCAACTCGTCGATCTCGCCGAACTGGATCGACGCGGTGGGGCACGACTTGGCGCAGGCGGGCGTCATGTCGTCTTTCAGGCGGTCGTAGCAGAGGGTGCATTTGTGGGCCGTACCGGCCTCGAAGTGCCCCGTCTTGGGGGTCCGATCGATGACGCCGAAAGGACAGGCGGGCACGCAGAAGCCGCAGCCATTGCAAATGTCCTGCTGGACGTAGACCGTGCCGTACTCGGTCCGAACCAACGCCCCGGTTGGGCAGGCCTCCAGGCACGCCGCGTTGGCGCAGTGCTTGCAGACGTCCGACATCATCAGCCAGCGCTGATCCTGCCCACTGCCATTGGCTTTGGCCTGCTCGATGAACTGGACGTGACGCCAGGTGGTAGCCCCCAGGTGGCCGGTGTTGTCGTAACTGTTGCCGGTCATCGCAAAGCCGTCGGCGGGCAGCTGGTTCCATTGCTTGCATGCCACTTCGCAGGCCTTGCAGCCAATGCAGAGGCTGGTGTCAGTGAAGAACCCCCTGGCAGCTTTGGGCGCCGGCGGTTGCTCGATGTTCATCATCCGCCTGTAGGCGTCGATCATCGCAATCGTCCCTTGCGGAGGCTGCAGGTCATCGCCTTGTCTTCCTGGATGTAGACGTTCGGCTCCTCGGAAAGCGCGACCAGGTCATTCGCCATCGCACCCTTGACGAGCCCTTTGTAACCCCAGTGATAGGGCAGGCCGACCGTATGAATCAGTCTTCCGTCGTGACGAAGCGGCCGCATCCGCCGGGTCACCAGCGCCTTGCATTCGATCTGATTTCGCGGCGTCGACACCGTAATCCAATCGAGGTTGGCGATGCCCTTCTCCCGCGCGAGCTCCGGGCTGATCTCCGCGAACATCTCGGGCATCAGCTCACTCAGCCAGCTGTTCCAGCGAGACATCACGCCGGAGGTGTACTGCTCGGTCACCCGGTAGGTGGTGACGATGTACGGGTAGCCGGGATCCCCAGGCGGACTGATGGCATTGTCCTTTCGTGGAAATCGCTTGGCCACCGGGCTGTCCTGCCGCTCGTACAGCGCGTTCGAGAGCGGTGACTCCAGCGGTTCGTAGTGCGTGGGGAGTGGGCCGTCTTTGAGCCCGCTGGGGGCGAAGAGCCAGCCGCGACCGTCGGCTTTGAGCGTGAAGGGATCCGACCCCGAGTGCAGGTCTATCCCGCTGCCCCGCTCCTTCGCGGGCGTACCGGGCGCTTTCTTGGCAGGGAAATCCGGGACATCCTTGCCGGTCCACTTGCCGGCAGCGGCGTCCCACCACACGTACTTCTTTCGCTCCGACCAGGGCTGCCCGGCCGGATCCGCGGAGGCGCGGTTATAGAGGATGCGCCGGTTGCCGGGCCACGCGAATCCCCACTCGGGGTTGACGTCGTTATCGGGGCTGCGGGTGCGCCGGCGTGCCATGTTCTTTTCCGGCCCTGGAAAGACCCCGGAGTAGATCCAGACACCGCAGGCGGTGGAGCCATCGGCCTTGAGACGCTCGAAATCGGGGAGCTGCTTGCCATCGGCAACCGTGTAGCCGTTGATCTCCATCAAGACCTTTTCGTCCGATGGCTCGTCCTTGATCCGCCACTCCGGATTGGGGCGCCCGGGCAGGTAGTCCCAGGTCAGGTTCAGCAGTCCCTGGTCGCGTGGATTGGTCGATCCGCTATAGAGCTCCTTGAGCCGCCGGCCGAGGTGGTAGAGAAACCAGAGGTCGGAGCGAGCATCTTCCGGCGGATCGACCGCCTTGTCGTGGAACTGCAGCAGGCGCTGGGTGTTGGTAAAGGTACCGTCCTTCTCCGGCGGACCGGCGCTCGGCAGGAGGAACACCTCGGTCTTGATGTCGGCCGGCTTCCAACCCTCGGGCGCGGCGTACCAGAAGGCGGCGGTCTCGGTTTCGTAGAGGTCGATGGCGACCATCCAATCGAGCTGGGTCAGGGCGCGGCGCTGCAGCCCGGCGTGGGCGCTACCGTTCGCCGGATTCTGCCCGAAGACGACAAAGCCTTTGACCTTGCCGTCCGCCATCGCCGCCGAGGTCGAGATGTGCGAATGATCCCCGGTCAGCTTGGGAATCCACTGATAGCCAAATTCGTTCTCAGCGGTGGCTGCGTCGCCGTACCAGGCTTTGAGCAGCGAGACCATGAACTTGGGCAGGTTCGACCAGTACCCACCGCGAACGGCGGATTCGCGCATGTAGCGCTCGAGCGTGTCATCGCCCTTGAACGCGGCCGGGTGCGGCAGGTAGCCGGGCAGCAGGTCGAAGAGCGTCGGGACATCGGTCGATCCCTGGATCGAGGCGTGGCCGCGTAGGGCCATGATGCCCCCGCCGGGGCGACCGATATTGCCGAGCAGCAGCTGCAGGATGCCGGCCGCCCGGATGATCTGCGCCCCGTAGCTCTGCTGGGTCCAACCGACCGCGTAGCAGATCGCGCTGGTTCGCTCGCGCCCGGAGTTCCGGGTCAGCACCTCGGCAACCTGGAGGAAGAGCGATTGCGGGGTCCCGCAGACCCGCTCCACCATCTCCGGCGTGTAACGGGCATAGTGATGCTTGAGGATCTGAAAGACGGAGCGGGGGTGCTGCAGGGTCTCGTCGCGCGCCGGCCGGTGTTTGGCGGGACTGGTGCCTTCCATTCCGTGGCCGGTGTGCGCCGAGGCATCCTCCTTCGCTTCTTGCGGAGGACCGGAATAGGCCCAGCTGGCGTTGTCGTAACTCCCCGATTTCGGATCGTACCCGGAGAACAGGCCGCCGTTGTCCTCGGCATCGACGTAGTCGTCACCGACGATGGATGAGGCATTGGTGTACGCGATGACGTATTCCTTGAACCACTTGTCGTGGGTCAGGACATAGTTGATGAGCCCACCGAGAAACGCGATGTCGCTGCCCGATCGGATCGGGACGTAGAGGTCGGCGACGGCCGAGGTTCGGCTGAATCGCGGGTCGACGTGGATGATGGTGGCGCCGCGTTCTTTCGCTTGCATCGGCCAGCGAAACCCGACGGGGTGGTTCTCCGCCATGTTGCTGCCCATGATCAGGATCGCGTCGGCATTGGCGAGGTCCTGCTGGAAGGTGGTCGCCCCACCTCGGCCGAAGCTCGTCCCCAGACCGGGGACAGTCGAGCTATGTCATATTCGGGCCTGGTTCTCGATCGAGACGACCCCCAGGCCGGCGCCGAACAACTTCTTGATCAGGTAGTTTTCCTCGATGTCCATGGTGGCGCCGCCGAGGGTGGCGATCGCGGTTGTCTGGTTGACGAGCTTGCCCTCGGGTGTGCGCTCGACGAAGCTCGCGTCGCGCGTCTCTTTGATCAGCGCGGCGATCCGGTCCATCGCCCACTCCAGCGGCCGATCTTCCCAGTGATCCGAGTGCGGCGCGCGGTAACGCACCGTCGTCAGCCGATTCGGGTTGACGAGATATTGATAGGTTGCGGCACCCTTCGGGCAGAGCGTGCCCTCGTTGATCGGCGATTCTGGGTTGCCCTCGATATCGATGATGCGCCGGTCCTTGACGTAGACGAGCTGGCTGCAGCCCACCGCGCAATACGGACACACCGACGGCACCGCTCTGTCAGCGTCGCGAATGCGTGGCTTCTTCTCGACCGATTCGCGGGAGATGGGTTGCGGCGCCATGCCCATCCGACCGATCAGACCCAGCCCCTGACCACCCGCCTGCTCGACCGCCATCATCGCCTCCTTGAACGCCGGTGAAGCCCGTCCGAGACGCCCCTCTTCTGAGTATATGGAGGGGTTGCCGGCGGCGCCCGCCACCGCCGGGGCTGGCATCTAAATCCCGTTAGAACGTTCTAAGGGGCTTCTCAGGGCGAGTTCAACCCACCGCCCTAGCCTGAGACACCATGGAGGACGCGCCCACTACGATGTCGTCCACGGCGCGGCGGCCGATCTGGCAGCGGCCGGTTTCACGGCGAGCCGTGCTCGCCACCGGCGCGACCGGAGCCGCCGCCGCCGCGCTGGCCGTGCTCTGGAAGGGTAACGACCTGTCACAGATTCTCAACCAGGTCCGTGACTTGACCCATGGCTACCAGGGTGCGCTGACGAGCGAGCGCGTCCGGATGGCGCACTTGCTGCGCCGGGCCGGATTCGGCGCGACCAGGACCGAGCTCGACCACTATGTCGCGATGGGCCAGACCGCGGCAACCGAAGCGATCTTGAATTACACGAAGACCTCGAACGCCGCCCTCGAGAGCCAGCTGCCCACCATCGATCTCGGCAGCAGCACGCCGCCGACCGCGGCGGCCATCCAGTCCTGGTGGCTGCAGCGCATGACGCTGTCAGCCCGGCCACTCGAGGAAAAGATGACATTGTTCTGGCACGGCCTGCTAACCAGCGGGCTGGACAAAGCCGGCTCAGCGCAACTCTTCACCCAGAACCAGCTCTTCCGCAGCATGGCGCTGGGGAATTTCGACGAGCTCTTGAAGGCGGTCTCGAAGAACCCCGCGATGATGGTCTATCTCGACACCGAGACCAACCGCAAAGGAAAGCCCAACGAGAACTACGCCCGGGAGCTGATGGAACTCTTTACCACGGGCATCGGCCACTACACCGAGGACGACGTGCGCGAGTCTGCCCGCTCGTTCACCGGCTGGACGCTCCAGGGAGGTAAGCAACTGCGGTACGCCACGGCCTCGCAGTTCGTGCCTCGCCTTCATGATGCGGGCGCCAAGACCTTCATGGGAAAGACCGGCACCTTCACCGGCGACGACATCGTCGAGATGCTGGTGCCGCTGCGGGCGACGGCGGTCCGGCTCAGCACCCGACTCTTCAGCTTTTTCGCCTACCCGAATCCCGACCAGGAGATCGTCAACCACCTGGCGGACACCTTCCAGAAGACCCATTACAACGTTGGCGCCGTGCTTCGGGAGATCTTCACGATCGATGCCTTCTATTCGGACAAGGCCTACCGGTCATTGGTGAAAACACCAGCGGAGCTGGTCGCGCAGACGCTCAAAGCGACCGGCGCGAATGCCAAGACGTATACGGCCGCGGCGGTCGCCATGGCGCCCATGGGCCAGGTCCTCTTCTATCCGCCAAACGTCGCGGGCTGGCCCGGCGGCACCTCATGGATCAACAGCTCCACCCTGCTCACCCGGATCAACTTCGCCAATGCCGCCACCCAGCGGGGCCAAGGGTCGCTGGCGGCGCAATCGCTCGGACAACTGAGCGACACCCTCCTCGATGCCAACGTGAGTCCCACGACGCGGGATGGCCTCCAGTCGTTCGAGGCCGCGCATCCCGACGACCGGACGGGCCTGCTGTTCATGGTGCTGGCGACGCCGGAGTTTCAACTGAACTGATGGAGATGAACACCCATGTTTAGCCGCCGCGACTTTTTCAAGCAAGGCCTGCTCCCGGTGTTCGCCGGCTCGGCGGTGCCGTCGGTGTTCGCCAACGGCGTTGCCGCGGCCGCGGCCGACTCACCGAGCGCCACGCCGAGCGACCGCGTCCTCGTCCTCGTCCAGCTGGCCGGCGGCAACGATGGGCTGAATACGGTGATCCCCTTCCAGGACGGCGCCTATCACGACGCTCGCCCCACGCTGCGCCAGGACCAGGGCGTGCTACGACTGAACGCCCAGCTCGGACTGCATCCCAACCTGAAAGGGCTAAAGGCCAGCTGGGACGCCGGGCAGCTCGCGATCGTGCAGGGGGTCGGCTACCCGAATCCGAACCTGTCGCATTTCGCGTCGATGTCGATCTGGGAAACGGCGAGCGTCCAGGGCGGCATCGGCGACGGCTGGCTGGGCCGCTACTTGAACTATCTCGACCAGGTCGGCGAGAGCCCGAATCACGCGCTCGAGGGGGTGAGCGCCGGCTCCCTCGTCCCGCCGGAACTGCGATCGAAGACGCCAGTGACGGCGCTCCAGTCGCTGCGAACCTTCCGCCTGCAGCCGGTCAGCGAGCACGGGACCCAGGTGGACGTCGAGAACCCGTTGATGAAGTTCTACGGCGCATTCAAAAGCGCCGGCCCGGCGCCGTTTGGCGCCCTGCTGGACACGACACTGCAGGAGGCGCTCCAGGCGTCGCACGCTCTGCAAGCAACCGACGCGAGTTACCAGCCGAAGGCACCCTATCCGGCGAACAGCCCGATCGCCAGCTCCTTGAAGCTGGTCGCCGAGACGATCGTCTCCGGACTCGGGGTGCGGGTCGCCCACGTCACCCTGGGCGGCTTCGATAACCATGCTCGCGAGAAGGCGGTCCACGACAAGCTGCTGCTCGATCTCGACCAGGCGCTGGCGGCGTTCATGCAGGACCTGCAGGGCCACGGGCTTGGCGACCGGGTGCTGGTGATGACCTGGTCCGAGTTTGGACGGCGGGTCAAGGAGAATGGCAGCGCTGGCACCGATCACGGCACGGCCGCACCGATGTTCCTGCTCGGGGCACCGGTGCAGGGCGGGCTCTACGGCCAACAGCCGAGCCTCACCGACCTGGACAACGGCAACCTGAAGTTCGGCACGGACTTCCGCTCGGTCTACGCCTCAGTGCTGCAGGACTACCTCAAGGCGCCGGCCGCGGACCTGTTGGGCGGGAACTTTGAAATCCTTCCATTGCTGAAGGCATAGACCGGCTAGCATCGGCGAGATGGCCCTGCCACCCGACGCAATCGTCCGACTGCACCTCGGACACATCTGGCTGTCGGAGATGGCGATGGAGATCCCGGTCCACGGGTTCTTGATCAAGCACCCGGAGGGGGCCGGCCTCGTCGATACCGGATACGGCACGCCGCTCGAACTGATCAAGGACTACCGTCCCGTCAACGCCTCGGTCGCCGAGGCGCTCCGTAAACACGACGTGGCGCCGGCCGACATCCGCTGGGTGATCAACAGCCATCTGCACTTCGATCATTGCGGGCAGAATGCCGTGTTTCCGCAGGCGCCTTTCTACATCCAGCGAGCTGAGTACGAACGGCGGCATCGGTACGAAACCCCGGCGGCCTGGTTGGAGTTCGCGGGAGCGCGCTTCGAGCTGCTGGACGGTGAGACCGAGGTGGTTGCCGGCGTCCGGGTGCTGGCGACGCCCGGCCACACGGCGGGCCACCAGGCCATCCAGATCGATACCGCGGCAGGGCCCGCCCTGATCACCGGTGATGCCTGCTGGACGGTCGAGATGTTCGACGGCCAGCCGCCGCGCGACGAGATGATGGAAGACATACCGACCGCGCAGCGATCGCTCGAGACGCTCCGCGAGTTGAGGCCGGCCGCCGTGCACTTCTGCCACGACAGCCGCACCTGGGTCGCTCGCTAGAAACCCCTTTTTGTGCCGGGCGCACGATGTCGGCCCGCGATTTCCGTGACGCTGGTCCATTACCCCGGGTGGCCCACCCATCGGACAATCCGGACAATGAAAATCGATAGTGGCGATACCGCCTGGGTCCTAGCCTCCGCTGCGCTCGTCATGCTGATGACGCCGGCACTCGGCTTCTTTTACGGCGGTCTGGTCCGTAAGAAGAACGTGCTGTCGACGATCATGCACAGCTTCTTCATCCTGTGCCTGATCAGCGTCCAGTGGGTGTTGTGGGGCTACAGCCTGGCCTTCGGGCCGGACAAGTTTCACCTCATCGGTGGGCTGGAATGGGTCGGCTTGAACCACGTCGGCTTCGCGCCCAATCCAGATTACGCCCCCACCATTCCGCACCAGGCGTTCATGGTCTTTCAAATGATGTTCGCCGTGATCACCCCGGCGCTGATCAGCGGCGCGTTCGCCGAACGCCAGCGCTTCAAGGCCTTTGTGCTCTTTTCCCTGTTGTGGGCGACCTTCGTCTACGACCCGATCGCCCACTGGGTCTGGGGTGCCGGCGGGTGGCTGCATAACCTGGGCGCCCTCGACTTCGCCGGCGGAACGGTGGTGCATATCAGCTCGGGCGTCTCCGCCCTGGTGGCGGCTCTCGTCCTGGGGCGGCGGCTTGGCTTCGGCAAGGAGAAGTCCGAGCCACACGACGCCACGATGACGGTCCTGGGCGCCTGCTTGCTGTGGTTCGGCTGGTTCGGCTTCAACGCCGGCAGCGCGCTCACCGCCGGCACGCTGGCCACGAGCGCCTTCGTCGTGACCAATACCGCGACCGCTATGGCGGCGCTGACCTGGATGACCGTCAGCTGGTACCACAAGCGCCAACCCAGCGTGCTGGGCGCTGCCGCCGGCGCCGTGGCCGGTCTCGTGGCGATCACCCCCGCCGCTGGATTCGTCAACGTGATGGGCGCGATCGTGATCGGGTTCGGTGCCGGCGTGGTCTGTTACCTCGCCATCCAGCTGCGCGAGCGGATCCACGTCGATGATGCCCTCGACGTCTGGGCGGTGCACGGCATCGGCGGCACATGGGGCGCGCTCGCCACCGGGCTCTTTGCCACGATCGCCATCAACTCCACCGCCGCCAACGGCCTCTTCTACGGCAATCCCAAGCAGGTCCTGATTCAGCTGGTGGCGATCGGCGCGTCCTGGGGATGGTCGATCATCGGCACCTTCGCGATCCTCAAGCTCGTGAACCTGTTCGTCCCGCTCCGCGTGCAAGAAGACGAAGAAGTCCTTGGCCTCGACATCTCACAGCACGGCGAACCCGCGTACGCCCTGTAGAAAGGAGAAAAAACATGGACCCGACCACCGTCATGGCAGTGATCTGTAGCGTCATCGTCTTCGCCGGCTGGCTCGTGCTGCCGCACTCCGCCGCCGCCAAGCCCCGCGTCGTCAGCGAGGAGCGGAAGCCCGTTCGGGTCTCGGCCTAGCCGTTCGCACCACCGACAGCTTCGCGGCGGTTTCACTGCTGAGGGTGAGCAGGCGGGCCGCCCGTAGCTGGATCGTCCGGCCGATCTCGTCGACCTCCTGAATCGTGACCCGGGTCCCAGGCTTGAGCCCGCGATCGTGGAGATACTGCAAGAGCGGAGGCGCCTCCCGTTGCGCCACCTCGGAGATCCGCGTGATGGTGCCGCTTTCCCCGGCCCTGAGCGCCGAGAGCCGTAGCTCGTTGGCCCGCATGGTTGAGTGGCCGGGAATCGGATTACCGTGCGGACAGGTTTGCGGTCGGCCCAGGGCCCGATGAAGCTTCTCAGCGACCGCGTCTGACAGCGCGGTCTCCAGCCGCTCCGCCTCCGTGTCAGCACTGACCCAGTCGAGACCGAGTGTGTCGGTAAGCCAGCGCTCGACGATGCGATGTCGGCGGACGATTGCCGCGGCAGCCACGTCGCCGCGCGGCGTCAGCTCGATTTCTTTCCGGCGGTTGAGCCGTACCATGCCGTCGCGGGTCATGCGCCGCAACGCGGCGGTGACCGTCGGCCGGCTGACGCTCAGCCAGTCAGCGAGGCGGGCGCTGCGGACCACTTCACCCTCGGCTCGGATGTAGTAAATCGCCTCGAGATAATGCGCGATCACGTCGGAGGGCGTTCCAGACGCTATGTTAGCCTGAGCTAATCGCAAGGTTCGCATTGACTAACACTACAACAAGATGAGCCACGCTGCCGCCGCAGCGCTGGGCGCGATCGCAGGCGCCACGATCTTCATTGGTCTTCCAGTAGGACGAATTCGTGGCTTATCCCGGCTCGTCCAAGGGTCGCTCAACGCGATCGCCACGGGGGTCCTCGTGTTTCTGCTCTGGGACATTTTGAGCCACGCGTCGGCTCCGGTCGAGACCGCCCTTGCCGCCTTGCGCCGAGGTGATCGGTCTTTCGCCGCTCTGGTCGCCATCTTCGGCGCCGGGCTGGGGATCGGTTTGCTGCTCCTCGTCTACTTCAACGGCCGTGTCTTCGGCCGGGCGAAGCAGGCGCCCCCGGCACCGCCAAAGACCCTGGCGATGATGATTGCCACTGGCCTGGGCCTGCACAACCTCTCCGAAGGCCTCGCCATCGGGCAGTCGGCGGCGACCGGCGCGGTCGCCTTCGCCGTGGTACTCGTGATCGGCTTTGCTCTGCACAACATCACCGAGGGGTTCGGCATCGCCGCGCCGCTGGCGCTCGATACCACGATGCCGTCCTGGGGCTTTCTGCTGACAGCCGGCTTGATCGGCGGCGGGCCGACGTTCGTCGGCACCGTGGTGGGCTACGCCTTCACATCCCCCTACATCTATGTACTGTTCCTGGCTCTCGCGGCGGGCGCCCTCCTCTATGTGATCAATGAGATGTTCCACATCGGCCGGAGGGTCAACAGCCCGGCGGCAATGGCGTGGGGACTCCTTTTCGGTTTCCTTCTCGCGTACGGCACGGAACTCTTTTTGACCTACATCGCTGCGTAGACTAGTCAGGCCGTGAACCTGGTCTTCGAGCACGCGACGCTGCTGGACTGCACCGGTCGCGACCCGCAGCCAGAGACTCGCGTCGTCGTCGACGACGGCCGGATCCAGCGAATCACACCCTCCAGCGGGCCGAACGGTCCACGGGACGCGCGGGTGATCGACTGCCAGGGGCGGACGCTGATGCCCGGCCTGCTCGATGCGCACGTGCACCTCGCGATGCTCGAACTCGATCCGCTCAAGGAGGCGGCGCTGCCGCCGGCAGTGCTGGCCTTGCGGATCGCGCGGAACATCGAGGCAACGTTGGCGGCGGGCTTCACGACCGTCCGAGACGCTGGCGGACTCGATTGGGGATTCAAGCAAGCGGTCCGTCTTGGTTTGATTCGCGGGCCCAGGCTGTTCATCAGCGGGGCCTTTATCTCCCAAACGGGTGGACACGGCGATCATCGCGCCCGCAGCGACCGTGGCACCTTTCCGGTGGTGCCGGGGTTGACCTCGGAATCGATCCTCGCCGATGGTCCCGACGCGGTCCGCCGCGCCGCCCGCGAAGTCCTGCGTCGCGGTGCCGACCAGGTCAAGGTGATGGCGAGCGGAGGCGCCGCCTCACCGTCCGACGAGCTCGACCACGTGCAGTTCTCAGTCGACGAGCTCGCCGCCGCGGTCGAGGCCGCCGGCGCGGTCGGCACCTATGTGCTCGCTCATGCCTATGGCTCGCGGGCCATTCAGAACTGCCTGACGGCGGGCGTCCGGTCCATCGAGCATGGCAATTTCCTGGATGAAGCGACCGCGGACCGGATGTTGGCCGCGAAGGACGTCTTCCTCGTGCCGACGATCATCACGTATGAGCTGCTCGCCGCCCGTGAAGCGGGCGACGGCTGGACACCCGACATGGTTCGAAAGATCCGGCAGGGGCTGACCGGTGCCTACGATTCGCTAGGCCTTGCCTTCGAGAAGGGCTTACAAATCGGGTCGGGGTCGGATGTGCTCGCCGACATGCAGGGCGAGAGGGGAAAGGAAATCGCCTGCCAGGCCCGGGTCATGGGCGCGATGAACGCGATCATCGCCGCCACCCGGACCAACGCCGCCCTGCTCCGTATCGAGAACGAGGTGGGAACGATCGAGCCAGGCAAACGGGCCGACCTGATCCTGCTCGATGCCGACCCGCTGTCGGATCCAGATGTCCTGGCAAACCCCGATCATGTCCGCCTGGTGGCCTTTGGCGGCGAGATCGTGAAGGACCTGGACGCGATCTTGGGGGGATAGGTCATGGGTGGTTCGTCGCAAAGTTCTCCGAGCGCCTTTGCTCACAATCTTCGGCAGCCGATGCCGCTTCGGCACAAACTGCGTCTGGTCTTCCTAAATGTCGTCCTCCGGCGGGCGCGGATCCCACCCGTCCGCTGCTGCGGCCATCCGGGCGAACCGGGTTGTTGAGAGCCCGCCGCGGATCCGGGTCCGGATCCCCAGGCGCGAGGTTGACGCCCTCCTCGCTTTAGGCTAAACTGATAGTCGAGCTATCATGTAGCGCGATATCAACTATGGGAGGTTCCTATGGCTAGCTTGATCTGGACGGTCGTTGTCGTCCTCTTCGTCTTGTGGCTGCTGGGCGTTGCCCTGCAGATCGGCGGTGGCTTGATCCATCTCCTGCTCGTGCTGGCGATCATCGGCATCATCTACAACTTGCTGGTCGGTCGGCGAGCGATCTAGCCTTCCGGCTTTGCCGACGCGAGGGCGCGCTCGGGCGCGCCCTTTTTTGCGTTTTTCAACGTGCGATAATGGCCCGGCGATGGGTGAGACGACGGGGGGCGTCTTGCGGCGTGGTTCCGACCGCATCGTGGGGGGCGTGGCATCCGGCCTCGCCCACTATTTTGGCGTCGATGCCTTGCTGGTCCGAATCGTGTTCGTGATCCTGACGCTGGCGCCCCCCGGCATCGGCGTCATCCTGTACCTGGTCCTGTGGTTCCTGATGGAACCGCCTGCCGGCGCACCGCAATCTGCCAGCCGTAAGATCGGCGACCGGTTCCGGACGATGGGTAATGAAATCCGCGAAGATTTCCGAACCGGGTTCTCACGATCGGAAGGACCACCGTCGACCGGCACGACGGCGCCGTCCACGCCTCCATCCGACCCAGGATCATCCCGCCAGCGCGGCTGGTGGTCCCCCAGTTATGGAGGACAGCCAAGAGGATTCTGGGCCGGCGTCATCCTGATCGTGCTGGGCGCCTATTTCCTGCTGTCCAACGTCGGCGTGCTCAACGGTTTTCGCTGGGACATCTTCTGGCCGGCGGTCCTGATCGCGATCGGACTGCTGATCCTGGTTCGGCGTCGGTAGGGCGTCCGATGTACCGGACCCGCGGTCTCCTGTTTCCGCTGGTTCTGATCGCCATCGGAGTCATCGTTCTGCTGGTCAATACCGGCATGCTCTCGCAAGTTGCCCTGCAGCGACTCGGCGACCTCTGGCCGCTACTGCTCGTCATTCTGGGATTGCAGCTCATCCTGAATCACACGCTGCCGCGTCAGCAAGCGATGCTGGTCGGCCTTGGGGCCACCGTGCTGATCGTGATCGCCGCCGTCCTGTACGCGACGCTCGCGCCGGCGGCCTCGTTGGGCACCCGGCAGGCTGACGTCTCGGAACGGCTGGGTGGGCTGACCGCCGCCACCCTGGATATGAATTACAGCGGGGCGACTATGGAGGTGCAGGCCGGCACCCTTGGCGACATGCTCTATCAGGCGCACGTGGAATATCCGAGCGGCGAAAACCCGCCGACCTTCAGTCTCGACCACGAGACCGGCACGCTCGCCATTCAGGAGAGCTCCGGGTTTTCGGGGTTTCATCTCTTTGGTTCGAGCCGGCGGCACGTGCTGATCACGCTGACCGACCGGATTCCCTGGACGATCAACGTCGACGGTGGAGCGGCCGATTTACGCCTCGACCTGCGGCACCTCCAGCTGTCGAAGCTGGACATCGCCGGCGGGGCGAGTCGTATCGATGCCCAGCTTCCCGCACCGAAAGGCACGGTGGCGCTGGCGGTGTCCGGCGGCGCCAGCAATATGACCCTCCGCGCCCCCGCCCAAACCCAATGGCGGGTAAGCGTCAGCGGCGGAGCCAGTGCGATCAGCATCAACGGCTCAACGTTTGGCGCGCTCGGTGGCGACTTCCAGCGGCAGAGTCCGGGCTACGGGTCGGCCGCCAACCGGTTCGATATCGAAATCAGTGGCGGCGCCTCGCACGTCGACGTCCGAACCGGCTGAGGTCGATGCCCTCGCCCGAGATCGTGCTGGTTCGCCACGGCGAAACCGAGTGGAGTCGCGACGGCCGCCACACCGGGAAAAGCGATATCCCGCTCACGGCCGAGGGTCGCCGACAGGCGGAGGCGCTGCGATCCGAATTGGCGGGGCGGACTTTTTCGCTGGTGCTCACCAGCCCGTTACAGCGCGCGCGGGAGACCTGCAGGCTTGCCGGCTATGGCCCAGTGGCCCAACCCCGGCCCGATCTCGTCGAATGGGATTACGGCGGTTACGACGGCCTCACCTCCACGCAGATCGCCGAGATTCAGCCTGACTGGTCCCTCTGGCGCGACGGCGGTCCCGGCGGTGAGCAACCGGCCGACGTCGGTCGCCGTGCCGACCGCGTCCTCGCGGAAATCCGCACGGTCGCCGGCAATGTGCTGATTTTCGCCCACGGTCACGTGCTTCGCGTGATCACCGCGCGGTGGCTGGGCGAGCCGCCGGCCGCCGGGCAGCACTACGCGTTGCAAACGGCGGCCGCAAGCGTGCTGGGATACGAGCACCAGAATCCCGTAATCTGGCACTGGAACCGGCCGCCTCGCCTTTGAGCGCCACAGAGGGCGCTTGACGGGGACGGGGCGTGACGTGCTAGGTTGGGAACCACAAACGGCCCCGTTCGCTCAGGGAAGGAGGGAAGCGAGATGGGATTGTTTCCCGTGCGTGGTCGGCTTCGGAGTCAGGTGTTTCGTCGGGCGCCCAGCCGGGCCGGCGAGGTCCTCCGCGGAGCGGCCGTCGCGGCCACCAATGACGCCCGGATCGTTGCCGTGCTCCTGTTGCTGGCTGCGGTGGCCCTGGCCTGGGAGATGGCGACCAGCGTCAAGCCATAGAAAGCGCTTATCGCACTAATCGCCAGAAACGATTGGACCTGATGACTCGTTAGTTGATAGGCTGACTTCCATGATTATCGTGGAAGGGCGACCAGTGCCAACGATCGAGATGGACGACTACCGGCCGTGCCGCGCCGAAACCGTCGAATGCGGCTGCCCGGATGACTGCGAACGTGACCACGGCAACGAATAGGACGAGCCAGATGAGCGCCATCGCGGTTCCGAAGACCGTTCAGCTCGTGGCCAGCCCGCTCCTGCCCGACGGCTTCAAGCTGCCGGCCTCTCGCTTTACCCATCCCAGCCGCCGGATGCGGGAGCTGCTCGATACCGAGCCCTTTCTGTTCGGCCCGGGCGTGTACGACCCGATGGGCGCCGAGCTGGTCATGTACTACGGCTTCAAGGCCGTGTACTTCAGCGGCTACTCCTTCGCCATCGGTCACCTGGGGACGACCGACATGGACCTCTATTCAAGCGTCGAGATCGCCGATGCCGCCCGCCGGACGGTGAGCGCCCTGCGCAAGTTCCAGCTGACGATGGCCGTCGGCGACCCCGAGAAAGGCACGCCGCCCAGACACCTCGACATCCCCCCGGTCATCGTGGACATGGACGGTGGCTACGGCAACATCTTCAACGTCCAGCGGACGACGGAGCTGTATGTCACGGCCGGCGTCGCCGCGGCCCACATCGAAGACCAGGTGCTGCCCAAACGCTGTGGACACATCGGCGGCAAGGCGTTGATCCCGGTCAACGAGATGGTGGGGAAGCTGAAGATGGCGCGCGCGGTCGCGGACGACCTCGGCAACCGCGACTTCGTCATCATCGCCCGCACCGATGGGCTGAGCGCCGTCGATGCCCCCGAATCGCTGCGGCACATGGAGCTGGCGGTGGACCGCGGCCTTCGCTACCTGGACAGCGGCATCCCGGACATGCTCTGGTGCGAATTTCCGACCTCGGACCGCGCCGCCGTTGAGGCCTTCACCGAGCAGATCAGGAAGCGCTTCCCCGATGCGCGCTTCGCGTTTAACTGGTCATCCTCGTTCAAGTGGTTCAAGGACCCCGACCCGATGACGTTTGCTCAACTCGGCGACATGGGCGTCAAATTCATCTTCATCACGCTCGGAGCGCAGCATGCAGAAGGGCATGGGTTGAGCGTCCTGCTGCAGGCCATGTCGCAGAACCAGCAGGACGGCTACATCGCGCTGCAACGCAAGGAGTTCGAAGCGGGCCAGGACTTTCCGACTAAGAGCCATCACCTCTTCTCCGGTGTGCCATACCACCATCTCGTTGGCAAGGCGTACGACGCGGCCCGGCTGGGCAAGGAATACGTCGAGGAACTGTCGGAGGACCGGGTCGTCTAAGCCTAGGACGCGACGGCGGCGGGATCAGATTCCTTCAGCAGATTCAGGAAGGCGGCGACCGTACCCGAGGGTCGCCCCTGGTCGCGGCGGCGGATGACCACGATTTTCTGAGAAAGGGCCGGCGCGTCCGTCACCGTCACCTGGGTCAGGGTCTTCGCCGCCAGCTCCCCCGCCACGGCGGTGCGAGGGAGCAGCGCGATGCCAAGCCGACGCTGCACCATCTTCTTGGCCGACTCGATGTTGTCCAACTCCATCACCTCTCGCGGGGTGACGCCCAGGCTGAGGAAGAAGGTCTGGGTGAGCTCGTAGTAGCTCGAGGTGCGGTCGAAGAAGATCAGTCGCTCCGAGGCGACGTCCGCGATGCCGACCCTGGACCGCTGCGCAAATGGGTGACCCGGAGGGACCACCAGGACCAGTCCCTCCTCATAGAGCGGGATCGATTCGATGTCAGGATTTCGCATGGCGCGGACCATGGCGAGCTGGACTTCCTCGCGGAGCAGCATCTGCAACACGTCCTCGGAATGGCCGGTACGGACGGCGACTTCGACGCGGGGATAGGCCGCGGCGAAACGCTGCAGGATGGCCGGCAGCACGTAGGTGCTGACCGCGGGCGCCGCCCCCAGCACCAGCCGCCCGGCCGAGGCCGAGCGGGCATCCGCCAGCGCCTGACGGCCGTCCCGGACCGCCCGGATGGCGCGCTCCGCATAGGGCAGGAAGGCCCGACCGGCATCCGTGAGTCGCATGCCACGCCGGGTACGGGCGAAGAGCGGCTCGCCGAGCTCGCGCTCGAGGGCGTGCAGGCGGGCGGTGAGGGTTGGCTGGGTGACGAACATCGCCTCGGCCGCGCGGCTGACGTTGCCGCGGCGGGCCACCTCCAGGAACCCTTCCACCTGGGCAAGTAGCACGCTCTAGCTATAGAGCTTTTTTATCGGCCCGTCAATATCTCACGCTCGGGCGAATGGTCCGCCTCTGGATGACTCAGCCTTCGCGGCCTGGCTCCTGATAGTCCGCATCTGAGGTTGGCTGACCTTCGACCCAGGTTTCGCTAGCGGGCGGTACCTTCGGGCCGCTCGCCGGATCCTCGGGCTTCGGCTTGGTCGTCTCTGGTCCGTCGGGAGCGTCGACCGATGGTTCCATAAGCATTCCTCCTCCATCCATCCTGCGGCATGACAGGTGTCATCCGGAAGTCCTGACCGCTGCGACTGTCGGCCGTGCCAGTTCCGCGATAGCCTGCGGGAGTTCAAGAGGAGGACAGCATGGAGATCATTCGAAACCTGACGCGGCGCAAGCTGCGCAACATTCTGACGGTCAGCGGGATCGTCATCGGCGTTCTGGCACTCGTCACGATGGGCGCGATGGCCGAAAAATTCAACGCGCTTCTCGACGGCGGTGTCGCGTACTTCGGTTCGAACATCCAGGTGACGGCCGCCGGCGGCAGCGCCTTCGGCGGCGGCAGCGTGCTTCCCCTGAGCACGGTCAATCAGGTCGAGCAGGTCAATGGTGTCGCGGCCGCCTTTCCGGAAATCCAGGTCGAGGCCAAGCCGGGGCAGGTTTCGACGGTCTCATTTGGCCTGCCGGACTACATCACGGCCTACGACCCGCGGGCCAACGATTACTCGTCCGTCAAAACGACCCTGGCGCAGGGTCGTGATGTCTCGTCCTCGGGGGAGGTCGTGCTCGGCTCGGACTTTGCGCACGAGTTCAACAAGAAGGCAGGGGATTCGATCGCGTTGCCGATTCGGCCCTCGGACGCCAAGGCGGACTTCGTCAACCACACCTTCACGGTGGTAGGGGTTCTGACCAAGACCCAGACTGGCCCTGACACCGGCGCATTCATCAACCTCAAGGACTCCCAGATGCTGCTCAAGGACAGCCTGCCGGCTGCTATTCGGGACAGGATCGACACGAGCACC
>Ga0209059_1000241_pt1 | contig 24318 bp, 19 predicted proteins | sample GraSoiAngelo_151_FD_186165 | JGI IMG/M metagenome (GOLD analysis project Ga0209059, IMG submission 186165) | Grasslands soil microbial communities from the Angelo Coastal Reserve, California, USA - 14_1009_12_20cm (SPAdes) (version 2) | ecosystem: Environmental > Terrestrial > Soil > Grasslands ...
TTGCTAAGCGCGGCGTGACCCTAAGTCAGGCCGACTGCCTCGTGGCAGCAGCCGCTCTCGGAGTGGGAGCGCGCCTCGCGACCAGCAATCTCCGTGACTTTCCGATGAAGGGGCTGGTGGTGGATCACTGGCCTGTAGGGGCCTAGCGTCCGGTGACTAAAGCGCAGGTGGGCGGGCCAGATAAGATTAAAGGGCCGGCTGGGGTGCCATAGGCTTGGCATTCATGGTTACCTTCATACTCCAAAATCGCGGGTGCTCAGGATCCGGATAGAAGATCTTTTCAATCGCGCTCCATAGCTGGTCGGTCGCTTCGAATTGAGTTCTGCCTTCGACCTCTGCCGAGATTCTTAGTGTCACGCGGCCGACCAATTCAACGCGTGCCAAGCGAAAAGCTGAGACTTTCTGCTCAGCCGACTGGCGATCGCTTTCGTAGAATCTGGTCGGCTCGTCTTCGACGCTAAACGGCTCCGCTAGCTCGACGATGACCGTCCACCACCGGCTTTCGTTCACGCCTCCACGCTACAGTAGGCACGCTGTTGTCGCTCAGGACGCAGGCTCCAGCCGCGGTCTCGCAATTCTCTCGAGCGGTTCTGTGATCGCATGAGGGACGCGCTAAGGCACCGTCACCCGACCGCTTGCTAACTGGTCCAGCCGCGCCATACTGAGCGAGGAACGTGCCTGCCTCGTACGCGCCGCCGCCTCGTTGGGCGAAATATCATCCATGGCTCTGGGGAATCCTTATTGGGGCAGTGCTCGGAGGGTTTTGGATCTACGGCAGAATCCAACACAAGTCCCTTAGCCTCGCTGACCTGATACTGGCCATCGGAATTCTCTGCGCCTTCACGCTTGCTTCAGGAATTCTCAGCAAATTCAGCCCTCCCAATCCGGCAGAAGAGGCTGAGTGACGGTTTCATGCCGGGCAGCCGTCACTTCGAGCCTCAGTGCGCTGGAATTAGTGCCCGCCAAGGTGGGCAAGGCGGTCTGCTATGTCAGAGCTTTCTCGACCGCGGCGGTCCGTTTCTTCTAGGCGCAGCGATCATCGCAGTCACGGTCGCCCTGATCGACTTAGGTGCAGCCCGCAGGATGTACTGGCCGCTGGCCCTGAGCGTATTTGTGCTGCAGATACCGCTGGCGATACTGGCGGTCTTTGCTGCAGCCAGTTGGTATCAGGTTGGAGCGGCAGGCTGGGCGCTTAGTGGGCTTATTGCCCTGGTAACCACGGCGATGATCGCAATTACATCGCCCATATTCCCCCGCCCGAGACCATTGACGAAGCGGTCGGAAGGCAGTCCGTAGCTCGACGGAGGCGCGTAACTGCGGCTGGACAGGCCCGTTAAGCGTCTACAAAGTGTCCAGCCAGAGAAGGCTTTTCGGCGTCGCCGCGGTCGCGTTGATTTCGACGGCATGTAGCTCGGGGCAGCCTGCCGGCATGGCTCAGCTGGCACCCACGGCGATCACCGCTGCGACGACCCTCCCCGACGCCACGCCCGTGGCGTCTCCCAGCGCGTCCGCCACGCCCCCAACTGCCTGTCCGCCGCCGTGGGGCGTCTGCACGGCCAGCAGTGCGACCGGCAACTTCGACGGCAGCGGTCAGGAGGTCTTTCGCGCGTCACCGGTCCCAGCTCCCAGCGGTGCCATCGTGGACTGGCTGCTGGAGGTGAGCTTGCCTGACGGCCGCAATGTTTCAGGTCGGCTCAGTGGGCTGCTCGCCGGGCGGGGCGGCTGCCCGGCGCTCGACGGTCCTTACGCCATCGTGCGAGGCGCGGCCAACTTCGCGGGAGCTTCCCGCGACCTCGCCTTCGTCGAGATCAACCATGGCAGTTCCACCGGGTTTGGGATCCTGGTCGGCATTCAAGGGGAGGCCCTCGGGCTGGCTACGGTCGCGAGTGGCGCTGAACGCTGCCAGCGCACGTTCCCATTCTCCGGCTCCGTCACCCACGGCAACGGCCTCGCCTGCGGCCGGCGGGGCTCCGCCCCGGTTCTGTGGGTTCGCCAGGTCGCCGATTACCCGCCCAGAGACTACGCCCACTACGACTGGTACCAGGCAACCTACGCCTGGCAGGGTTTGCAACTTTACCTTCTCTCGCTCGAGCACGCGGTGATCACGAGCGACGACTCGCGCTTTGGGCCGTCCTATGCGGTGGCCTGCGGTAGCGTGAGCATTCGGGGTTGAGGCCAGGGCCCCGCTGCTAGATCCCGACGGCCACCCGGCTGCGGGTTGCGTCGCGCACGACCCGGCCGCCTTTGACGACCAGCCGCACGCGGGATCGATCGTTGAACAGGCCGATATCCGCCAGCGGGTCGCCCTCGATGGCGATGAGATCAGCCACCTTACCCGCGGCCAGCGTACCGAGCCGGTCCTGCATCCGGAGCACGTGAGCCGGCACCCGCGTGGTCGCCTCGATCGCCTGCATCGGTGCCATCCCGGCTTCGACCATCAGGGCGAGCTCCCGTCCGTTGTCACCATGCGCCCCCACGCCCGCATCCGTCCCCATGGCGATCGTCACGCCAGCCGCGATGGCTGCTTGCACCGAGGCCTTGTGTCGCTGGATCATCTGGCGGGCCTTGTCCACCATCAGCGGCGGTAGGCTCCCCGGGTTCCGCTCGGCACCGACGATGACGTCCCGGGCCGCCACCAACGTTGGGATCAGTGTGGCGCCCTTCTGCTTCATCAGCGCGATCGCCTCCTCGTCGAGAAGGCAGCCGTGCTCGATGGTCATCACTCCGGCCTCGAGCGCATTCTTGACGCCCCGAGCGGACATGGCGTGCGCCATGCAGCGCTTGCCGACCGCGGCCGCCTCGTAGACGGCCACCGCGATCTCCTCGACCGTGAGCTGGGCCGCGTCCGGGTCATCGCTCGCCGAGAGGACGCCGCCGCTGGTGCAGAGCTTGATCCAATCCGCGCCGGCCCGCAGCACCTCGCGGACCTTGCGGCGCATGCTATCCACGCCGTCCACGACTCCGTCGGGCACATCGAGGGAGGCGCCGAGCGGGATCTCCGCCCCACATGGCATCCAGGGGTCCGCGTGGCCGCCCGTCTGGCCCAGGATGCTGACCGCAATCTCCATCCGGGGACCGGGAAAGAACCCCCGCTCGACGGCCAACTTGACCCCGACCGGCGTGATACCGGCATCCCGGACCGTCGTGAAGCCCGCCTGAAGCGTCGCGGCGCAGTTGGGAACCGCGTGCAGGAGTTGCAGCGAGGCCGGCGTCATCAGGATTCGCGGGAAGTTGATGCCCGCCTCGAGCCCCAGGTGCACATGAAGATCCATGAGGCCGGGTAGCAGCGTGAGATTGTCGCCTTCGAGCACCCGCGCATTGGGTGGGATGCGCACGGAGGACCGAGGCCCTACCGCGGTCAGCCGGTCGTTTTGCCAGACCGCAACCGCCTCCGGCACGGGGTCGCGTCCGGTGCCGTCGATGAGTCGGTCCGCGACCAGGGCTAAGAAATGTTCCTCGTCGATAAAAGCATCCTAGCCCGGGACTCGACGGCCATGCCGCGGACGGCCAAATGGATGCCATGAGTACGACGGATGCCGTAGGGCGTCGCCACACGGCCACTTCGTCATCGACCAGTCACCGCTTAGTGGTTGCCCGCCTGGCGGTGAGGCGTTGTACTCGGACTGCATGCGCAAAGTTTTTCTCGGGATCGCCCTCGTGGCGGCATCGTCGCTGGGTTCAACGCTGGGGAGTGCAGTCGAGGTAGGAGCGGCTCCCGTCCCGACCACGAGCTGCCAGGTATTCCCGGCCAACAACATCTGGAATACCGACATCTCCACTCTTCCGGTTCATACCCGCAGCGCCCAGTGGCTCGCCTCGATGTCCGCCGTCACGACCAAGCTTCATCCGGACTTTGGCGGTCCACCGTATGGCTTTCCGTTTAACGTGGTGGACAATTCGCACCCGACCTTGTCGGTCGCCTTCCAGTACGCGAGTGAGAGCGATGCAGGTCCATATCCGGTCGGATTGGATACCAGCATCGAAAACGGCAGTGACCACCACGCGCTAATCGTCAACCGCAGCACCTGCACCCTGTACGAGCTCTATGACCTGGCAGGCAGCGGATCGGCGTGGACGGCGGGATCGGGGGCGATCTTCGACCTCGGCTCCGATGCGCTTCGGCCGCTGGGCTGGACGTCGGCCGATGCGGCGGGCCTGCCCATCTTCCCGGGACTCGTGCGTTGGGATGAGGTGCAGGCCGGCGCGATCAACCATGCGATCCGATTTACCGCGCAACAGACCGACCAGAGTTATCTGTGGCCTGCCCGGCACCAGGCCGGCACCGCGGCGAATCCATCGCTGCCGCCCATGGGCGCCCGCTTCCGCCTGAAAGCCGGTTACGACATCACGCGCTTCAGTCCGCAGGCTCAGGTCATCCTGCGCGCCCTGCAGCATTACGGCCTGATCCTGGCCGACAACGGCAGCAACTGGTACTTCAGCGGCACCGAGGATGCGGCCTGGCCGGATTCGCTTCTCAGCGAACTGAAGACGGTGCCGGCGGCCCAGTTTGAGGCCATCGACGAGTCGTCCCTGATGGTGAGCTCGAACTCGGCTGCGGTGAAAACCTGCACGCCGGCGACGGTGGCATCGCCACCACGAACGATTCCACCCCAGCTTTGCAGCTCCCCCTCCGCCCGGCAAGCCGGTCGGGTGCCCGTGGTGCCTCCGGCCGTTCGCCCGTGGCGGGTTCGTTAGTCCCAGCCGCGGCTGCTTACCGCGCTAGCCGGGCGATGCGGTCAATCGGTTGAGCTCGGCCTGATTTTCCGGGTCGAATCGATTGAGCTCCACGGCGGCCCGCGCCGCCGCCATTGCCTGTTCGCGCAGTCCGAGCCCGGCATCGGCCTCCGCCAGGTACCGGTAGGCCGCGGCGCTAGACGTTCCGAGTTTGATCGCGTCGAGGAACGCGCGGCGAGCGGCCGGCAAATCCGCGCCAGCCGACGGTTGGCCGCCAGGACCAGGTCGAAGAGCGAGGGTTCCGGCCAGGACGGCATAGGTGGTCTGCCATGGCGCGAGGGCGCGCGCGACCTGGACGCTCGTGCGCGCCTCGTGCACCCGGCCTCGCTGCGCGGCGTCAATCGCCTGCCGGTACGACAAATCGGCCAGATACGGCGCGACCACGAGCACCGCCAGCGACAACGCCGCGGTGACGGCGGCAACCAACCCCCAGAGGCGCCTGACGGTCGGCCGGAACCCGATGACCGGTCTCCACTCGGGTGGACTCCAGATCGTGACGGCGGCCGCGAGGTAGATCCAAAACATCAGCGCCGATGGCAGGTAAGAAAAGTTGATCGCCGTGCAGGCTACATAGGCCGCGCCTCCGGCGATCAGCGCCAGGCTCTGGAGCTGGTGGCGGCTCCGCCAGAAGGCGCGTGCCACGGCGATGAGGAGCATGAGGTAGGTCGCAAGTCCGACCAACCCCTGGGCGGCGGCGACGTCGAGCAACTCGCTGTGGGCGCGGTCGATGATGTAGCCCGGTGACCAGTTCCCCGACTGGAACCGTGGATACACGAGCCCAAACGAGTCCGGCCCGTAGCCGAACAGGGGGCGGCTCTCGATCAGCCGGAGCGTGTCGAGCCAGACATGCAACCGGAACTGCCCCGACGAGGTGCTCGCCGGGGCGTCGAGGGAAAGCAGCCGGCCCTGCGTGGCGCGAACCACGCTGGGAGCATTGGGCGACCTGATGAGCTGGGCCGAGCCGACGATTGCGGCCCCCGCCAGCACACACAGGGCCACGACCACCACCCGACGACGCGCCGGAACCGCCGCCACGAAAACCGCGAGCACGGCGACGGCGCCCGCGAACCAGGCGGTGCGACTGAAGGTCAGAACCAGGGCGATGGAGAGCACCACCACCAGGTTGGCGCCGACCAGGCGGTCGGAGGACGACGTCGCGGCGAGGACCTCCCAGACGGCCAGGGGAAGAACCATCGCCAGAAACGCGCCGAGAGCGTTGGGGCTGCCGAACGTTCCGTAGCCTCGTAGGAAGCCTCCGAAGGAGACCCCGGTCTCTGCCGGCATCGAACCCGAAGTCGAAGCGACCACAACCTGGACGATGCTGACCAGCGCCACGACGAAAGCGGCACCGAGCAGCAGGCGAAGCACGAGGATGGCTGAACGGGCGCTGGCCAGGCTTTGCACCGCCAGCCAGAAGAGCAATGCATACAGGGCGATCGTCAGCAGGCCTTCGAAGCGGCCATACGAGCCAAAGACGGCGAGATTCTTGTTGCTGGCAAAGACGGTCGAGATCAGCGCCGAAGCCACGAATAAGGCCAGCGGGATATCGAGGGGCGTCCTCCTGAGGTGGAGACGCCCCGTCGCGGCCGCGATCGCGACGATCACGAGCAGGCCGGCGACGGCCGCGCGGGCCGCCAGGAGTTTCGGAAGGAAATAGGCGTCCGCGGTGATCGGAGACACGATGAGCGGGATGATCACCGCGGCGGCACCCACCACCCAGAGGGCCGCCTGGGGTCCGCGCTCCCACGCGGCAGTCGAGCCGTGGAGCGCCGACGGGGCCCGCGTCAGTGCGGACCCCGTGCTTACGCCGACGCTACTTGATCGCGATAACTGTCGGATTGGACTGACCTGAATCGCAGGGTGGCGGCCCGAATGAGGTGAAGCCGCCGTTTTCACAGACGCTGCCGAAGGCTTGTGCGACGCCCGACCCTTTCTTGAACGGCGCGCCGGATGCCGTGACCACGACATCAGCTTGATTCTGGGTGCCGGAGAAGAAACCCGGTATGGCGTCGCAGGCCGGCTGGATGCTCGTCTGGCCGTTCCCGTCGGCGACCTTGCTGCCAGACCGCTCCTGCGCCGAGACAAACAGGGTTCCGGATGTCTGCGATGCCGTCACGGGCATGCCGGTCGATGGGTCGTACATCTGGTCACAGGTGTAGGTCACGTGGACCACCAGATCGACTTTCGCGAGGATGCTGGCGTTCGGCGAAATCGTCAGCGTCATTCCGCCTACACCGCCGCCGATACCGCCGGCGTGGGCGTTCACGACCGTATGCCGAAGAACACCGGCGCCGAACGAGGTTGTCGACAGCCCAAGCACGGCGACCGTACCAACGGTCGCGACGGTTGCCAGGGCGAGCGCAAATCGCCGAATCGTTTTCATAGACTGCCCCCTTTCAAGGGTGGTTGGTTGTCTGCTACATCAGGGGCTCGTCAGGCCTGGTTGACTGGCATCCCTCCCGCATTGAGGCATGACCCCTAAATGCGGTGGGATGCGATCAGGTAACGACGCGATTTACGGCAGTGAGGCCACGCTGCGCAACAGCCTCAGGAGCTTCGTCCCAGTATGTGGGGTTGAACGTCTCCAGGCTCCAGGGCCCGTCGTAGCCTCGGGCCTTGAGACTGGCAATCAGTTCGGCCAACTTGATGACGCCCTCGCCCGGGAGCAGCCGGTCGGCGTCCTCGATCTTCCGAGGTGGCTTGCCCGGCCCGTCGTTGAGGTGGACCTGCGCGAGCCCGTTCGACCGGGAAGCCGTCCAGCGGCTCGCTGCCCGCCTGGACAGACCGTCAAGCCTGATGTAGGTTGGCTGGGTGATAACCGGAGCCGGGGGAAGGATCGCGAACGGACGAGGTCGGTGGAGGGCGGCGCGCCGCAGGTGCAGTTAGTGCGTAAGACGACCGGAATGCACGTCGGGCTCGCGGGAGCGGGGCGGATCGGGGCCTTTCACGCGCGCGCTCTCGCCCGCAGCCCACTCGTCAGCACACTCACCATCACCGATTCGGACCAGGCCCGCGCGGCGCAGGTGGCTCGAGACGTTGGGGCCCGCGTTGCTGGCACACCTGAAGCGCTTCTCGAAGACGGCGTTGAAGCGCTCGCGATCGCGAGCGCCACGCCCTCGCATGCGTCCCTGCTCCACCTCGCAGCCGAGGGGCACCTTCCGGCGTTCTGCGAGAAACCAATCGCCCTGGACCTAAAGACGACCGATGATGTCCTGCGGCACGTCGCCCAGGCCGGCATCTTGCTCCAGATCGGCTTCCAGCGCCGCTTCGACGCGGGCTACGGCGCTGCCCGCGAGGCCGTCAATTCCGGGGCCATCGGCGAGCTTTACATGGTACGCGTGGCCGGACACGACCCTGCCCCACCTCCCGAGGACTACATAGCCGCTTCGGGTGGGATCTGGCGCGACCTCGCCATTCACGACTTCGACGTAGTCCCCTGGGTGACGGGCCAACAGATCGTCGAAGTCTTTGCCGACGGCGCCGTACATCAGCCGATGTTCGCACGACATGGCGACGTCGATGTGGCCTCAGCCACCTTCCGTCTCTCGGCGGGGGCACTGGGTGTCATCTCCGCGAGCCGGCACGATCCGCTCGGTTACGACATCAGAATGGAGCTGTTTGGCTCGAAAGACAGTGTGGTGGTTGGCCTGGATGGCAGAACGCCGCTCCACTCGCTGGAGCCGGGTGCCTTGCCTTCCGCAAAGCCGGCCTGGCGCGACTTCATGGAACGCTTCGAGCCAGCCTATCGCGCCGAGCTGGACGGGTTTTTGCAGGCGGCTTCGGATGGCTCGCCGAGTCTGTGCTCGGGCCAGGACGCTCGCCGGGCGCTGGTGGTGGCGATGGCCGCGGAGCGGTCGCGAGTCGAGCGGCGGCCGGTTCGCGTAGAGGAGTTTGCATGATCATCACAACTCGGACGGCCGGTGCGCCGTCAACTAGAATCCAGCGCCTACGGAGCGCAGCGTTTGTGGCAGCCCTTTCGCGAGCCGGACCGAAAGGACGACCCGGGCGGCGACGACAGACGTGACGATACGCAATCAGCAAATGAGGGAGGAAGAACAGTAATGAGAAGAATCTGGGCCATCGTTGGACTGGCGAGCGTTTCCGTGCTCGCCGCCTGCACCAGTAGCACGACGGGTAACACCACTTCGCCATCGTCACAGGCGGCGGGCTCGAGCCTACGCATCTCCATGGTTACTCACGGGGACAACGGGACCTTCTGGTCCGTGGTACAGAAGGGCGAGAAGCAGGCCGCGACCGATCTGGGGGTCACGGTGAACTACCAGGGCAGCAACAACGACGACAATCAGGAGTGCCAGTTCATCAACGCAGCGGTCACCGCCAAACCTGATGGCATCGTAGTGTCGCCTCACAGTCAAACCGTGCTCGACTGCGCCAAGACAGCAGCCGGCCAGGGATTCCCCTTGATCCTGATCAACAACTGCGGAACGACCGCCAGCGGCGCCAGCTATGTGACCTACTCGGGAGCCATCACCTGTGTCGGTCAGCCTGAGTCGGCGGCGGGACAGAAGGCCGGCGCCCGCCTGGCGGCGGATGGTGGCCACAAACTGCTGTGTGTCATCCACGAGGCGACCAGTACCAGCCTGCGGGATCGCTGCGCCGGAGCCAAAGTGGGTTTCGGGGGCACCGAGAAAGACCTGGTGCTTGACAACGCGAAATCCAACGTCGCCTCGGCGACCGCCACACTCCAGGCGCAGTTGAGCGCCGATTCCAGCATCGATTCCATCCTGGCACTCGACCCGGATGTCGCCAAGAACATCGTCGAGGCCGCCGTGACCGCCACGAACTCGAAGGCTCACATCGCCACGTTCGACCTGAGCACCGGCGTCGTCAGCGACATTGAGTCCGGCAAGATCGATTTCGCGATCGATCAACAGCAGTACCTCCAGGGCTACCTGCCGATCGTCTTCCTGAAGCTCTACAAGTCAAACGCCAACACAGTCGGCGGCTTCGACACCGTAAAGAGCGGCCCCGGCGTCGTCGATAAGACCAACGCCTCCAAGGTCGCGACCCTGGCTGGTCAGGGCACGCGATAGACATGGCAACCGGATTGGTTGGTGTGAGGGGCCGGGCGAAATGCCCGGTCCCGGTCGTCAGTCAAGCCGGAGGGTAGGCGCGTGACTGCGGTGCACACGACGAACGTGCCCGGCGCCGCCCCGCCAACGGCGCCGGTGACCGGCGATGAACGCATCGTCCGGGTACGCCTCCTGGTTCGGCTGCTGCAGCGGCCGGAGCTGGGCGCCCTGCTGGGGGCCATCGCCGTCTATAGCCTGTTCGCCCTCGTCGATGGCACGCCGGGTCACAAGTTCTCAACCATTCAGGGGATGGAGAACTGGACGGACGCGGCGTCCACCTACGGGATCATGGCCGTGGCGGTGGCGCTGCTGATGATCGGCGGGGAGTTCGATCTCTCCGCCGGGGTCATGACCGGGACCAGCGGACTGCTGCTTGGGGCACTGATCACGCGCTCCCAGCTCAATGTCTGGTTGGCGATCGTCATCGTGCTCGTCTTCGCCGCGCTCATCGGCGCGACGAACGGCATCCTGGTGGTCAGAACCAAGCTGCCCAGTTTCATCATCACCTTGGCGACGTTCTTTGTCCTGCGCGGCGTGAACGTCGGCGTCACGCTCCTGCTGACAAACACGGTGCGCTTTGACATCAGCAACACAGCCTCAGGATTCGCCAGTGCCCGGGCAGTCTTTGGCAGCACCTTTCTGCCGCCGTACAACTTCCAGACGACGGTGCTGTGGTGGCTCGCCCTCGCGGCGGCCGCAACGTGGTTGCTCAACCGAACGACCTTCGGAAACTGGATTTATGCGGTTGGCGGCGATGCGAACGCCGCGCGAAGCGTTGGCGTGCCGGTGGCGCGCACCAAGGTCATTCTGTTTATGGGAACCGCCACGTGCGCCGCGCTGGTGGGAACCATGACCGCCCTCCGATACCAGGGAATTCAGTCCGGGAACGGCGTTGGCCAGGAGTTCTTTTACATCATCGCCGCCGTCGTCGGTGGCTGCCTCCTGACCGGCGGCTATGGATCCGCGATTGGGGCGTCGATCGGAGCCCTGATCATCGGGTTTGCCCAGATCGGCATCATCTTCGCCAACTGGGACTCGAATTGGTACTTCACCTTCCTGGGCGTGATTCTCTTCCTCGCTGTTGGCGTTAACACGCTCGTGCGCCGGCGGGCAATGGCGGCTCGGCGGTGAACGCAAGCCGCGACGTGCAAACGCTCGACGGTTCGACGCTGCTCGAGATCCGAAACGTCAGCAAATACTTCGGCAGCGTCATCGCCCTGCGAGACATGTCCTTGCAGGTTCGAGCCGGCGAGGTGACCTGCGTACTCGGCGACAACGGCGCCGGCAAGTCGACGCTGATCAAAATCCTCGCCGGGGTTCATGCCCACGATGCCGGCGACTTCCTGGTGGAGGGGAAACCGGTCCACTTCAGCGGCCCTCGCGAAGCTCGCGCCGCCGGCATCGCCACGGTTTTCCAGGACCTGGCCACCGTTCCCCTGATGTCGATATGGCGGAACTTCTTTCTCGGCTCCGAACCAACCATCGGGTACGGACCAATTCAGCGCCTCAACGTCACGTTCGCCAAGCGGGTCATGCGTGAGGAGATGCGCAAAATGGGCATTGACGTTCGCGACCCGGATCAGACGGTCGGTACCCTGTCTGGCGGAGAGCGCCAGGCGCTGGCGATCGCGCGCGCCGTCTACTTTGGAGCCAGGGTCCTCATTCTGGACGAGCCAACCTCGGCGTTGGGCGTCCGGCAGTCGGGTATCGTGCTCAAGTACATCGTCCTGGCTCGCGAGCGTGGCCTGGGCGTCGTTTTCATCACGCACAACCCGCATCACGCCTTCCCCGTCGGGGACCGCTTCGTCCTCCTCAACCGCGGCCGGTCGATGGGGACGTATTTGAAGAGCGAGACGTCGCTGGCAGAGCTGACCCAGATGATGGCCGGAGGCAAGGAGCTGGAGCGGCTCGCCGAAGAGCTCGAGGGAATGGCGAGCGAGCCGGCCGCCGAAGCGGAGGCGGCCAAGCAAGGACTCGAGCAGGTCGCCCGCCAGCTGGCGCAGGAGACGGGTGAGTCCCGGTGAAGGGACGATGGCGTAGGCGCCGCCGACCCTCGTGGTGACCGCCCTTCCATCCGAAATGAGCGTCATGGCAGACTCGGGGACGTGACGGTCGCAGCCACCGAGATCCTGGCTCGCCTCAGCGAAATTCGCGCCACCGATCCGGAGGCGGTGGGCAAGGCGCTGGCGAAGCGGCGCCGCCGCTCGCTCCTTCAATCCCCGCAAAAGAGCCAGGGTGGCGCCTCCGTATTCCTGGTGGCCGCCGATCACCCGGCCCGCGGCGTGCTCAAGGTTGGCGCGGACCCGATGGCGATGGCCGATCGCGGCGAGCTGTTGCAGCGGCTGCTCACCGCGCTGAGCCGGCCGGGTGTCGACGGCATCCTGGGGACCGCGGACATCATCGACGACCTGGCGCTGCTCGGGGCGCTCGACGGCAAGATCGTGTTTGGCTCGATGAACCGGGGTGGATTGACCGGCTTCCGCTTCGAGCTCGACGACCGCTTCACCGCCTATACCGCGGACGGACTCGTCGCTGCCGGTTTGGACGGCGGCAAGATGATGGTGCGCGTCGCCGATGAGCCGGAGGCGTTGCGGACGCTGGCGGCGTGCGCGCACGCGATCGATGAGCTCGCGGCCCGCAAACTGCCGGCGATGATCGAGGTCTTAGCCAGCGAGCTGGAGGACGGCCGGGTGCGCAACCGGGCCGACGCCGACTCGCTGATCCGGGCCATCACGATCGTCTCCGGTCTGGGGACGACGTCGGCGTACCTCTGGTCGAAGCTGCCGGTGGTCGACGACCTGCCACGCGTGATGCGAGCCACGAGCCTGCCAACGTTGTTGCTGGGTGGGGACCCGGGCGACGACCAGCCGGCGACCTTTGCCAGGTGGGAGCAGGCGATAACGATCCCACAGGTCCGCGGGCTGGTGGCCGGACGGACGCTGCTCTATCCGAAGGATGGGGATGTCGCCCGCGCCGTCGATGCGGCGGCGGCCATCGTCGCTAGCAAGTTTCCCTCCCCCGCTGGCGGGGGAGGGTCAGGGTGGGGGCTTTGACGACCGTCAGGCTGACGATGGCGCAGGCGCTGGTGCGGTTCCTTGCCGCCCAGTACGTCGAACGCGACGGCGTCGAGCATCGATTCGTGAACGGTTGCTTCGGCATCTTCGGCCACGGCAACGTCGCCGGAGTGGGCGAGGCGCTGTTCGAACGCCCGGACCTGCTGACCTATTACCAGGCACGCAACGAGCAGGCGATGGTGCACGCGGCCGTCGGGTACGCCCGGATGCGCAATCGGCTGGGAATGCTGGCCTGCACCAGCTCGATCGGTCCCGGCGCCACCAACATGGTGACCGGCGCAGCGCTGGCGACCATCAACCGGCTGCCGGTGCTGCTGTTGCCGGGTGACGTCTTCGCCTCGCGGCCGGTCGACCCCGTCCTGCAACAGCTGGAGGTCCCGACGCGAGGCGACGTATCGGTCAACGACGCCTTCCAATCGGTGTCGCGTTATTGGGACCGGATCACGCGAGCGGAACAACTGATGCCCGCGGCGCTGACGGCGATGCGCGCGCTCGCGAGTCCGGCAGAGACGGGTGCCGTCACGCTCGCTTTACCGCAGGACGTGCAGGCGGAGGCCTACGAGTATCCCGAGGACTTTTTCAAGAAACGGGTCTGGCCCATTCCCCGCAACGAGCCCGATTCACGCCTGCTGGATCGCGCGGCCGCGATGATCCGCGCCGCCGACCGGCCGATGATCGTCGCGGGCGGCGGGGTCATCTACTCGGAGGCTACCGACGCCCTGCGCCGGCTGGCCGAGGCGACCGGGATTCCCGTCGGGGAGACCCAGGCGGGCAAGGGCTCGCTCCCGTTCGACCACCCGTCGAGCCTCGGCGCGATCGGCGCCACTGGAACGCTGGCCGCCAACCGGCTCGCCCAGGGCGCTGACGTCGTCCTCGGCATCGGTACCCGCTGGACGGATTTCACCACCGCCTCGCACACGATCTTCGGTGATCAGCACCCGCACTTCATCAATCTCAACGTGCTGGAGTTCGATGCCGCCAAGAACGCCGGTCTCTCGCTGGTCGGCGATGCGCGCGCCGGGATCGAGGCGCTGACCTCCCGCTTGCGGAACTACGCGGTTAACAGCTCCTACCGCGAGCTCGCGGCTCGCCTCAACCAGGACTGGGACCGCGAGGTCACCCGGCTTTACGAGCTCGGCCATCAACCGCTGCCGGCACAGAGCGAGGTGATCGGCGCCGTCAACGACGCGGCGGGTCCGCGCGATGTGGTGGTCTGCGCCGCCGGCTCGATGCCGGGTGAGCTGCACAAGCTCTGGCGCACCCGTGACTCTAAGGGGTATCACGTCGAGTACGGCTACTCGTGCATGGGATACGAGATTGCCGGGGCGCTCGGCGTGAAGCTGGCTGCACCGGACCGCGAGGTCTTCTCGTTGGTCGGCGATGGCTCCTACTTGATGATGAGCAGCGAGATCGTCACGGCCATCCAGGAAGGGATCAAGCTCATCATCGTGCTGGTCGACAACCATGGCTTCAACTCGATCGGCGGATTGTCGCGCGCACTCGGCACCGACGGTTTCGGCACGCAGTACCGATATCGACACAATGGATCGATCGGCCGGGATAGCGACAAGGCGCCGGGTGCCGTGCTGCCCATCGACCTGGCCGCCAACGCGTCCAGCCTGGGGGCCGCCGCCGTTCGGGTGAAGACCGTGGCCGAGTTGCGCACGGCCCTGGAAGATGCGAAGCGTAGCGAGCGCCTCTGCGTGCTCTGCATCGAGGTCGATCGCTACGAGGGCGTTCCGGACTACGAGAGCTGGTGGGATGTGCCGGTCTCCGAGGTGGCAACCGTCGACGCCGTGAAGGCGGCGCGCCGGAGCTACGAGAATTCGAAGAAGAACGAGCGTCGGTATCTGTAGGTAAGGAGGGCGCAGCAATGGCAACGACCTATCCGGACGTGATTCCCATGATCGCCTATGAGGACGGTCCCGCCGCGATGGATTGGCTGTCGTCCGCGTTTGGCTTCACGGAGCGCACCCGCATGCTGGGCCAGGACGGCCGGCTGAGCCATGGCGAAATGCAGGCGGGCGACGGCGTCGTCATGCTGGCCAGCCCAACCCCCGATTACCAGGCACCGCGTCACCATCGCGATACCTGCCAGCCGGCAAAGCGGTGGTCGGCGGTGCCCTATATCGTCGACGGCGTGCTGGTCTACGTCGACGACGTCGATGCCCATTTCGCGCAGGCAACGCGACGAGGGGCCTCGATCATCACCGAGGTCGAAGCTGACCAGTACGGGAAGCGCTACCGCGCCGAAGACCTCGAGGGCCATCGCTGGATGTTCATGGAGCGCGCACCCGGCTGAAGTCTGGTCGCCACCCTGAGCCGGGCTTGCGGGATTTGCTCGATCCGGCCGTTGTTTCTGCGTGTCTGGCATCGCCAGGTGGATCCGCCATGCCCTCGTTCTGATCGTCTTCGTGGCCGCTGCCGTGCTGGTCTTCAGCGCGGCATGGAAAGCCCCGGCGACCACCATCATCGGCGTCGGCGGCGATCCGCTGCTGGCCATCTGGTTCATGCGCTGGGTCCCGTTCGCCATCAGCCACGGCTTCAACCCGCTGCTGACCGACTATCTGGATTATCCGCAGGGCGTGAACCTGATGTGGAATACCGCGGCGCCGCTGCTGGGTCTGGTGTTCTGGCCGGTCACCGACCGGTTCGGGCCGATCGTCGCCTACAACCTGGCGGAGACGCTCGCCCTGGCTTCATCCGCGTGGCTGGCGTACCTCGCCTTCGGCCGCTACATCGGCAGCACCGTGGCCGCTGCGGTCGGCGGTCTGCTGTTCGGCTTCTCGCCCTACATGATCAGCCACTCGCTCGGGCATCCCTCGCTGACGGTCGCGTTCACGGTCCCTCTGATGCTGCTGCTGTTCGACGACCTCTTTGTCAGGCAGCGCCGCCCCGTGCTGGTTGTCGGCGGCCTGCTCGGCCTGCTCGCCGTCACCCAGTTGCTGATCTCCGAAGAGTTGCTCGCCGCCGAGGCCATCATCGTCCTCGCCGGCGTCGCCATCCTCGCGGCGCTGCACCGGGACCTCGTCCGCCCAAAGGTGCCCTATGCGGCGAAAGCGCTTGGTAGCGCGGCCGCGGTCTTCCTGCTGCTGGCGGCCGTGCCGCTCGCCTTTCAATTCTTCGGGCCGCGGCGCGTCACCGGCTCCGTCTGGGGCATCAATTCCTACGTGAGCGACCTGCTCAGCTTCATCGTTCCGACCCGCCTGCAGGCGCTGGCTCCGCCGGCGGCCTTCCAGCTCAGCGATCACTTCAGCGCGAACGTGTACGAATGGAGCGCCTATCTCGGCCTTCCGCTGATCGGCGTGCTCGCGTTCGCCGCGCTTCGACATGGGCGCCGCGACGTTGTCCGGTTCGCGGTGCTCATGGCGGGCTTCATTGCCCTGCTGTCGATGGGACCGTTGCTCAACGTGGCCGGCCACACGACACCCATCCCGGTCGCCGCGCTGGTGCTCGGTCTCAGCCCCGTCATCACCAGGGTGACCCACTCACGATTACTGGTCTGGGCCTTCCTGCTGCTCTGGGCGACGCTGGCGCTGGCGCCGATTGCCAACGACTTGCTCCCGGGTCGCCTCACCATCTTTCTGTTCCTCTTTGGGGGGCTGCTTGTCGCGACCCTTCTCCAGCAGGCCCCGTCTGAGCCGCGTGCGCGGATCGCGGTCATCGGGCTCACGCTCCTCGCCCTGATCGCCCTCCTCCCGCGTCAACCGTTTCCGTCGACGCCTGCGCCCCTGCCATCCTTCATGACGAGCAGCGCCGTCAACCAGATTCCAGAGGGGAGCGTGGCCCTGGTCGCGCCCTTCGCCTATGACTGGCGGTTGACAGACCTGATGCTCTGGCAGGCCGAATCCGGGATGCGGTTCCGCATGCCGGAGGGATTCGTCTGGATCCCGGGCCCCTCGCATACGCCACTGCCGAGCCCGCTGGGCGACGCGATGGCGAAGATCGCCACCGGGAAGGGGCCGGTGCCGGTCTCGGACGCGACGCGCCAGGACCTGCGCAATGACCTCGATCGCTGGCGGGTCAGCTCCGTGCTCGTCGGCCCGATGGCGCACCGGGACCAGATGATCGGGTTCTTCAGTGACCTGATCGGCCGGCCGCCGGTGGAGAACGGCGGCGTCTACCTCTGGTTGGGTCTCGGCTCGCCATGAGCTCGCTTTCCGTCGGGGGCCGGGCGCTCCTCGGCCGCTTGCTGACGCCTCCGTATTACCTCGCCATCATCGAGGCGATGCAGCTCATCAGCCTCTGGTCGCTGCAGTGGCGGGTCGGCCCGATCCCCCTGGGCATCGCGCTCGTCGGTTTCCTGGTCACGCTTGGCATCCTCCTATCCCGGCGCGCCACCGACCTGGTCAAGCAGCTGACGCTGCTCGGCTTCATAGGCGTCGTGACCGTCTTGCCGCTGGTGATCATCATCGTCACGAGGCCGCACCTGGGCTACACCATCGAGCACGACGGCCTGATGCAGACCGAGTCCGCCATCGACCGGGTGCTTCATGGCCAGCGGATCTACGGTATCGACTGGTCGCAGACGCCGATCGGACGCTTTCCCTGGAATCTCACGCCGCAGGGAAATCCCGCGCTCCACCACTACGCCTATTACCCGCTGACCGTCCTCAGCGCCATCCCGTTCAGGATCGCCACCCTCATCCTCCACATTCCCTTCGACTACCGCATGGTCCTGATCGGCTTTCTTGCCATCGGCATCGCCGCGACCGCGCTGCTGCCGATCCCGGCCGCGGGCCGAATGATGGTGGCCATCGCGGTCTTGATCGATCCCCAGGTCACCACCTTCTTCTTGATGGGGCGCAACGACATCGCCTACCTCGCGATGGTGCTGCTCACCCTGGCGCTGCTCGCGAGGGGCCGCACTGCGCTCGCGAGCCTGGCCCTCGGCTTCGGCATCGCGCTCAAGCCGTTCGCGCTGCTCGTGCTTCCGTTTCTCCTGCTCACGATCTGGCTGCGCTGGCAGGGCACGCCGACCTCGAACCGGCGCCGCGAGGCGATGGCCTGCGTGCTCGCGCTTTTGGCGCCGGCCGTCCTCACCATCGCGCCCTTTTTCCTTGCTGATCCGGGCGCCTTCTGGCGCGATACCGTGCTGTTCACCAACGGCGGAATCCCGGATGCCTATCCGATCAATGGGCAGGGCTTCTCCGCCATCCTCTATTCGCTGCGCATCATCACGCATCGGACCGATGCCTTCCCCTTCGGCCTCTTCCAGGTCGCGGCCATGCTACCCGCGCTGTGGTTTGGCATCCGCCTGATCGTGCGCCGGCCCACCCTGGCCAGCTGGGTCGGCGCCTACACGGTCCTGCTTTTCGGCTTCGCGTTCTTCTCGCGCTTCTTCAACGACAACTACGCCGGCGACGTGATTGCGCTCGTCCTCTGCATCCCAGCCCTGCGCGGCATCCCGCTGATCCCGATCCGATCCGTTTCAGCGGAGCGACGCGAAGCGGCCTAAGAGGCGAAGCTGGCGCAGCTGGAGGCGTAGGTGCAGTCGTTGAAGCCGTCCGCGTCGCTGTCGGGGCTCGACGGGGTGGCCAGCACCTGCGCGTTGAAGTCGACGAGCTGAATGGCCTCGCTGCTCACGAGGTTGGGGTTGATGTTGTTGGCCAGGCCGGGGTCGAACTTTGCGGTCGAGAGGTTCGGCATCGGTCCTACCGAAGCATTGCCAATGTTGTCGATCACGACCGGCGTCTCCTCGATCCACTCAGCGGTGGCATAGGTGGAGGAGTAGGGCACCGTGGTCGTGAAGCTCTGGCCCGTGGTCGTGTTCTGGATCAGGATCGTCCATACCTCTGGCATGCCTTCCCGAATGTCGACGTGCACCACGTCGCCGGCTTTCACCGCCAACGACACCGTGATGCTGGGGGCTGGAATCAGCTCGTACCAGGCGTCGTAGCTCGCCGCGCCTGCGCTGTCGACGTTCTGCGAGGTCCCGGCCTGGATCAGGGTTGTGTCGCCGACCGTACACCCCGCGTCCACGCAGCCGCCGCCAATGCCGACCCAGCTGGCGGAGTACTCGGCCTCGCCGGCCTTGTGCTGGCTGGCGGCGGGCACCGCCCATGTTCCGGAAACCTGGTGAAACTGGACGTTCTTCTCCAGCATTCCCTGGTTGTAGCCGGACCAGTTATTCGACTGGTTGGCGCCGATCGCGATGATCGGCCGGTGGTACTGAGCGGTCCGGGCAACGGGGCCCGCGGCCATTAGCAGGCTGGCCGCGACGACCAGGGTGCCCGTAACCGCAAACGGGGTGGCTCGACGCATCGTCTACCTCCTCCGCCTTAATGGATTCTCAATAGCAATTTAACTGATACCAGGCCTGTAAGCGAAGCGCCCGGCGTGAATATCGCTATCGGTGCACAGTGACAGCGCCTCTGCCGTAAATCGGAGGAACGGCCGCCGGTGAAGCCGGCTGCCGAGGCGGCTACGCCAGGTCGGGATTGGGGAGCATGATGTCGCGGACGAGCACATCGAGGTCGGTACATGCGCCAATGAACTGGCGCAGCGTGCGCACCGTCGGCCCGAAGCCGTCGAACTGCTCGATCGTTAGGCCGGCTTCCAAGTAAGCCCGGCGGAAGTCGGGGAAGTGAGCCAGGAGCTCATCGACTACCTTCGGGTCGACTGGATCGTCGATCCGGGGCAGCACCTCGATGTCGCTGGCATTGAAACGCTTCTGCCAGCTGTAGGGGGGCGAGATGACGGCGTCGGCACCGATGAGCTCGCTCCAGTGCATGTGATTTCGGAAGGCCGCGGAGAGCAGCCGGAGCCGGTAGCCTCGCTCGCGGTAGATCTTGTACGCCTGCTTGAAAACGGCCACTCCAGCCCATTCGAGGTAGCCGGGGTCCACCAGAATGCCCTCCTTCTCCATCAGGACCTTGAGCCAGTCATCGAGACGCCCGACCATGATGGTGCAGACCGGCCCCATCGATGACACATCCTTGCCCTCTGACTCGCGCCGGCGCAAGCCTCGTTCCACCGCCTCCGCGACGGCGATGCTTTGGGGAAGTGTGAAGGAAACGGTGGCGTTGATGCTGATGCCGCGGTAGGTCGCCTCCTCGATCGCGGGGATCCCGGCACGAGTCACCGGGATCTTGACGATCATGTTCGGGGCCAGATGGTTGAAGGCCTCGGCCTGCTCCACGATCGCGTTGGTGTTTCGATAGAACCGCGGGTCTGTCTGGATGGAGAGGCGACCATTGCGCCCGCGATGGGCCGCAAAGATCGGTTTGAGCAGTTCGGCTGCCCGAACGGAGAGTTCCTCGACCAGTCGCCATCCAATTTGATCCTCGGTGCCGGTCGGGAGTTCGGTAAGGAGACTTTGAATGCGTGGTCGCCAGCTGGCCATCTCTTTTTTCAGGATGGTGACCGCAATCACCGGGTTGCACGTGGCGCCAACCGCGCCGTGCGCGATCGAATAGGTGAGTTCCTCGATGGACGCCGAGTCGTTCCACAGCCGCGTGGGGGTCGTCTGCGTCATCTGCTGGAGCGGACTCCGGTAGGAGACCGGCGTGCTTGGGATAGCCATGGAGAGCTCTCTTCCGGAGGCTAAGATTACTCCACCTTTGCGCAATTTCCGCCCGCTCTGGGGAGGTGGGTGGAGCAGGTGGGAGGGAGGACGTGGCAAAACCGAAGGAGGAAATTCTCGGTCGGTTCCTCGGGGACGATCAGTTCCCGGTTACCTGGGACTCCGAGGCCGAGAAAGACCTGTTCTGGGTGTTCGATGACCTGCACTGCCCCCACCCACTGAGCCCGATGTTCGCCGACATCGGCGGTTGGTGGTTGAGCTGCGACCATATGTTCCGGCGTTTCGGCACGCCGTTCGCTGCGGATTGGCTGGCGAAGTCCGTCAACGGCTACCTTTACACGGCGATCATCCCGGCGGACTCGGAACTCCGGGTGGAATCGAGCGAGTACGGCGCGCGCTACGCCGCCCGCGTGCCCCGTGATCCGAACTACGCAGCCCGGATCGGGACCTACGCGGACGCCGTCTTGCCCACCTACGGCGAGCACTTCGCCGACTGGTGGCGGGACCGCCTCGTCCCGGAAATGACCCGGAACTTCGCCTACCTGGAAGTGCAACTCGATCGTGGCGACCAGCTCAGCCTGATGGAGCTGGCCTGTCTGCTCGAGGATGCGATCGACATGCACGATCGGCACTGGAAGATCCATTGGATGCTCAACTTCTCCCAGCTTTCAGCCACCTTGAAGCTGCGGGCGGCGATGGAAAAGACGCGCGGGAAGGTTGACGAGGTGTTGCTGGGCCGGCTGCAGAACTCCGCAAACGACCGAAATTGGGATTCGATCAAGGCGCTCTGGGACCTGAAGCAGATGGCGAAGGCCGATCCGGAGCTGGCCTCAGCTTTCACGCGCGAGACGGCGGGCGAAATTCTCGAAGCGCTTGAAGGGACGGACCGGGGCCAGCGCTTCCTTGTGGAGGGCATCGGGCCCTACCAGCGGGAGTACGGGTACCACTCCGTCTGGAGCCACGAGTTCATCTTTCCCACGGTGCGCGAACAGGTCGAGCCGGTGATCGAGCTGGTGCGCGGCTACATCGAAACCGACTACGACTATCCGAAAACCATCGCCGCCGTCAAGGCCGACATCGACGCCGCAACGAAGGAACTGCTGCAGGGGTTGAGTGGGAAGCCGAGGGATGAGCTGGCAAGCGTCAACGCCATCAACCTGAAGATGGCGCCCCTCACGCCTGACCACCATTTCTATATCGACCAGGGCGCCAATGCCCATGTTCGGCTCGTCCTCATTGCCATCGGCAACAAGCTGGTTGACATGGGCCATCTGGATGAGCCCGACGACGTTATCTTCCTTCGCTACAACGAGCTCCGGGTCTTCATGGGCGACCCGGCGGCCATCGACGCTCGTGCGATCGTGGCGGAGCGGCGCGAGGAGCGGATGGCGGCCTACCGGTTCCATCCACGCGACTGGATCGGAACCGTCACGCCCTCGCAGCTCGCGATTCCTTACTGGGTCAATTGGGGTTTCCCCGACAAGTTCTATCGCAAGCCCTCCACCGTCGCCGGGCAGGTCAAAGGCATGGCAGGTTCGCCCGGCATCGTCGAGGGCGTGGCGCGCGTCATCCTGACCGCGGCGCAGTTCGATCAGGTCCGCCAGGGCGACATCGTCGTCTGCCAGATGACGAACCCCGCGTGGGTGGTGCTCTTCACCAAAATGGTCGGCCTCGTCACCGATGCCGGTGGGCTTACATCGCATCCCGCGGTGCTCTCGCGCGAGTTCGGGATCCCGGCCGTCGTCGGCACCTCCACCGCGACGCGGCAGATCAAGACCGGCGACCGGATCCGGGTCAACGGCACCACCGGTGTCGTCGATATCGTCCGGGCCGGCGGGCAGGCGGCCGAGCACCTCGCATCGGACGCGCCGTCGGCTTCCGTTCCCACACCCTCCGGGAGAGGGTAGGGTGGCTGCGACGCAGCAGCGTCTGACGGAGGAGTTCTCCGTCGGGCCGGCCCGCCTGCGGTTGGACTACCTGGGGGGTGAACCGCGGACCGAGATCCTCGAAGACCTCAACTTCCTCAACTACCGGCTCGCCGACGTCGATCGGTTGGCGCAGCTGACCTTGAGTCAGCCCGACGTCGTCTGGAATTCGGACGGGGAAAAGTCGGTCGCCTACGACGGGCGGACCATGACCTTCAACGGGCCGTGGCCGGCCGGGCCGCTCCAGAAGGTCGCGGTCGCGATGCTCGCGCTTCGCCTCGAGTCCAGGGGCCTGCATCCCTTTCACGCCTCGGCCGTGCGGTATCGGGCGAAGACCGTGATGTTCCTGGGCGGTGAGTCGAATCACGGCAAAAGCATGGGGCAGATCGAAGCCTGTAGGCGCGGCGGTTTGCTGGTATCGACCGAGACAACCATCGTGGATGAGACCGGCTGCGCGGTGATGGGCTCCAAGGATGTCTACCTCAAGAAACGCGCCGCAGGAACCGAACGTGCCGACAAGGCGGCGCCTGCCCGCGGCGTCGAGAAGTTCTTCGGTGGCCTGCCGACCTGGGAGCACTTCGACCAGTCGAGCTCAGTCGATGTCGTCGTAGTGCCGGCAATCGACGGCAATTTCGAGCCGAGCCTGAACCCGATGATCCCCTTCGAGCGGCAGTTTCAGACGCTGCACTCGCTGCAGAACTACTTCCTGCTCAACGAGCTGCTGGCGCCCGAGTGGCCGATGCCGATCATCGACACCGAGCCGCTGCGCCGAGCGCGGGCAGACTTTGTCGCTCGATTCAGCGAGCGTCCGTACTACTTCGTGCGAGCGGCCACGCCCCAGGTGTTGATGGACGCGGTCGACAGGGTCCTCTAGCGGCGCGGCGATGCATCCATTCGCCTATACGCGACCCGCAACACTGTCGGACGTGCTTGCGCTGCTCGACAAGCACGGTGGGGAAGCCTGCCTGCTTGCCGGTGGAACGGATCTCGTCGTCGAGCTCCGTAACCGGTCGCGGAGGCCGAGCATCGTCATCGATATCAAACAGGTGAAGGAGCTTGCTCCGACAATCGGCGAAACCGAGCGCGGGCTGAGGATCGGGGCGACGGTGGTGATGGCGGACATCGAGAAGGACAGTCGGATCCGGCGGCACTTCCCGGCGCTGGTCGAAGCCGCCGCCACGGTTGGATCGATCCAGATCCGCAACCGCGCCACGCTGACCGGCAACATCTGCCACGCGTCACCAGCCGCCGACACGGCCCCGGCCCTTCTCGTTTATGGCGCCGAGGTCAACGTCGCGAGTGTCCGCGGGACGCGGCGCGTGACGCTAGATCAATTCTTTGTCGGACCCGGCAAGACGGTGCTGAAGCGCGGCGAGTTGGTCACCTCGATCGACCTGCCGCTGGCAGATAATCGCCGTGCCGCGACGTTCACCCGGCTCACGCGGCGCCGCGGGGTGGACCTGGCCACGATCAACCTCTGTTGCAAGGTTGAGGCGGGCGGGCGCACCACGTTTGCCTATGGCGCGGTCGGCCCACGGCCCTTCCTGGCCACTGACGACAGCGGGATGCTGGCCGATCCGAGAGCGAGTGATGCCGCGAAGGATGAGATTCTCAGGCGATTGCTGACCAAGGCGACCCCGATCTCGGATGTTCGTGGGAGTCGCGAATATCGCCGGGCTATGCTCCTCGTCATGAGCCGGCGCGCGCTGCGAACCGCAATCGATCGACTTCAGGATGATCGATTTCCCTCCCCCTCTACGGGAGGGCAGGACGATAGGTTTCCCTCCCCCTCTGGGGGAGGGAAGGGTGGGGGCGCATGATCCGTGTGACCGTTAACGGATCCAGCCATGCGCTCGACGTGATGGATAGCACGACACTCCTCGACCTTCTACGCGACCGGCTCGGGCTGACCGGAACCAAGGAGTGCTGCGATCTCGGTGAGTGCGGCGCCTGCACGATTCTCGTCG
>Ga0209059_1000244_pt1 | contig 24163 bp, 20 predicted proteins | sample GraSoiAngelo_151_FD_186165 | JGI IMG/M metagenome (GOLD analysis project Ga0209059, IMG submission 186165) | Grasslands soil microbial communities from the Angelo Coastal Reserve, California, USA - 14_1009_12_20cm (SPAdes) (version 2) | ecosystem: Environmental > Terrestrial > Soil > Grasslands ...
CGATCGCCGCCCGCAAGAGGCGCCGCCGCTTCCCGCGCACGTTCCAGCCCGCCTCCAGCACCTGCTGCACCCGAGCCGCCCACTGGAGCCGGGGCCCGGCGATCTGGCGCAGCAGGGGCGCCACGCTAACGTCACGCAAGATCCGGGAGAGCATCGGTGCGGTCCGCCGGTAGTACCGCAGCAGCTCCGGCAAGGCGAGCGCGAGCCTCTCCTCCGGGTCGGCGATCTTGACCCAGTCCTCGGGATCAGGCGGCGGGTTCCGCCTCCGGTAGGTGCCGCTGCAGGCCCCAAGCAGCGAGAGCTCGTCCGGGAAGTAGCGATAGACGGTCAGCCGTTGAACGCCCGCCCGCCGGGCGATGTCTGAGATGGTGGTGCGCGCCGGGCCGATGCTGGTGTGGAGCTCGATGGCAGCATCCACGATTCGCTCTCGAACTCGCTCTTTGCCCAACTGACGTTTAGGGATTTGTGAACGCCGCTGTTCATGGATCTGTTGCATTTCCGCCTGGCCAAGCGTACCATGCGGACCGTCCCTGAACACCTGTGTTCACAAACCTGGGAGGTTGGAGTGGTAGTCGAGCAAGCGCGGAAGCTGATCGTCGTACGGCCGGGTGAAGGCGAGTCGATCCCACCTACAACCGGTCTGGGATTCGATTTCAAGATCTGGGGCCACCAGACCGGCGGCCGTCTGGCCGTGCTCGAGCACCCCATCGAACCCCGGCGCCTGGTCCCGCCCCACGTCCATTTGATGGAGGACGAGGTCTCCTACGTCCTCGAAGGCACCGTCGGCGTCCGGGTCGGCGACGAGATCGCCCTGGCCGAACAGGGCACCTACGTCTACAAGCCGGTCGGCGTGCCGCACACCTTCTGGAACCCGACCGACCAACCGGCGCGACTGCTGGAGATCATCTGCCCGGCCGGCTTCGAGAACTACTTCGTGGAGATCTCGAACGGCTTCGCCGCCGGCATGAAACCGGGCAGCCCGGAACACGAGGCGATCTCGGCGCGCTACCACGAGGAGCACTTCTACGACTGGGTCCCCGAGCTGAAGGAGCGCTACGGATTGAAGCTGCTCGGCGAGCCCTAGGCCTGCCTTAGATCACCTTTTCGAGGCGCGGATTCTCGATCAGCCCGGGAATCCGCCCTCGCTTGGTGCGCGCCTCCCCGTCGACCTCCTTGATGTCGGCCGTGAAACCGATCGGCGGCGCCGAGGCGATCGCCATCCCGACCCCGAAAGAGTCGACCGGCGCCGAAGCCGCCACGAACTCGCGGATCCGCTCCGCGCTCAACCCGCCCGACACGAAGATCCCGACGTGCCCATAGCCCGCCTGGTCGAGCCGCGCCCGCACCTCCTCCACCAGCTCCACCGTCACCCGGCCCCGCTCCCAGGGCGTATCCAGCCGCACCCCGCGCAGGCGCGACCCCAGCGCCGCCGCCACCCGCAGCGATTCCTCGGCCTCGTCCTTGAAGGTGTCCACCAGCACGATCCTCAGCACGCCGTCCGGCATGTGCTTGTCAAAGGCCTTCGCGGCCGCCACCGTGTCACCGAAGATCAGGATCATCGAATGGGGCATCGTGCCCGAGGGCGCCGCCAGCCCCGCCAGCTCCGCGCCGCCCGGCGTTGCACAGCCGGCGCAGCCGCCCACCACCGCCGAGTACTCCATCGTCGGTCCGATCAGTGGGTGCACATGCCTGGCGCCAAACGAGATCACCCGCGTCCCGGCCGCCGCCTCGACGACTGCACGCGCCGCCGTCGCCCAGCCCGAGCAGGACGCCAGCATCCCCAGCAGGGCGGTCTCATAGACGCCGAAATGGGAGTAAGGCGCGCGCAGCCGGAGCTGCGTCTCGCGGCCGCTCATAGCCGAGCCCTCCGGCACCGCCCAGGCCGAGTCGCCGGCCTCCGGCGAGAGCACTGAACGCAGGAGCTCGATCGCCTCTTTCATCCCGCAGAGAACGCCGTCGCGGTCGGGGAAGAACTCCATCGTCACGACCGGATCCAGGCCCTCGCCGGCCAGCGTGTCGCGAGCGCGCTGGAGATACACATCCGAGGCCTTGGTTCCGTAGTAGGCGACGAGGTCCTCGTTCAAGTGCGGAAGCAAAAGCTTATTTGAAGCGGATTCCTGGAAAAAGCCGCCGAAGGATGGTCAACCGCCCAGGTTCCGGGTATAAGAAGTCCTGTAGGGCGAGGGTGAGGCACGATTCCCGGCCAGCCGACGCGTGTCCCTTCGAGCGGCCGTTCCCGGTCGATTTCGACGAGTGTCCGGCCTTCGAAGAGCGCAGGTTCGTGGGGCTCGATTTGAGACACGAGCCGCTGGAGCCCGTGCGCACCTGCGAGCACCTCACCGTCGGCAAGGTCGACAACCGGCATTACGGCCGCTGCACCCTTGGTAGCTTCGCCGAGCGCCTGGCCTGGGTGCGGCAGCACTCCGCCTAGCGCTTCCTGAGTATCATCCGAATCCGGATGGCCCTTCCAAGCGAAGCCCAGGTATTGGAAGCATTGAGCGGGATCCAGGACCCGGACCTGCACCGCGACATCGTGAGCCTGGGCATGATCAAGGACCTGCGGATCGGCCCCGACGGCGTGGTCGCCTTCACGTTCGAGCTGACCACACCCGCCTGCCCGGTCCGGGACCAGTTCCAAACGCAGGCTCGGGAGCTGGTCGGTGCCCTGCCCGGCGTGAAGGACGTCCAGCTCCGGATGACCTCCAACGTCCGCCCCGCGTTCATGCAGCGCGGCGACGGCGAGGGTAACGGCCGCCTCATCCCGGGCGTCAAGCAGACGATCGCGGTCGCCTCCGGGAAGGGTGGCGTGGGCAAGTCAACGATCGCCGTCAACCTGGCCGCCGGGCTCGCCCAGACCGGCGCCAAGGTCGGCCTCCTCGATGCCGACATCTACGGGCCCAGCCTGCCCAGGATGCTGGGGACGGCCGCCCAACCGAAGGTCGTCGAGGACCGCCTGATTCCCATCGAGGCGCACGGGCTGAAGCTGATGTCCATCGGCCTGCTGGCCGGCGCCGACAAGGCGATGGTCTGGCGCGGCCCGCTCGTCGGCAAAGCTGTCGAGCAGTTTCTGGCCGACGTGACCTGGGGCGAGCTCGACTACCTGGTCGTCGACCTGCCGCCCGGGACCGGGGACGCCAGCCTCACCCTGGCCCAGCGCATCTCGCTGTCGGGCGTGGTGATCGTGGCCACTCCGCAGGACGTCGCCCTCGACATCGCCGTCAAGGCGCTGCAGATGTTCCGGACCGTGAACGTCACACCGCTCGGCCTGGTCGAGAACATGAGCTGGTACATCTGCCCTGACTGCGGCCACGAGTCCCATCCGTTCACGCACGGGAGCGGCGAGAAGACTGCCGAGCGCCTGGGCGTGCCCTTCCTGGGCGCCGTCCCGCTGGAAGAGGCGATCCGGGAAGACGCCGACCGGGGGGCTCCGATCGTGGTCACCCGCCCCGATTCCCCGGGCGCCAAGGCGCTCCGCCAGATCGCCGAGAAGGTAGCGGCCCAATCCTCGATCAGGTCCTTCCGGCAGCTCCCGGTCATCAACGTCCGCTAGCGGACCAGGTCCCTCCGCGACGCTGGCCCAGGATCCCTTCCCGGCGGCGGTCGACCTCGACCGCCAGTCCCAAGTCCTGATCGTCGAGTGGGAGGACGGCCACCGCTCCGCCTACGCGGGCGGCATGCTGCGCTGGGCTTGTCCCTGCGCTGAGTGCCGGGGCGAGGGCGGCCCCGGCCGCCTGGACAAAGTGAGCGAGCTGTCGCCCGACGAGCTGGAGCTGACCGATGTCGCCTTGATCGGCCGCTACGCGCTGAGCTTCGGCTTCAAGAGCGGCCACTCGACAGGCATCTACACCTTCCGCTACCTGCGGGGCATCTGTCCGTGTGAGGAGTGCGTCCGCCGCGGCGGCTGAACGCGGCCGGCCCAAATTCGCACGTTTGGGCTCAAGGATGCGGAATTCGGATCGGAATTTCGCCTCTCCGGAGCCAAAAGTACCTTAAGGCGTTGTCTGATCCGTTCGGATCAGCCGGTACCAGGTCTGCTTCCGAAACGCCGCCCCCGGCCGCACCTCGACCACCTCGAACGATCCTTTGAACCTTTCCCGGATCTCCGCCTCCGGAGCGACCGGCGTTCCCGGACCCTTCTCGCCAAACGCGAACAGGAGCAGGGTCCCCGCCGGCCTGGCCACCCGCGCCGCCTCGGCCACGTAGGCGTCTCGCCGCTCGTCAGGCATTGAGTGGAAGCAGCCGAGATCGAGGAGCAGGTCGAAGGGCCCGTCGACGCCGAAATCGCCCAGCCGGGTCACGTCCCCCACCAACAGCCGAGCTCCGGGCGCCCTCCGCCTGGCCGTGTTGATCGCGCGCGGCACGAAGTCGACGCCGGTCACCTCCCAGCCGTGCGAGAGCAGGTAGGCGCAGTTGGTGCCGGTGCCGCAGCCGAGGTCGAGCGCCCGGCCGGGAGCCAGCGCGGCCGGACCTTCGACGACCTCGACCAGCTCTGGCGGGGACACGCCCGAGTCCCAGGGCTTGAAGCCGAAGAGGTAGGCCAGCTCGAAGAAGAGGCGGCTCGCCATTCCTGGAGGCCGACGTTAACAGGCTGGCGAGACGAATCCGAAGGAAGGGGTGGAGCTGCCTCAGCCGGCGCCGGCGGCGGTCGCTCCCCGGGCTGCGCTCGCCGCTTCGACGCCACCGAAAAGGCGGGCCGCCTCCAGCGCCTGGTCGGCCAGCTCGGGGGCCGAAGCAGGATCGGCGCAAAAGGCAATCAGGCGGGCCAGCGGATCATTCGGCCGCACCAGCGCCTGGGCGTGGCCCGCAAACTCTTTCGCGTCGGCCACCCGCTCCTTGGCATGGGCGACCACGCTCAGCGCGACCACCCAGCGAACGGCTCGCTTCGGTGCGTTGGTCCGGCCGAGGGCGTCGATGCACTGGTCGACCACGCCCACCGCGGTGTCGTGCCAGCCCTCCAGGTAAGCCAGGCAGGCGAGCGCCAGGCCGACCAGCCCCAGCCGGTCCTGGTCATGAGCCTCCGCAGCCGTCTTGGCGCTGTCTTCGAGGGCGGCCCGAGCCGGGACCAGCTTGGATTCCGTCAGCGCCAGCATCCCCGCCAACAAGCTCAGGCCGCTGATCAGGCCCGGGCTCAGGATGGCGTTCGCCGCATACCCGGCCCAGCGCAGGTAGCCGAGCGCCAGGTCGTAGTCGCCGGCGTCGTACTCCAGCCAGCCGAGCTGCCCGCAGGCAAAGGCGACGCCGAGCCAGGAGCCTGAGTCGCGCGCCACCTGGACAGCCTCCTGATAGTCCCGCTTGGCGGCGGCCGCTTCGCCGAGCTCAGCCTCGACATCGCCGGCGCCGACGAGGGAGCGCCAGATCAAATCCGGGTCGCCGGCCAGCCGCGCCCGGGCGACCGACTCCAGCGCGGCGGCCTCGGCAATCTCGCCCTGGCCCGCCGACACCAGGCAGGCTCCCCGCCGGACCTCAGCGTCCAGCTCCCGGCTCCGCCGCCGGCCTTTCCGCAAAGCCAGCACCGCCCGGCCGTACTCGGAAGCCGCCCTGGCCGGATCGCCGGCCTGGCGTGCCTGCGCCGCCGCGGTCAGGTATCCGGTTGCGGGCCAGGCGTAGGCGCTGAGCAGGCCGGCCTGCCCCAGCTCGAAGAGGTCCAGGCCAACCAGGAGCGCAACCGCCAGCAGTGACCCGAGGCCGCCGATCACTCCGGGCAAGGCCAGCGAGCTGAGAGCGCCGGCGCCGCCGATTGCGATGCCCGCGGCGAGCAGCCGCCGCCGCGGCCTGCCATCGTGACGGGCCAGCGCCCTCACGGTGGCCGCCAGGCCGGCCAGCAAAGCCGCGCAAAGCAGCAACAGAGAAGCCAGCGACAGAGATTGCATGTCGCTCATCGGTCTAACGCCCTGCACCCAGGGGAATTGCGGTCGCTCTCTGCGACCACCTTCTCCATGGCGCGCAACCTTAGCGCGCCTAAGTCAGGTGCGCCTGGGTCAGGTGCGAGCGAGCCCGAAGAAGAGGCCGAGCCGGTTGCGTCCGCCAAACCTCATGTACGCGAGCCCCAGCCAGAGGCCGGGCGCCACCTCCCGCAGCTCGTCCTTGATGGGCCTGATGAAGGGCGGGTTGTCCTCCAGGTCGTAGTCGAGCTGGAGGGCGTCGAAGTCGCCCGCCCTGGAAGGCCCGATCGCGGTCTCGAACCGGTACCAGCTGGCGCGGTTGCCGAAAAGCCGGTTGACGCCCTCGCCGCGCTGCTTACCGAGCGAGCGGAAAGTCTTGCCCTGCCAGGGCATGGGGCCGTCGACCGCGAAATGCTTGACGAAGCCCTGGACGAGCTTGCCCTTGATCAGCGGCACGGCCAGCATCCGGCCCTTGAGCCGGCCGTCGAGATCCTCGATGGCCGGCGTCTTCGCGGCGCGGTAGAGCTGCATCAGCTCGCCGGCGGAAAGCGCCGAAAGGTCGTTCAGGGTCGTTGGACCGGGTGCGGCTGCGGCCGGCACCCGGCCCCTGGTCTTCAGGCCTTGGCCCATTCGTCGGCTTCGGCCTGGTTGTCCACGAAGCGCCAGAATTCCTTGACCCTGCCCTCCGAGTCCGGGTGGATGACGTCGGTGAACTTGCTGACGAGCGTCTTGCCCTTCCGAGTCCCGGTGGACGTGCCCATCACGACGGTGTGCTGGTCATTGGCGAGGATGTCATGGATGTCGCCCTTGTAAGTCCCTTCGCTCAGCTGGCCGATGCGCATGAAGAGCTCCATGACCTGCTGCTTGCCCTTGAACTCTCCGGCGAGCGGGCTGTCGCCGAGCGAATGCCAGACCACGTCGTCTGCGAGCAAGTTCATCACCGTCTCGAGATCCGCTTCGTTGAACGCCGCGTAGCCCTTGCGGGCGATCTCGATGTTGCGCTGCGCGATAGATGTGACTGCCATGAAATTTCCACCCTCACTTCTTGGACCGGCCCACAGGCGCCTGGCGGAGGCCGCCCGTCCGGCGCCCCTATTCTGCCCCTCCGGGCGCGCCTTGTCTTCCCCTTGCCGTTACGATTGCGCTGGAGGGAAGCCAGCGCCGTTCGTAACGGTTGAGGGACTTCGGAGCTCGTCACTCCCCAATCCACCGCTCGGTTTACGTCCGCGCTTAATAACCGGTCCCCCACACTCGGAGGCGCAATGTTCGAAATCATCCGAAACCTGACCCGGCGCAAGCTGCGCAACGGCCTCACGGTCTCTGGCATCGTGATCGGGGTCCTGGCGCTTACCACGCTCGGCGCAATCGCCGAGAAGGCCAACTACTCGATCGACGGCGGGGTCCGCTACTTCCGCGACCACGTTTCCGTCGGCGCCGCCCAGAACGGCGGGTTCGGCGGCGGCCTCCTGACTGTGGACAAGGCCAAGGACATCCAGGCCGTGGACGGCGTCCAGGCGGCCTGCGCGGCAACCGGCGTCAGCGCCAAGACCGACCTCGATTTCTCGGTCAGCTTCGGACCAGGTGACCAGGTAACCGCCGAGCAGCCCGGCTGCCAGCAGTACTCGACATTCAAGCTGACCTACGCGAAGGGCCACCCCATCGACGAGACCGGCACCGGCCAGGTCGTCCTCGGCTCCGACATCGCCAAGGAATTCAAGGTGACGACCGGGGACACCATCGCGCTTCCCAGGCCGCCCAAGAAGTTCAACCCCGACTACGTCGGCCACGACTTCACAGTGGTCGGCGTCCTCGACAAGACCCTGACCGCGCCCGATGCCTTCGCGATCGTCAGCTTCAGCGACGGCCAGACGCTCTTCGGTGACGCGCTGCCCGCGGCACTCCGGGGCCGCGTCGACCCGACCACCCTGGCCACCGGGATCAACGTCTACGCGAAGCCTGGCGTGGACCTCGACAAGCTCGCCCAGAAGATCAACGACACGGTGCCGGGCGTGAGCGCGATCGCGCCCTCCACGCTGGTCAACGCGTTCAAGTCCGCTTCGGTCTTCCTGACCGCCATCACGACGGGCGCGGCCCTGCTGGCTCTCATCGTCGGCGGCCTCTCCGTCGTCAACACGATGCTGATGGCCGTGACCGAGCGGGTGCGCGAGATCGGCTTGAAGAAGGCGGTCGGCGCCCACACCTACCACGTTCTCCGTGAGTTCCTGACCGAAGCCACGATCCTCGGCGTGATCGGCGGCCTGGTCGGCCTCGGCCTCGGCTGGGGACTGGCTTTAGCAATCAACGCCTATTTCGCGTCACAGAACCAGAACGAGCTCTTCTTGGTGACCAGCCGGCTCGTGACCTTCGCGCTCGCCTTCTCGATCGGCCTCGGCATGATCGCCGGCGTGGTTCCGGCGATCCGCGCGTCGCGGCTCGACCCGGTCACCGCTCTGCGCTACCAGTAGGAAAAACAGCAGGAGAATTTGACAAACATGGCCGCCATCGAAATGGTCAACCTGACCAAGCACTACAAGCAGGGCAAGAACGTCATCAAGGCTCTCGACGGCGTCAATCTGAAGATCGAGAGCGGCGAGTTCGTCGCGGTTGTCGGCCGGTCAGGCAGTGGAAAGACCACCCTGCTCGACCTCCTCGGCCTCTTGCTCCGGCCCACCGCCGGCACGGTGGTCATCGACGGCGTCGACACCTCCAAGCTGAAGGACGGCGACCGCGCGACGATGCGCGGCGAGTCCATCGGGTTCATCTTCCAGGAGTTCAACCTCCTGCCCACGCTGAACGCGCTGGAGAACGTCATGCTGCCGCTCCGCTACGCGAAGAAGGATCCCCAGGGCCCCGCCCGGGCCCGCCGCCTGCTGGACGAGGTCGACCTCGGCGACCGCGTCACGCACAAGCCGACCGAACTCTCCGGGGGCCAGTCGCAGCGCGTCGCGATCGCCCGCTCGCTGGTGAACAACCCGGCACTGGTCCTGGGCGACGAGCCCACCGGCGAGGTGGACAGCGAGACCTCCGACCAGCTGCTCGACCTGATGCGCCGCATGAACCGCGAGCACGGCGTCACCTTCGTCATCGTGACGCACGACATGGACATCGCCCAGCGGGCCGATCGCATCATCCGGCTGAAGGACGGCAAGGTCGCGTCAGACGAGCCGATCGCCGCCCGCGAGTTGGCGCTCAGCTAGCTCCTCCCCCCAGCCGGGGGGCGAGGGTCAGGGTGGGGGCTCAGTAGAGCTGCCACGCCAAGACGCGTCAGTTCCAGTCGCGCCAGGACTTTGCCAGCAGCGTGCGCGCCTCGGGGATGCGGTCGCGCAGCAGCGCCAGGCAGGCGCCCAGCGCCAACAGCAGCAGCGCCAGGAGGCCGAAAATCGCGAAGAGCGGTATCAGCTGCTGGCTGATGACTACGAATAGCGCTCGCAGCGCGGCCACTGTGATGGCGGAGCTTCCGCTGATCACCAGGATCCGGCTCCTCATGCCAATGCCGAGGAAGATCCCGGCCAGGCCCTCGACAGCCAGGACGGAGGTGTAGAACCAGGCGCTGGGCAGCTCGAAGATCGCTTGCACGGCGCTGGTTCCGAACAGCAGCGCGACCCCGGCCCCGACCAGCAACTGGGCGGTCACGGGCGGGTCAGGGTAGGTGACCCGCCGGTCGAACGGCAGCCGCAGCCCAACCGCCACCAGGCAGGCGCCCGGGACCGCGACGTACCACTGGACGTTGACCGCCCCCAGGTAGCTGGCGACCCACAGGCTGGCCAGGCTGCCGGCCAGGATGCCGGCGTAGTCGAGTATCGGCTGACCGTGCAGCCGGCTGTCGGCGAAGAGGAGCCCCGCCAGGACGAGAAGCGTGAAAGCGCCGCTCACCGCGCCGGGATTGTGCGAAGTCAGGAAGCCCGCCACGGTCGGGCTGGCGGCAGCCGTCAGGGTGGCCCCGGTGAGTGCCAGAAAGCGGTGGGCCTGGATCCAATCGGAGTTCTTTTGGAACCGCTGCTGCCATGCCGGTTGAAGGGTGTAGACGCCCGCCGCGAAGAGGACCAGGACGACCGGGTAAGCGGCACCCGCGGCATGGGCGGCGTAAAGGAGGCTCGTGAGGCCAGCGGCCGCCAGGCCGAGTGCGACCACGGCGCCCGGCCAGAGCCGCTCGACGGCCGCCGAGGCGTAGACGACTGCCGCATAGGCCAGCAGGGCCGCGCCCTCGAGTCGGTAGTCGTTGAATGCGAGGGGGAAGATGATGACCGCCAGCGCTAGCAGTGCTGCCACGGCCTGCACCGGTAGGGCCCAGCGCCGACCGGCCAGCGTGCGCAGCCCGAGTCCGACCGCGCCCAGCAGGACAGGTAGAGGGCTCATCAGAAGGGCCAGGTCGTCAGTGGTCGGATTCGGAGGCGGCGGCAGGAGAGCCGTCCCCAGCCAGTACCAGGCGACCACGACCAGGCTCGCCGCCAGGGCCAGCCACTCTGGCTGCCGGGAGCGGTGCGAGAGCGACGAGACGATCGCGGCGGCTGCCGCCAGAGCGACGGCCTGGAGCAGCTCCGGTTGAGCCTGGAGGGCCGCGCAGGCTCCGAGCTGGACCGCCATCCCGACCCGCCACGCAAGCGGCAGCCAGGCTAGCCGGAAGCGGCCCGAGAGCAGCGCGTAGCCGCCCCCGAGCGCCACCAGCTCGAGCACCGCGCCCGTCTCGCCCCAGCTCAACGCGAAATTCTCGAAGAGGACTGCGGAGGAAAACGCGGCGGCCGCGCCGAGGTAAGCCGGCTCCCTGCCCGAGAGCCAGCCATAGAGCGCATAGGCCGCGGCGACCGTCGCCAGGACGGCGGCCACCGCGTGGAGGTCGAGAGGCGCCGGCGACGCTTGGGCGAGGGCCACGAACACGGCGGCGCCCGCAGCCAGATGGATGAAAACCTCACCTGCGCGGGCGAGCTCCGCACCGATTGGTCCGAGGCGCCTGGCCCGAAACCTGATCGCCACGTAGGCGACCGCGAGGGCAGCGAGCGCCAGCGGTTCCCAGCGGCCAAGTCCGGCGTCGTGGCCGAGCGAGATAATGGCCAGACCGGCGGCGGTCAGCGCCGCGTAGGCCGAGACCTGCTTGCCGCCAAAAGCCACGTCGAGCAGGTAGGCGCCGACCAGCCCTCCCAACGTGGCCGTCACCACCCAGGGCAGCCATGCTCCGGCGTTGCCAAGGTGGTAGGCCGTGAAGAGGACAGCGGCGACCGCGGCAACGTGGACGCGGTAACCGGCGTGGCGGCGGACCAGTGGCCCGCCCACCCGGCGGGCGAACACGTACAGCGCGGCAAGGAGCGCCATCGCCGGACCCCGCCAGACGCCCACGTGGAGGTCGCTCAACCCGGCCGCCCAGGCTGCGCCGAAAGCCAGGAAGGCCAGCGTCGTCGATTCAACCCGGCGATTGAGCCGGGCGTCGAGCGCGTATCCGACCGCGACGACGCCGGCCGCCGCCGCCACCGCCCAAGGCACCCAGCCGCCGGCCTGGGCGAGGTCCGCCGCTGTCAGGACGACGGCCAGCCCGGCGGTGCCGTGGACGAAATCGTGGACGTGAGAAGAGAGCAGCCGCCAGCGCCTGCTTGCCAGCAGGGCGAAGCCTGCGACGAGCAAGCCGGTGACGGCTCCCCGCCAGGGCGCCAAGGAGAGGTCCGAGACGAAGCCCGCAAAGGCCAGGGCGACGGCTCCGAAGCCGAGGTCGGCGGCGAGCTCATCGCCGCCCAGCCGGCGGTCGAGCAGGTAGACGGCGCCCACTCCGAGCAGAAAGACGGGCGTCGCCCAGGGCAGCCACTCCCGGAAAGCGCTCATCTCCCCGGACATGACAATCGCCGCGATCACGATCGCCAGGTGCTGGAAAGGCTTGGCTTCCGGCAGCCAGCGTCGCCAGGCAAAAGCGTAGGCGGCGGCCAGCGGCGTCAAGCTCACAGCCCACCAGCGACCGAATGAAGCGTCATAGCCGGCGAGCGTCCAGCCCACCAGAAGCGCCGCAGGGCCGAGATAGGCTGACTCGATCGGACCGCCCAGCGCCCGGTGCAGCAGCCAGGCGAGGCCGAGACTGAGGAGGGTGACGGTGACGACCCAGGGCGTCTTCGCGTAAGGGAGGGCAACGCCAAGCGCGAGGAGTGCAGCCGCCGGCACGAACCAGCGGGCGTAACGCGAGAAGAGGTCCCCCCACCCGGGCAGGAGGCCAGGGCGGCGGTCCAAGAGCAGATAGATGAAGGCGAGTGGGACCAGGGCCGGGCCGCGCCAAGCGCCGAGCCCGGCCAGGTCCACAGCGCCAACCGCGGCCGCGCCCAGCGCCAGCAGAGCGAGGACCGCGTAAGGGTGGAGGCGGAGCCGCAGCGCCAGCGCCGCGTAGAGGATGGCGCAGGCCGCACCCGACAGTGCCAGGGCCAGGTCCTGGCTCACGCCGCGGCCGGCAAGTCCCAGGAAGACATAGGCGGCCACGCTGACCAGGGGCACCAGCAGGGCGGCGATGGCGACATAGGAATGGCCGACGATGCGCAGGCGGCGCGAGCGCAAGCAGGCCCAGCCGGCCGCCGCGAAGATGAGGTCGAGCACGAGCACACCGGCGAAGCGGAGGCCGCCGCTGAGCTGCTCGATCCCGTAGAGCTCGTAGAGCAGGGTGGCGATGAAAAGGAGGAACGCCCCGGTGTAGGAAAGGATCAGGATGCTGTGCTCGCTGACGAAGGCCTGGAGCGACGGACCCAGCGGGGGTCGCGGCGCCCTGGGCGGCGTGACCGGCCGGATCTCGGTGACCGGCGGGGGCGCCGGCACGGTGCGCGTGGGCGGTATCCGCGGTGGTGCCGGCTGCTGCGCGGGTAGCCGGCGCGGCGTCTCGAGCGCGGCGGTCACAGCTTGAAGCCGCGCCCGGTAGCGTGCCAAGACCCAATCCGGCGCACCTTCGCGGATGAGGTCCTTGACCACCGAGTCGATCCAGATGATCTCCGCTCGCAGGCTGAGCCGGTCCTGGGCCGAGGCGGATCCAGCCGCGGTTCGCGCGGCGGCCATCGCCGCTCCCACCGTAGCGCCGGTCAAACGCAGTTCCCACGCCAGGTCGCCGGCGGCGTCCGGATTCGGCACTCCGGTGCCACTGGCCCACCGCCGCCACTCGGCCTGGGTGTTCGCGTAACCGTCCTCGACGTCTGGCATGCCGGCAGCTTCGGGCGAGTCCGGTCTCTTTGTCAGTCTCTTTTTTGTCTCAGGCGGGTCTCACTTCAGTCCACGACCGGCACCCGGCGGATGGTCCAGAAGTCAGCCGCCAGCATGGGATCGGCCAGGTACTCGTAAGGCATCGTGAAGTACCCGTCCATCCCCCATCCGCCTCCCCAGGAGTTGCGAACCAGGAAGCGCCGGTCCGCCATGTCGTAGCCCGCGGCCACCACCGCGTGGCCGCCGACCAGGCGCTCGCTCGGCCTGGGCAGTTGGGCCACCCCTGTCGTCTTCACCCGCTCTGACTCGAAGCTCTCGTAGACCGAGAAGCCGAAGACGAAAGGGAACCCGGTAGCGAGGCAGGTCAGCAGCGGCACCAGGTTCCCGGAGAGCCGGAGGTACTGGCTGACGCGCTCGCGTAGAGCCAGGCGGTAGCACTCTTTGGGCGGCCGCCGGTCGTACCTGACGATGTCATACGGCCAGGCCGATTCCGGGCAGAAGCCGTCCTTCACCACCGTCTTGATCCCGTCCCGGATCTGGGCGCCCGAGTCGGTCCCCACCGACCCCTCCAGGCTGCGCTCGTTGTAGTAGATGAAGAGCCGCGAGGGCATGACCGGGTCGTCCTCGCCCTCCTTCTGCTCGAGGAACTGGAGCGCTCCGGCGATCGCGTTCGCGGTGCAGGACCCGAGCTCTCCCTGGTTGTAGGGCGGAGTGAAGCCGGAGCGCAGATCGACACTCGGCGGCAGGGCTTCGGAGACCTCTGGCGGCGCCACGTAAAGGAGGTCGCGCCTGTCGGGCAGGTCCCGGATCCAGCCGTACCCCTCGAGTTTCACGGCGGCCTGATTCTATGGCTGACAATCAGCCGGTGGCGGCCCCGCAGATCGAGCTTTTCGTGGCGAGGGAGCTCGGCAACTCCAGCTTTCTCATCGCCGACCCCGACGCGGGCGAGGCGGTCGCCATCGACCCGCTGCGCGACATCGGCCAGTACCTGGACCGCGCCGGCCGGCTCCAGGTCCGGCTGACACGGTCCCTCGACACTCACCTCCACAACGATTTCGTCTCTGGCGGCAGGGAGCTGGCGGCGGAGGCGGGGGCGGTGATCGAGCCGCTCGCGGACCAGCAAGAGGTGGCCGTCGGCCGCTGGCGCCTGAGGGCGATGCTCACCCCCGGCCACACCCCTGACCACTTGAGCTACCTGCTCTCGGACTCGAACGGCAAAGAGGTGGCGCTCTTCTCGGGCGGTGCTTTGATGGTGGGCGCCATCGCCCGCACCGACCTCTTCGGGCCTCACCTCGCCGTTCACCTCGCGCTGGAAGCCTTCCGGACGGTCCAGGTCCGGCTCCGCGGCCTGCCCGACGACGTTGCTCTCTACCCGACCCACGGCGGCGGCTCCTTCTGCGGCTCGGCGACCAGCGACGCCCGCATGAGCACGCTTGGTGAAGAGCGCGTCTCGAACCCCTTCCTGACGACCACCGAGCTGATGCCGTTCCTGGCGCGCGCGCTGCACCAGGACCGCTATCCCGACTACTACCTGGACATGGCGGCGGTCAACCGCAAGGGCGCGCCACTCCTCGGCCGCCACCTGCCGGCGCTCAAACCGCTCAAGCCGCACCAGGTCGAGACGCTCATGCGCGAGCGAAAGGCCGCCGTCGTCGACATCCGCCGGGGCCGCGACTACGACCGCGCCCACGTCCCCGGCAGCTACAGCGTCGGCCTCGGCGGCCCCTTCAGCGCCTGGGTGGGCTGGGTCATCGAGCGCGGCCGGCCCCTGGTGCTGGCCGGCGGCAGCCACGCCCAGCTCGCCGAGGCACAGCGCCAGCTGCTCCGCATCGGCTATGACTCGGTCCTCGGCTATCTGGAAGGCGGCGTCGACGCCTGGCAGGAACGCGGCCTCGAAGTGCGCAGCTTCGAGACCGCCGAGGTCGAGGACCTGGCGACCTGGGTGCTCTCCGCAGAGCCGATGACCGTCCTGGACGTGCGCGCCATGGAGGAGTGGGTGCACGGCCACGTCCCAGGCGCCGTGCACATGTACGTGCCGGACGTGGCCCACCACGCTCACGAGGTCCCGCGCGAGGCCCCCGTCGCCGTCCATTGCGCGTCGGGCTACCGTGCCGGGACAGCCGCCAGCCTGCTCGAGCAAGCCGGGTTCCGACGCATCATTCACGTGATCGGCGAGTGGTCCGACTGGGACCGCCTGCACCTGGCGTCAACCATTCCGGGCTGAACAGGAGCTCGAATGAGGCTTCCAGAGACGGCCCGTATCTTTTAGTCTCGTCGCATCGAAAGCGCGGTAACAGTCAGCGGCGCGGCCAAGTCGTTCGGCCCGGTGCGGGCGCTGGACGGCGTTTCGCTGGAGGTCCGGCGGGGTGAGGTCTACGGACTCCTTGGGCCCAACGGCTCGGGCAAGACCACGCTGATCCGGATGCTGGTCGGCCTGGTCGCCCCCGACGCCGGCGAGGTGACCGTGCTCGGAGCTCGCATGCCCGACCTGGCCGTGCTGGGCCGGATCGGCTACATGACGCAGGCGGCGGCCCTCTACACCGACCTCTCGGTCGAAGAGAACGTCCGCTTCTTCGCCGCTGTGACGGGCGCCGAGAAGAACGTCGCTGAGGCGATCGACATCGTCGAGCTGAGCGACCGCCGCGAGAGCGTAGTGTCGACGCTCTCCGGCGGCATGCGCCAGCGAGCCTCCCTCGCCTGCGCGCTCGTCCACCAACCCCAGCTCCTCTTGCTGGATGAGCCGACGGTCGGCATCGACCCTCAGCTTCGGGTCCAGTTCTGGGAGTACTTCCGGACGCTCACCGCGGCCGGCGCGACGATCATCGTCTCCAGCCACGTCATGGACGAGGCCGAGCGCTGCGACCGGCTCGGGCTGATCCGCAGCGGGCACCTGCTGGCCGAGGGGAGCGTCGACGACCTCCGCCGCCAGGCCGGTGTGGACCGCCTGGAGGACGCCTTTCTCAAGCTCTCCGCAGGCCCAGCCGCGTGAACGGCCGTCGCGTCCTGGCGATCACCAGGCGGCTGCTCCAGCAGTTCCGCCGCGACCGCCGCACGCTCGCCCTGCTCTTCGTGGCTCCGCTCGTGATCCTTGCCCTGCTCGGTTACCTGTTGCGCGGCGGCGGCAGCTCGCCGGCGGTGGGTGTGGTCAACGAAGACAGCGGGCCGGTGGGAGGCGCCATCGCGACCCAGCTGCTGAAGTCCAGCAAGGTCAGCGCCAGCCAGATGGACCGGCCGACCGCCGACGACGGGCTGCGCGCCGGCACGCTTGCCGGCTATGTCCTCTTCCCCGCCGACTTTTCGCTCCGGGCCCGCCAGGGAGTGATCGCGCCGGAGATCCACCTGGAGGGGACCCAGCCCGGGCCTGCCGCCGCGGTTGTGGGAGCCGTCACCGGCGCGCTCCAGGGCGCCCTCGCTAGCAGCGGCACCCGCGTCGCTCCCAAGGTCTTCTACTTACACGGGGGTCCGAACCTGGACAGCCTCGACTACCTGGGCGCGGCCCTGATCGGGCTCATCGTCTTCTTCCTGGTCTTCATCGTCACCTCCGTCTCCTTCCTGCGCGAACGCACGCAGGGGACGCTCGAGCGCCTGATGGCGACGCCGCTGCGCCGGGGGGAGATCGTGATCGGCTACATGCTCGGGTTCGGCCTGGTGGCCCTCGTCCAGTCGGTTCTCGTGCTGCTCTTCACTCTCTACGTCCTGCACATCCACAACGAGGGCGGCGTGGGCTTGATCTTCGTCCTCGTGGCGCTGCTCGCGGTGGGGGCGGTGAACCTCGGCATCTTCCTCTCCGTGTTCGCGCGGACAGAGTTCCAGGCGGTCCAGTTCATCCCGCTCGTCATCGCGCCGCAGGTTCTCCTGAGTGGGATCTTCTTCCCGGTCACATCGGAGCCGGTCCCTCTGCAGTACCTGTCGAACGTGCTGCCCCTTACCTACGCGGTCTACGGGCTCCGGGAGGTGATGCTGAAGGGCTCGGACCTCTCTACCACCGCTTTGCAGGTGGACCTCCTCGTCGGCCTCGCCTTCGCCGCGCTCGTCATCGCGCTGGCCGCCGCCACGCTGCGCCGCCGCGTCGCCTGAGCCCTCTCTTCAATAGCTGGCCTACGCCGCGGGTTCAAGCGTGCTAAGTTTCAGCGCTCTTTTCAGTGGCGGTGAATGCCGTGGGGGCAGCTGTGCCTACAAAGCGAAAGACCGGCGACCTTCCTTCCGACGCCTGTCCGTTCTCGCGACCTTTCCGGCCGGACTTCGATGAGTGCCCGGGCTACCTGGCGGCGGAGTACACCGCTGTCGACATGACCTACCGCCAGCTCGCGCCCGTGGCGACCTGCCTCCACCTTCTCGTCGGGCAGGACCCCAGACGGCCGGGCCGCCATTACGGCGCCTGCGCGCTGGGCGATGAGGCAGCCCGCCAGGCGTGGGCCAGGCGGGCCGGTTCCCGCACTTGAAAAATTAGGGCCCGGATTTACTGGTCGGCGGGTTCTGCGCCCAGCATGCGCCGCACTACGGCCGAGAGCTGGGCCGGCGTCGTGTCGGACTTGATCAGGTAAGCTCTCGCACCCAGGCGCCGGCCCTGGGCGATCAGGCCAGGATCGCCGAAGTTGGAGAGCACCACCACTGGAATCCCACCCAGCGTGGCGTCCGCCCGGATCTGCTCGAGCACCTGGAAGCCGTGTAGCTCTGGGAGCCGGATGTCGAGCAGGACGAGGTCGGCGGGACGCCGCCGAAGCAACGCCAGGCCGCGCTTCCCGTCCGCCGCCATCTCGACGTCATAGCCGTCCGCGCGGAGTTGGAGGCGGTACATCTCCGCGATCGCGACGTCATCTTCGATCATCACCAGGAGTGGCTTGCGCTTCACTGACGGGGCGGCCCACCAGGCAAGCAGTGCGGGCTCCGCCGCCGGCAGCGAAGCGACGAGCTCATTCATCGGCGACAGGCACCGTCAGGACGAACGTGCTTCCCTTGCCGGGCGCCGACTCGGCGGTGATGTCGCCGCCATGCCGTCGGGCCAGCTCCCGAGAGAGGTAGAGGCCGAGGCCCGTTCCCGAGATGTGCCGGGTGCTGGGCGTGACGATCCGGCCGAAGCGGGTGAACAGCTTCTCCATGCTCTTGGGGTCGATGCCGACGCCGCGGTCGGTGACCTTCAAGAGCGCGAACCCGTTGTCCTGCCCAAAGCTGATCCTCACCTCGCCGCCATCGGGCGAGTACTTGATGGCATTGCTCAGCAGGTTGCTGACGACGGTCTCGATCCGCCGCCTATCGACCAGGACGGGGATCTCCTTCTCCTGGCCTTCGAACAGCACCGGGTGGCTGGACGTTGCGAAGGGTTTGACCGTCTCGAGCGCCCGCAGGGCGATGTCGCGCAGGTCGGCACGCACCGGGCTGAGCTCGAGCCTTCCCTCCTCGAGACGGGCGGCCTCGATCATCTGCTCGATCAGCGAGTTCATCTCGTCCGACTTGGCGGTCAGCACCGGCAGCACTTCGCGGAGCTCGGGGCTGACGCCGCCGAGCATCCCGCCCCCCAGCATCGAGAGGTACCCCCGAAGCACGGTGATCGGCCCCCGCAGCTCGTGTGAGGCGAGGTTCAAGAACTCGGTCTTGGTGCGCTCCAGGGCAGCGATCCGCTCGGTCAGAACCGCTCGGTCGAGGCCGGCCGTGATGTTGGTCCCGTACTGGCCGAGCCGGGTCACCTCGTCGGTGCCGAAGATGGGCGTGAAGGGCCCGGAAAGGACCACCAGCGCGCCGTTGCCATCCGCCAGGGTGAGGGGCACGACGATCGCGCTCTGGATCGGCCCATCCGGGATGGGAACGACCTGCTCCTCGCCGAAGGCCCCGAGCCGGGCCTGGAGCCGGCGGGCGGCCCCGGCGTCCATGCCGCGCGCGGCGAGCACCTCCCCATCGGCGTCGGCGATGAACGCCGCGTCGGCGCCGACCAGGCGCAGGGCCCACTCGACGGCCCGCTCCGCCAGCCGCTCGCGCGTCGGGCTGAAGAGCAGCAGCTCCTTGACCGCGGCGGCAAAGGCGCTCTCCTCGGGCTCCCGCCAGAGCCGCCGCAGCCAGCTGGGCGGCGCGAAGCTGGCGTAGATGAGGGGCACGGAGGCAAGCGCCGCGAGGTCGATCGCAAGCACGACGTACGGGTGTGTGGCAAGGCTGCCGCCGAACGCGGCCACCAGCAGGATCAGGAAGATGGAGAGGTAGCCGGCGGCCAGGGACCGCAGCCGCGCCCGCTGCACCGCGGGCCGGCTCTGGGATGCCTGCAAGAAGCGGAAGAGCGGCTCGCCGACGCAAGCGGCCCAGGCCAGCACGAACACGATCACGACCGCCTGCTGGAAGACGCTCAGCTGCGCCTCGGGACGCTGCGGCAGGTTGGCACCGATGAAGAGGGCGCCGGCCAGCGCCAGCCCGCCGAGCGCCAGCAGATGGCCCCGGCGCGAGAGCGGGATGAAGCTCGACCGGAACAGCAGCATCGCGTACGCCGAGGCCAGGAAGACGAGCGCATCGACATCCGTCCCGGCCTCACCGAAGGGGTTGCCGAAGAAGGTCTGGACCTGGCCGATCAGGGCGGTGATCGCGAGCAGGCCGATGGCAAGGGCGAGATAGCCGCGGCTGCGCTCCCGGTGCACGAGCCAGTCGCGCAGGGTGAGCAGGCCCAGGATGACGAAAGCCAGGTTGACGGCGTACTGCAAGAAGAGGAGCAGTCCGCTCATCGCCAGCGCGGAGAGGTTACACCGAACCTCATCGGAAAACGCCGTTCGACGGCGCCCGAAGCCACGTGCGAGCGCGGATCGGCGATGAGTCGCTGATCGAGATCGCAACCACAGCCGTGTCTCAAACTCGACGCGGGAGTTTCGGATGCGGCTACTGACGGTGACGCCGCGACTGGAGGATTCGACCATGAGACGCTGCGGTAGGTCGCAGTTCCGGGCCGGTTTGTCGGCGGAATGCTGCATAAGTATTCAGCCCCGGGTGTCGGCAAACGCGCCTAATTTCGACCCCGATTAGGCACTTTCCCGCTAACTCGTTGCGGACGAGGAAGTCAGGCTGGCTCCAGGCCTTACGTTGGCTGCATAAAGATGCCCAGACAATGCATGTCTATGCAGCGCCGAATTTCGAGGGCAAAACCTGGCCTGATCCGCCCCTTCCTCGTTCGATACCCCGAACAACGTGAGTCCCCGATCGTCGTGCCCGGTCGCGCACGTCGCTATTGCTGCAACAGGCGGGTCTGTTCCTGATCCCCCACAGACTCGGTGGACGAAACGGATGCGTTAGGCGAGGCGCTCGTAGGCCGGCAGCGTCAGGAACTCGTCGAACTCGGGCGCGAGCGCAACCTCCTCGAAGAGCCGGCGCGCGTCGTCCCAGCGGTAGCGGCCGTAGGCGTCACCGAGCGACTCCCGGATCTTGCCGAGCTCCTCGTCCTCGATCTCCCGCACCAGGTCGGCCGACACCTCCGGCCCCTCGTCGAGCCGGACCGAGTTTCGCTGCCACTGCCAGACCTGCGACCGTGAGATCTCCGCGGTCGCCGCGTCCTCCATCAGGTTGAAGATCGCGACCGCCCCGTTGCCGTCCAGCCAGGACGCCAGGTACTGCAGTGCCACCGACACGTTGTTGCGCAGCCCACCCTCGGTCACCTTGCCATCCGGCACCCGGACGTCCAGCAGCTGGCCGGCCGAGACCACGACGTCCTCGCGCGACCGCGAGATCTGGTTCGGCTGCGAGCCCAGGACCCCGTCGAAAACCTCTTTTGCCACCGGCACCAGGTCCGGATGCGCCACCCAGGTCCCGTCGAACCCATCCCCCGCCTCGCGCACCTTGTCCTCCCGGACGCGCGCCAGTGCACGCTCGTTCACCTCCGGGTCCTTGCGCGACGGGATGAACGCGGCCATGCCGCCCATCGCGTGCGCCGAGCGCCGGTGGCAGGTGCGGACCAGAAGCTCGGTATAGGAGCGCATGAAAGGCACTGTCATGCTCACCAAGGCCCGGTCCGGCAGCACCATGTCGGAGCGGTTCCGGAACTTCTTGATGATGCTGAAGATGTAGTCCCAGCGGCCAGCGTTGAGCCCGGCCGAGTGCGCGCGGAGCTCGTAAAGGATCTCCTCCATCTCGAAGGCGGCCAGGATCGTCTCGATCAGCACGGTCGCCCGGACCGATCCGACGGGCACACCCAGCCGCTCTTGCGCGTACAGGAAGACGTCGTTCCAGAGCCTGGCCTCGAGGTGCGATTCGAGCTTGGGCAGGTAGAAGTAGGGCCCCGATCCCTTCTCCAGGAGCCGGCGCGCGTTGTGGAACATGAAGAGGCCGAAGTCGAAGAGGGATCCTGAGACCGGCTCGCCGTCGACCACGACGTGGCGCTCCGGCAGGTGCCACCCTCGCGGCCGGACGAGCAGGGTCGCCACCGTCTCGTTGAGCCTGTACGACTTGCCGTCCGGGCTTTCGAACGAGATGCGCCGCTCGATCGCTTCGATCAGGTTCTGCTGTCCCTGGACCATGTTCGTCCAGGTCGGCGAGTTGGCGTCCTCGAAGTCGGCCATGAACACTCGCGCGCCCGAGTTGAGGGCGTTGATGACCATCTTGCGATCGGTCGGGCCGGTGATCTCGACACGCCGATCGCGGAGGTCGGCAGGGATGGGCGCCACCTTCCAGGAGGGATCGGAGCGAACCGGCTCGGTCTCCTCCAGGAAGTCCGGGAGGCCGCCTTCGTCGAGGAGCTGCTGCCGTTCGCGCCGGCGCCGGAGCAGCGCCTGGCGGGTCGGATTGAACTCGCGTTGAAGCCCGGCCACGAACTCCAGAGCCTCGTTCGAAACGATCGCTTCGAGGCCGGCCGGAACCTTTCCGAGCACCTCCACCCCGGTTGCTCGCGCCATCACTCGACTATATCGGGGCCTGCTGCCGCCCGCGCGGGTTTCCCGCCACAAACACACTCTCGCAAAATGAGTCTGTTGATGTAAACTGCTGCCAAGCGTAGGACCGGCCGCCCTCCCCCGCGAGCGGTCGGTCCACTCTTAACTAGCGGCTCGGTCCACTCTTAGTACGGGCAGTGATCGAGAAGCCGTATCCGCCGATCGGCGACTACGCGTTCATCAGCGATTGCCATTCGGTGGCCCTCGTCAGCAGCTCTGGCTCGATCGACTGGTGCTGCATGCCCCGCGTCGACGCCGCCAGCGTGTTCGGGCGCCTCCTCGACTGGCAGCGCGGCGGCTACTGCCAGGTGGCGCCCCAAGACGAGGCCGCGACAGCCTTCCAGTCCTACCTGGAGGGCACGCTCGTGCTCTGCACCACCTTCCGGACAGAGGGCGCCGAAGCTCGCGTCATCGACTTCTTCGTAATGCGCCCGGGCGGAGCGTTGAAGCCCCAAAAGCAGCTGATCCGGATCATCGAGGGAGTTCGCGGCAAGGTGGAGTTCCTGATCGAGGTGACGCCTCGCTTCGACTACGGCGAGGTCAGGCCCTGGATCCGCCATCAGGCCGCCCGCGTCCACAGCGCGATCGGCGGCAACGATGGCCTGCTCCTGGTTGCTGACAGGGATCTCGAGGTGGACACCACGAACCACCGCTTCCTGAAAGAGGTCAGCGTCCGCGAGCAGGAGCGCTTCCGCCTCGCCATCGAGTTCGTCCGCCCCGAGGAGCTGGAGTTCGAGCTCCCGCGGACGCCCGAGCCGGAAGACCTCGACTCCCGGCTCGAGGAGACGCTCCGCTGGTGGCGGCGCTGGTCCGGCCAGGTGAAGCTGCCGAGCACGCACCGTACGGACGTCATCCGCTCCGCGCTGGTCCTGAAGGGTTTGACGCACGCGCCCACCGGGGCCATCGCGGCCGCCGCCACCACCTCGCTGCCCGAGACGCCCGGCGGCGAGCGGAACTGGGACTACCGCTACAGCTGGATCCGGGACGCCAGCCTGAGCAGCCGCTCGCTGACCGAGATCGGATTCGTCGACGAGGCCGACGGTTTCCGCCGCTTCGTGCAGCGCAGCGCCGCCGGCAGCGCCCACGAGCTCCAGATCATGTACGGAGTCGGCGGCGAACGGCGCTTGACCGAGATCCTCCTCAAGCTCGATGGCTACCGGGGCGCCCGGCCGGTCCGGATCGGCAATGCGGCGGCGAACCAGCTCCAGCTCGACGCCTACGGGACCCTCGTCGACCTGAGCTGGCGCTGGCACCAGCGCGGCCACTCTCCAGATGACGACTACTGGCGATTCCTGGTCGACCTGGTCGAGGTCTCCTGCGAGCGCTGGGAGCAGCCCGACCAGGGAATCTGGGAGATCCGCGGCAGGGCGAAGCATTTCGTCCACTCGAAGGTCATGTGCTGGGTGGCTCTCGACCGCGGGCTCCGGCTCGCGGAGGAGAGCTTGCGCAAGGCGCCGAGCGCCCGCTGGAAAAAGGTCCGCCGGCAGATCCGGGCCGCGATCGAGGAGAAGGGCTACGACCGTCGCCGGGGAGTCTTCACCCAGGCCTTCGGCGTGAAGGCGATGGACGCCTCGCTGCTGCTGCTGCCGATCGTGGGATTCCTGCCCTGGAGCGACGAGCGGATGGTTCGAACAACCGACGCGATCATGGAGGAGCTGATGCTGGACGGCCTGGTCCTCCGCTACCGGGTCGACAAGCTCGACGACGGCCTCACCGGCGAGGAGGGCTTCTTCCTGCCCTGCTCCTTCTGGCTGGCGGAGGTGCTGGCTCACCAGGAGCGCCACGACCAGGCCACCAAGATCTTCGACCGCACCACCTCCACGGGCAGCGAGCTCGGTCTCTTCTCGGAGGAGTACGACAGCAAGCACGACCAGATGCTGGGCAACTACCCCCAGGCCCTCACGCACCTGAGCCACATCGCCGCGGCGGTCGCCCTTTCGGAGACCGAGGGGCTCCTCGCGGCCGAACCCGACTGAGTTTCGAGTTCACGCCACTTGACGGGACCGTCGAGATCGCCTATGCCATTCAGGCAGGCATGGCAAGGCGGTTCGAGAGGACGCTCGCCGACGAATACCCCGTGGCACTTCTGCTGGCGCCGAGCCAGCGCGGCGCGGAGCTGCTGCGCCTGGCCCTGCGGACCCAGTACGAGGTCATCGTCGTCCCCGACCTGGAGTCACTCCTGGCCGCTGCCCGTTCCAGACCGTCGGACATCGTCTTCCTGGACCTGCCCGCCGCGCC
>Ga0209059_1000245_pt1 | contig 24156 bp, 21 predicted proteins | sample GraSoiAngelo_151_FD_186165 | JGI IMG/M metagenome (GOLD analysis project Ga0209059, IMG submission 186165) | Grasslands soil microbial communities from the Angelo Coastal Reserve, California, USA - 14_1009_12_20cm (SPAdes) (version 2) | ecosystem: Environmental > Terrestrial > Soil > Grasslands ...
CCCGGTTGCAGGTACCTGCTTGATTCTTTGTCCGAACGCACCGCGCCGCCGTACGATGTCTGTAATTTCTGTTTGATAACGATTGACCTCAATCGCGCCTGGCCCTAGAAAATCTGCCGCCGCGTGCAGGTCGAGGAATTGTGCTTTCATGTTCTCTCCTGAAAAAGAATTTGTTTGCTGGTTGATTTGGTCTGCCGGTTCGGTTGGGAACTGGCGTGAACTCACCTGAAAACGACAAAGGCGCGACAGGGTCGCGCCCCTGACTCGCCGGTTGTAACTGGCTACTCGATCATCCCTGCCCGTGCCATCTCAGCTTTCACTGCGATGCGCTGTTCCACGCTGAGCGACTGCAGGCTCTTATCCAGAGCTGCTGTATCCAGCTTGTCTCCGGTCTCGCAGTTTTTACCCAAGAGAGCGGTGACTACGGGCGGAAGCGTTTTGCGCGCCATCCGTGCCGATTGTGCCTTTAGCTCAGTGTTAGCCTTTTCCAATTCCGCAACTCGAGCCTGCAATTTTTGCGAGCTCTCGCTGCTGTTAGCGGCATCTCCGTCGCTGAGCCTTTCCTCAACGGCCGCAACGATGCGATCAACTTTCGCATTCAGTGCCTCCTGTTGCGAATCCAGCTTTCCGAGCACTCGATCGAGCGCCTCAGCCGCATTCGCCAGTTTTTCTGCTGTTGTCATTAACTGCTGCGTCATCTCCTCGTTCATCTTTTCTCCTTTGCATTTCTTCGTGCACTCGCGTGTGCATCTGGTGAGCGTTGTAATTACGAGCTTTTGTACAACTCGATCCACGTATCCCGATATGCTGCCTTATTACGGCGGAGAATCGCCGCGCCAGTGAAGGTGACGTGTGTAAGCGTCCAAACCTGGCTTCGGACGTCTGCTACGCGAGCGTCCGCGATTTCATAGGACATCCCGAGCTTTTCGCCTGAAGCGGCCAAGGCACGGAGCCCGGAGCCGCTCTTGCCAATTTCCCTTACGATCTCCGGAAAGTCTTTGGCGAACAGATAGCCGCCCAGTTCGAGATTCCTCCCCACAATCTCTGCCCGCGTGATCACGCCGACTTTTCGCCGCGCGTCATGGCGGTCAAGGGACGGAGCGTAATCCAACCCCATGCCCAGCAAAGAAGGCAGCCCGGCCTCTGCCGCCGTGCGAGTGAGTAGAACGCGGTGTCCACGCGCACCGGCTGGCGGTTTGTCGGATGCCGCGTCCACCAGTGTCAACACGCCACGAAACGGCTCGCGGTTCGGATGCCCTGCCACGCGCGGCATCTCAATAGCCATCGATTCCAATTCAATGTTCATTTTTGTTCTCTTGTCTTGCAAAAAGGAAACAGCTTGGTCGGGGATTCATTCAGCAGTCAGCAATCACCTAGATTCAACACGGAGGTCCGGACGCCCTCGTCCGGGCAAACTAGTTCAGACCGGCGGTAGTCCCCTCATCTGCCTCACTTCATTTACCGTCAACACGCCGTTGCGCAGCAGGATTTCCTGAATCTGCGCCTGTTCCATTTCGTTGCCAGCGGAATCAACGTCTGTGAAAACGAATTCGAGATCAGACCAGCCAAGCTTTTTGGTGATCGCATCGCGGGTCAGGTGCTCGGCGAGCAAGCGTGCTGTGGGCACAATCGCCTGTCGAAATGCTTGGTCAGTCATTTCCGCTGCCGTATTGCGATTCACGTCGCGCTCCAGCCCGAGCGCCTGCGGAGGCAAATCAAATGCATCTGCGATTATGCGCAGCAAGAATTCCTGCCACTGCAAACGCAGATCTGCATCCGTGCCGCCACCGAAGCGCAGGACTTCAGGCTTGTTCTCGAATGAGAGGATCGGAACTCGCCCGGTCCCCTCAATCTCGTCTTGCCACCAGCGAATCAGCCGCTCGTGGTGTTCGGCTGTGAGTCCCTGCAACCAGAGCGCATATTCAACAACCGAATTTGAAGCCAGCCGCGCCGCATAACGGTTGGCACCGAGGAAGGCGTTTACGGTTTCAAAAGCCACCTCGAGCCGCCCCAATCCAAACGGAGTGTGCGTGCGCGGGTTCAGCCGGATGTAAATCAGCTCGTCATCATTCAACGGGACCTGCGCCTGCGCTCCATACCGATTGGTCACTTGCACATAGTGCGGAGAACCTGGTAGCCCATCCCAATCGCCCTTGATGCGAATGGTCGCGCCATCGACCGGCCAGAGCGACAAAGGATGTTCGAGATCACCAGTGCTCCCAATCTCGATCGCGCCGAAGCCTCCGACGATCACGTCTTCCAATACCTGCTCTGCCAGGGAGCGGAACGAATCATCAGGATTGGGCGCATCGAAATTGTCAGTGAGGATGCGTATGCGCAGATCTGCATCCGGCAACTGTTCTCCGCGTCCCGGCCGCGGCTGAATTCGCCAGCGCATTCCCGCGATCTGGTCCTTGATTGTGTTGATCGCCTTCCGCGCCACCGGCGTTTCAGCAAAACGTCGCAGGTTGGCTGGAGAAGGCTTTGGGTACGCATCGGGCCGCGGACCATAGGTGTTCAGGATGGAAGGCAAGGGCACGGTTCGCCGCTTGCCCTCCGCACCTCCGGCCAGCGACACTTCTGCAATCCGGCGCATTGCGCCGCGCAACTTCTATTTAATATTCATGATTTTTTGTATGAATCCGTAGGGCAGCCGGCCCCCCTCGGCTATCCAATGTGGCGCGGCGACCTTTGCCCGCGAAGAATCGAAAGGGAACGGACCTATTCCGTTCCCTTCGACGAAGAACCCAGCATAATCTACTGTGAAACTGACAAGCTCCTAGGCAGCTACGCCTTCAACTCCCGCCTGATCTCCTGCGCAACGCGCGGCATCTCAGCCGCCATGGTTATCTGGATTTCGCTTTCCCGCATCATTCCCAGCACGAAACCAATCTCCGCTCGCTCCTGCTCAAGATCGTCATCTACCACTGCCATTAATCTGGCGGCCGAGTTATCACGATCCAGAATGGCTTTCGCAATTCCCGGAAAGCGCGAAGCAAGCATCAGCCCTTGATCCACACTGCGCTTCAGTGAAACCGCCTGCAGAAACTTAATTTCGTGTCCCGGTGCGTATCCGAAGTCAAATTTCAACGGATCGCCCGGCCTGGTGAAGCGCGAGATTTCGAAGTCGCGCAACAGCAAGTCCAAAATGCCGGCATCCCGGAACGAGCCTTCCATTGTGGACAAAATCTTTCGTCTTCCGAATGCTTCGTGTTTAACTATGGCCGGCCGGGGCTGCGCTAGATATAGAGCTTGCAGTTCCTTGAGTTCCTTCCCGATGTCCTCCGTCAACAATGCCTGTGCTGGTGACAGTTCAATGAGATTCGAAAACGACTCCTCCAGCTTTCGCATGAACGCTTGCCGGTCCGGAGATCTTTGGATCTCTGTGCGAATGTCCGCCTCCAGCGCCTTCAACCACTCAAGGTCGATCTCGGGATCGAAGCAGAGCGCCCGTCGCCAATCCTTGGCGAAGCGCACTTCGGCGAAACCAGAACCGTTCGATCCATGTTCCAGAATGACGAAGCCGATGTTAATGCGCTCGCTCCTGACCGCATTCGGCGAGTAGCGAAGCACAAAGAATTCGAATTGTTTCAACTCAGCCATTGCCACTCACGTCGCATCGGCCCACGCGGGAAAGGGACGTCGCGGCGAATTCCGGAACAGAACGATCAACTCCCGCACTCTCGCTCGACGCTCGATCAGCTCCTGCGCCAGTTTTTCCAGCGCGTCCCAGTCACTGCAGTACCACTCAGGCGGAATCTCACTTGCTGCCTTCCAAATCGAGTCATCATCCATTACCTCGATGCGAGATAGCCACGGCTCGAATGATTCCCACCCGCGCACCCCGGCGTACACTTCATTCCGGGCATAAACGCCGCGCAAAGGGTAATCGGGAAATGTCCACTCGCCTGCATTAAAACAATAGCCCTGATCGATGAATGCCGCCGTGTACTTGCGCTCCCGCAACTTGCGCCAAAATGCCGCCTGCCGTCCATTTGCGTTTCCGGTCCATTTGTCGACGGCCAACATCCCGGCAAAAGTCTCCAGGTTTCGCACCCGGTCCAACATCTCCATCGGCAAATAGTCGAACACCTGTCCTTCGAGCGGACTTACTACGTACCGCGACCCGAATTGTAGCCCCGGCTCGCATCGGATGGTGCTTCCGGCGAGTTGGATGTTCAACTCTGGAGTGTGCTCGATCAGCCAATCACCGACTTCAACCACCTCAGCAGCCGCGACAGGCAACTCAGCGCCCTGGGCCAGCCGCGTTGCCAAAAGCTCATTCGCCAGAACCCGCAGATGCTGTGGATTGTTACGGAATTTCACCACGTAGAAATTTCCGTCGGAGCAGCGCATCAGATGTCCCTGCGCCCCGCCCCGCATCCGCCTCACGTGTTGGACAGCGACTACAGTCACATCCGATGGCTGAGATCCAGATCAGCAGCCCAGAGTGCGCCATCTTATCCGGAGTCTCTATTCTTGGATGTGACGGATGAACATCGCCAGAACTCACCCCCTCCGGGGCAAGCTCGCAAGATCGAGGGCGCCAGCGGATGAATTTTTGCCCGCCGGTTCCCGCCTGGCACCAAGTGCTATCGCCATCGCCATCACACAATCATCATGTGCTCCGCCTATCGCTGCCGATTTCCCATCCGCATGCCTCACAAAGGTGCGGAATTCATTCAGCAGGCGGCGGCTGCGAAATAACTCTGGCTCTTCAGCCAGCACAGCCGCCAGGGTCTCCACCATTGCGGGCCGGCTGACCGCTGAGGTGAACCATCCATCCTGCCCGCCCTGCCGAAACATCTGCAGATAGCCGAGCACCTGCAAATGGGCCAGTACTCCATGACCGTGATTGTTGCGCTCCACGACCAGCAGGGCCCTGCAATAGTAATTGGCCAATTCGATCAGCTTAGTTGCAAGCTCCCTCGGCGGAAAGTGCCCGTGCAATTCTGCGCACTGAATACCACTCCTTCGTTCCACCACCTCCGCGCACGAGTAATCGCCTTCAGAACTTCCGCTGGCTGGGTCAACGCCAATCAGATATTGCTTACCCACCTGCGCCGGAAACCAAATCATCAGCCGGCCGTTATCACGCATTTCCACCGGCTCGCCGCAGAGCTGCAATGCCCGGTCCACTGCTGTTAGATCGAAGACGCATTCGCCTGAGGCGAGAAAGCACGAACTTGAATCCTCCCCGAACTCCTGCGCGGCCAGACCCCGCAGTTCCGCCCGATTGACGCGGCGCCAGGCAATCTGAGCATCGCGCAGCCCTTCGCGATCAACGAGAGCCCGTTCCTCGGGACTCAGTGGATGCACGTTTCGAGCATCCTGGATCGCGTAGGCCTCGTCGTACCACCAGGGGAAGAAATGCCGCACGTAGCCGGTCTCATCCGCCCTTTGCCATTCGTCATAGAACACGCCACCCGCGCCGTTGGGAGTGGACTCCAGCACGATCTCTCCGTTCCCGGGCACGGCTGAACGCAGCGAGCTCAAGGTCTCCGCTCCGTCGCCGGGCCAGCGGGCGACCTCTGAACAATGCAAGTTGTGAATGGTCATCCCGCGGCCCGCATTCGGGTCCGCCGCCGTCGCCACGCGATACTCACTATCGACCCGCGGGAAAACGATCTGGCGGACGTTGGCGCGTGACGTCATCAGCGCGCCTGTTTGCACCCCCTCGGGCAGGTTCTCCCAAAAGCGATGCACAATTCTGAAAATTTCTTCGGCCGATTCCTGATCATGCGCCACCTGCACTGTCACTGTGCCCGGCTGAGTAATCGTCTTGATAAAAAATCGGGCGGCTACATAGGTCGTGACCCCTAATTGCCGCGCCTTGAGGACAACATTTCGCTGTCCGCATTTTCGCCCATATTCTTGTTGTGCACGATTCGGACTCAGTAACACCAAACCTCGTGTTTTACTCCGAACTTTCAAAAGAGTTTCGATCAGCAAGTCTTGAATCGTGAGCGTTCCATTTATAGCCGCCGTAAGCGAGCTTTTATCGGGACACGAATTTAGATCCCGACCCAAGCGCTTCAGCAAGCATAGGTCCGCGGCAGGGCCCATCATCTCCGGCGACCTTGCAGAACTACCCTGCAAACTTCATTGCAGCTTCACCAGCAGCACATCGCTCCTGCACCACGTGGTGCCGCTCGCATCCGGGTCCTGGGTGGGATCGCAGGTGTTGTTTCCGGCCTTGTCCCCAAAGCCCCGTGCCGCCATGCTCACATGCCGCTCGACTGCGGCACTGGCGGTCGGCCCCTCGCTCAACAACTGGGCTGTCGGATCCCGCACCGTCAGCCCTGCCCCGCTCACCGCCGTGACTTCAAATCCGTAGTTGTTCGCCGGATTCGCCATCCCATTGAGCTTCACCAGGTCGCCGATAACTATCCCGTCCACCCCGAAATCTCCGCTGGCGCGCGTGATCGTCTTGGCAGTGCCATCCACCGTGAGCGTCAGCCCGCTCAGCGTGGCTTCGGCAAACTGATCCCAGAACGCCTGAAACTTGGTCGCCACCACGGCGTAATTGCCGTCTGAGGAAATCTGTGCAACTGAGGAGGCAAAAATCGAATTCGACGCCGGGCTGCCGTCGGAGAAATTGTGGGCGAAGCGCCGTATCTTGCCATCCGCGCAACTGTGCAGGATCAGCTCCCCTTCGTAAGGCCCATGCGGGGTCGATACCGGCGCATTGTAGGTCGACTCCAGCCATTGACTGTTATTGCTATTCGCCACATTGGCCGAGAAGTGCTGCTGGATGGGCGGCGACACCCCCATATCCGTGCACTTCACAAAACTGCCAACCGGATTGCCCAGCGTCCGGTAGCCCGAAGTGCGCGTCGGCCCGAACCCGGGCAGATACTGCAACTGATAGCCCGGCGCGGAGTGTCCGGAGCAGTCTTGCCCCACCGGGCAGGCATCGAAGTCATCAGTATTGACATTCCATGTCTGGATATAAGCCGCCGCGGCCCCCCAAGCCCAGTAGTGTTGTACCCGACCTGCGCAAACGTTCCGCTGCGGTCCAGGTCGGTGTTGTGCATGCCTCGGCCAAAGCTGAACGTGCAGTTCAGGCCGTTAAAGGTATTGCCCTGGTTGGTTATGGGGCTCGTGTAAGTGAGGGTTGAACCCGTGACTGCGGTAATGGGCGCACCGCGCACATCGATATTCGCCGCGCTACCGCAGCCCTCCACATTCGCCGTGGATCCATTCCCCGCCGGAAAGGTATGGGTCGCGGTAAAGCTGACCGTCACGTTGCCCGAAGCGTCCCGGGTTGCGGCGTTGATGGTACGCTGAAAGCGTGCCTGCGCGTCCGGGTTGTAGTTCAGGTCCTTCCAGCAGCCGGGCGTGTTCCAGCCGCAACTGATCTGCATCGCCTGAGCATTCACGGCCCGGCATTGAGGTGGATTGGTGTCCACGCGGATGGCCACCGCCCACGGCGAACTGTCTTGCGGGCTGGTTTGCAGAACAAACCTCTGGTCGTCGACCGAAATGTAATCATTGCCGTAGGTGTAGCCGCCCGCCGCCAGCGCTCCGTTCAAGCAGTTAGCATTGTCGGGATCGTACTCGGGAAACGTCGGATCGATTTCGTACGCTAAGGTCTGCGTGCCACTGGAGTCGGGCGGCAACCCCGTGCTCTTGACCACAATCAGATAGCGCCGCAATTTCGGAGAAGTTCCCCCAGCGTCCTGATGCGCCGCATAAAAGCTGTAGGCGGGCGCGCTGGCCGCGCGCGGAAACTGCACGCTGCCGTAGTGATAGGTTTCATTCTGCGTGCCGCCGTAGCTGGCCGAGGCCGAGACCGTGCACCATAACTTGCGCGAGCAGCCAGCGCATACTTGCCCTTCCACCGCGTTGGCCATCGCCGCCTCGTCAAACTCGAACATGCAAGGTACGCCGCCAGCACCCGCAACTGCCACATAGCGCTTGCCGTTGGCTTGCGGCGCCGAGATCACATTGTGCCCGCCGCCCGAGAAAGTGCGTGCGTAGTTGGCGACATTCACCCCATCCGTCAGCCGCAGGATCTTCGCCCCGCTGGTTCCTGGCAGCGCCAGCGAGTGATCGATGGCCACAATGTTTGCCCCGACCCCACCGCCCGAGTGCCCAGCCCAGCCGTTCCCCAGGTTGACCGTGGCGGTCGGCAAATGGGCCTGGTTGTCGGTCACCGCGCAGTTGTAGTTCGGGGAACCACAAATTACCCCACCCGAGCTCGTAGTCGCGCCCCACGCTGCCGTGCCGCTACTGGTGGAGCTCCCCGAATAGACGGACTGGCCCGATGCAGCGAGCACCGCTGCTATAACCACTAAAGCTGATTTCATATAAGAGATTTCTTGCGAAGGCTTCGACAACTAATTGGGACAAATAAGAAGTAAGCGGGTCTGTTTAAGAATTATGGCGTGCCCGACACGCGTCCAGCCTGTTCTGGCACGTATGCCAGGGAACCGATTTCCCATCCAACCCCGAACTGCGTCTGATCGATTCCCATCAGATCAAACTTGTATTCACTGCCCAGTGCTGCACCCTGGTCGACCACCGGGGATGAAGACGTTGGTCTGACATCGACCGGCATCCCGAGAGCGGAATCTGTGTAGTAAGTCGTTCCGGTATTTCGCTGAGTTCCAAGCATGTAATCGACGAGCTGAGTATTCGTCATGAGCATCGCACCAGCGGATTGCAGAGTATCGAGCATCACTCCGACCTGCTGCGCAGAGAGCTCATTCACGTGCAAGAAAATTCCCACAGGAACGCCCCACACTGCAGATTTGAAAACCAGCGCACGCAGTTTGTTCGCGAGTTGGGTATTGCTTAAATTCTGGAAGTTCGGCGCGATTCCCTGACTCAGAATGTTCTGCACGTTCACGCCGCTTGCCAATACCGTCGCAGCGTTCGGTGCGGGTTGCATCGATCCGCTTCCACGAGCACCTGCGTAACCGGCGGCCGCGGCAATGGCCTCAGTCGAAGTATCCTCGTAGCTGCCCGGATAGATATAAACCCAGTTGCCTGGAACTGTTGCGGAGGTTTCGCTGAAGAATGCTGATTCATGACTTCCGCTTACCGAGGTCTCCGTGTAGTACCAGACTTGTTGCGGATTGACGGCGTAATCGGTGTACGCGGCGGTTGTGACGCTGGCAATCTTTGTGTATGGACCCCCGCTTACGGCAGAGCGGTAGACGTTGTATCCGTCGACGTTCACCACCGGATTCCAAGTCAGGCTGACAGAATGACGGCCCCCCAGTCCGGTAAGATTCGCATTCATCCATGCCTTCGACCACCCAATCTCATCAGTCATCAATCGGTTCTTGTCTAATGTGAGCGTGTAAGGTGCGCTCTTAATATCCTGCGGCGCGATATCGGCTAGATCCTCGCTTTTCACGGCGCTCTTCAGATTAGGATCCCCTGTCACGGAAAACAGCCCGCGCTGATTCAGCGTGAAAATCAGACCTCCTATCGTGTCTAATCCGCTCGGCACCAAGTCGCTTCCGGAGGAACTCAAGTCCCAGGTCACCTGTGCGTTCGGGTCGCCCGGGGCTGTGATGGTGAGCTGCTTGTTCGCAATCGAGAGCGTCACGCTTGTTGCAGCGGTGCCCGTGTACTGAATCGTGAACGCGTTGGGAAATACGAAATACTGATGCGACACAGAGTGGCAGTTCACATCCCAACCCGCATTGATCCACGATTGGAAGGTCGGAATTAATTGAGCAGATAGATCATACCCAGTCACCACAGCGATACTCAGAGGCGTGTTCTTTGCCTGAAATGTGGGTAAGAGCGATTGAATGTACTGATGCGATCCATTAATCAATCCCGGATCGTCATAGGTCAACGTGATGCGAGCCGGATACTGCATAAATCCACGAATTCCCGGCGGCGTGTCAGCGCCAACGTTGTTTCCCCCATCAATCGGGGAGCCGGTTACATCTGTCGAGATTCCGGTCGCCAGGTTATTCGCGTAAAGATGGCAGTAGGAATATGTAACAGCGCCGGTGTTGTCCATCAGCCCATACGTTCTATTTGCATATGCGCGGCAGTTCTTCAACTCAACCGCAATTGGCGTTCCATCGAATCGATAACCGACATAATTGCGGTGGGCGTCGGTGTTGAAAAGGTGAATGTCCCCAGGCGTGCCGCTGGAATGAATGTAAAATCCAATGGGCACGGTCGCGTTCGGCACCTGGCTGTCGGCCATCATATTGGCCAGCCAGATGTGATCGCTCGAGCCCTGCACCTGCACTCCGTATCCTTCGTACCAGTCCAGCTTGATGTGCTGAATCTCGATATAGCTCACGCCGTTGATGTTGATGAGCGACTGCCCACTTAGAATGATCGGCGTTACCGACCCAAACGCCGAAACAGGATTTCCGCTTGACGAATACGCATACAAAATTTGATTTGTGGAGTCGTAATACCAATCCCGGTCATTTGCCAGAGCAGTTTGGGCGGTTTGCAAGTTCCCCCAGATTGTTCCGAAACGAATAAAGTTGAGTTGCGAAATCGGCTGAGTCGCACTTAACGTGATTTGCCAGACATGTCCGGAAGTATTCGTCCATTGCGAAGCCGCGGTTGCGTAATAGCCGGTGAATTCTGGTGGCCGCCCGTTTCCGTATGCATCGAACTTGATCAAATTTCCTGCAGCCCCGCTCGATGGCGGCGTCAACCACTCGTTCCACACTCCATCGCGCTTAAACAGAATGCTGTCGCCAGGCTGGAAGCTGGAGATGCCCACTTTCAGCAACGTACGCCAGGGGGTGGCCGGGGAAAGCCCGTCGTTAGCGTTGCTCCCCGCGGGATCGACATAGTACGTCGTCGCTGAGGCCGTTCCGCAAAGCAGCGCCAGAATGATTGCCAGTCTCGTCACTTGACTCTGATCTCCTCGCACTTGGGCTTCACTACCATCACCAGATCTGTGCACGAAAGATGTTTGTGGTCGGGCCCGTGGCACTCGGTCTTCTGTGTCAACCGCACTTCGAGTACGCATGGCCTCGGAATCACGATCTCTGTCAGGCTTGATCTCAATGCCGTCGCTGCGATTGCGAGTACCACGATCAGCGCGCAGGCTCTTGCCTTGAAATTTCGTAACTTCATAAATTGTTGTGGATGGTTACTGAGAACTAAGAACTGATAACTGGGAACTGTTCTACTGAATTGACCAGGTTGGAATCGTAGTTGCCGTGTATGAATCGCCAGGGATCGTGATCGAATTCGGCAGAGTTCCGCCGGTAGCTACGCTTTCCTGTACGGCTCCCGCGAATGTGAACCCGACCCCGGTTGAACTGCCGATCAGCGCCGCGCAGGAGCTACTGCAATTCGTCGTGATCGCGAGATAATATTTTCCCTGCTTGATGGTCGCCGCAGCACTCCAGCTCAAGATCTTCCATCCCGTGGACGCTGCGAAGCTGGTGCCTGCCGTGCTCCCGAGGTGCGCGACCAGAGTTCCAGAACTGTTGTAGAGACCGATGTCGTAGTTGTTTGCGGTATTGTCTGCCGTCTGCACGTTGTAAGTAACTTGCGTAGTCGTGAGTGGCGTCGCACTGCTGTAAAGAACGCCATAAAGCTTGGCCACATTTGCGCTCGTCAGGAATGACACCGTGCCGCTGGCGCTTGGCTGAGTGAACCACGGAACCTGACTAGGTCCGGCTGCCGGTGGCTCCAGCGACATGAAGACGGAATAAGTACCGGCGCTGGCGTTGGTGTTCAAGGCTCTACCGATCACTTGTGTTCCCACTGGACGTGTCGCGCCGGCGTCGTGACAATCTCCTGCATTACTGACGCTGGCAACAACGTAATCTCCGCCAGCCGTGCCGCTATCAAAGCTGCATTGTGCGTAGCCTCGGTATGCAACTACAGCATTACCGCTTGAGCCTGCACCGCCGCTCACCACTCCGATCACGCCATCATTGTCGCCCGCCCCGGCTTTGACTACGCAAGGTGAGCTTGCCCCGTTATACTTTGCCAAGAAATTCAGGCTCGTTCCGGTTGTGCTGTCGTTGCACGGCTCGAACGTGAACGCACCAGAGCCGCTGATGTCGAACGATGTTCCCGCATATACTGTCTTGGGGCGCAACGTCGCCGATCCGATATTGAATGAGTTATCCGTAAACGGTTTCAGTGTCGAAGCCGTATCCAGCGCCCATCGCACCGTGCTTCCGATCAGAAAAGCAATCCCTCGTTGAGTTCCCGTGCCGGCGTTCTCACTCGCCAGCGCGAAGTATCCATCGGCGTTGTCCCATTTCAAACCAATGCGTTCGTAATTCGAAGCATCGGTGCGCGTGCCATACACTCGCAGAATCTGCGGATTCGTTCCGTTGTACTCTTCTAAAGTATTGGCATCAGGATTGAATACGTTCAGCAATCCAAGTTGTACCGCCTGCCCGTTGTTGCTGATGACCTTCGGGCAATGGCATGCTGAATCGAACCAGAAGATCCCATAGTTCGCGATGCCAGCCGGCGGCGTTGTCTCGGCAAGCTGGATCACGTCAGCAGTGCTGCAGTTGGCATTTCCGTTTGCCTGAATTCCAGTTGCGAAGCTGTTACTGCATTGCGTCGGTGTGTGCGCCAATGCTGTTGCCGTGGTTGCGTTCCCGGCAAAATTCCCGGTCACGTCCAGCTTTGCCACCTCGACTACTGCGGCTCCATTTTCGGAAACTTGCAGCTTCCCACTTGTCCCGAATCCCAGCAACGACTTCCCTGATGCCACCGTGCCAAGCGTACCGAAGCTTCCTGTCACGCTCCATGGACCTGTGCCGGTTGATACAAATGAATTCGCCGTCACAGGCCCCGACACCGTCAACGCGCCATCCATTTGCACATTCGTCTTAAATTCCTTCAGGTTCGCCGTGAGCCGCTCCAGCCAGTTTGTCCCATCGCCGGCGTTCGCAATGTATTGTGACACTGATTTCGGTGCGCCCAAGGTGATGCCGATATTGGCCGGATTGCCGTCGCCCTGGTCATATCCAACGTAAGCGTCATTTGCATCATTTGAGGGTGGATTATTCGCAGTGGCAATCGTCTTTTGAAAATTCGAATCTGAGAGCGTGATGATGTGTCCTGGCCCGGTTCCCAAGGTAGAAAAATTCAATCGTCCCTTAAGGTTCGTTTTCTGTCCCGCATCCTGGTTCGGCTTCACCGCCAACAAAAATGCCCCCTGCTCGAAAAAGGTAGAGGGTGCCATTGATGAGTAGCAGCTTATCCACATCGGCGTCCAGCCGGCGATTGCGTCACAACTTGTGGAGATGACAGCTGGCGCAACCGTGCCTTGCACTGCGACCACGTTGCTGGGCACACTTTGCAACCACGCGCGTGCTCCACTGAGCGGGCTGCTTGAGTCCTGGTTCGCTCCTAACACCAGATTTCCGGACCAAAAATCCAAAAGCGGAAAATAAGTTGGGGTTGCCACTGTATACGATTGCAGCGCTGCCTGCGTATCCGTAAAGGTGCATACACCATTCGAGCATGCTGAGCTACGCAACACATTTGTCACAACCGCATAATTCCCCGCCCCAAATGGCGCCTGCTCGCGGAAGTTAGGAACTGGAGTCACCCTCAGGAGGTCGAAAGAGTTCGCTCCGGCGATATCGGGCGTGGTGACGGTGATGTTTCCGGTTCCGTTGCTTAGCGCCTTTCCGGCATAAAGAGGGTTGGAGGGACCAAAGGTGGAGTGTCGCGCGACGAGGTAGTAGCGGTAATCCGTGGTGCCGGTGTTCGCAAATTGCGGAACGGCCCCGCCAGTTCCGGTGCCTCCCTGCAAGCTCACCGAATTCCCCTGCGAGATCACCCCTGCTTGCCCAATTTGCCCGAGGGGGTTCGCGCAACTTCCCACTTCCTGGTAAACGTTCGTCAATTGAGTTCCACCGAATCCTCCGCGTTTGGTGCCGCCGCGCACCCCATATTGGGCGTATCCCTGGATTACGCTGTCTGAAATCCGCACCGAGTTGCCACTTTGCCAATCGATTCCATTCCCTCGACACTGCAGCGAAATGTTCAAATTCTTGAGCCAGCCTACGGCGGAGAAGGTGTTGAATGGTCCAGGTGCGTAGACGACGGGATTGCACACGGTCGCGTCACAGCGAACGCCATAATTCCCGCTACCGCCGCCAAGCGAAGTATCCAGTCCGTCCAGCAAGAAAGCCTGGTCGTCATCTACCTGGACATAGCTGCTGAATGTTCCATTCGAGAGCGCAACTCGCGTGGACACGTTGAACAATCTGGTTTTTTGCGCGTTGACCTCGATAAATGGCTTCTGCCCATTTGTGATGGTCGGCCGCCCGCGCGGATTGATGAGAGTGATATCGGAAAACAAAGTCGAGCTGCTGGCGTCCCCAACAAAAATGCAGCTATCGTTCATCCAGCACTCCACGATCGACCCCGAAAAATCCACCACAATGTTGGAGGCACGAATCGAGACCCGCGCTAAGGCTTTAAACTCACCAGGCGGGACGATGACCTTTCCAGACTGCGACGCGCCCGTGGGATTTGTCGGCGTGAAGCGGGTTGCAACTAGAGCTTCTTGCAAACCTCCCGATGCGCTGCCAATCGAGTAGCCTGCCGTATGCGCATTCGCGGTCGTGAACTGAAGAGATCCTGCTTGCCCATCCCCCGCGCACGTTCCGCCGGTCACCAGAACTGGCTCCGGAGTGCCTGCCCCTGAGATGTAGACGTAGTACTGTGGTTCCGATCCACTTACACCGGCAGGGCAAGCAGCTAAATTTGCGGTTTGTGGGCCTGGCGTGCTCAGATCCGCCGACGGCGATTGTGACCAGTTAAAATCAGGCGCATATTTCACGGCTTGCATTCCGGCCGTGACGCCCCCGCCTGCTCGCGGTTGATATTTTCCTAGAGACGCAACATAGGTGATGACTTGATTATCGGTCGGGGATGCCGTATCTACCGGCACACTCTGAATTGAAACCGCATTGCTGCTGGTGCCACAGCCTCCCCAGTTCGAATCTCCATGCAGACACACACCACTGTTCGCCGTTCCATTTCCCAATTGAGCGGAAGGAACAACTCCATTGATTAGGTTCGCTTTCACCGCCAAACCCGTATCAACGTAATGTTTATCCGCCGCCTGATTCGGCGCCGTGGGATCGCCCGGCAATTGCAGCGGACCTGTCATTGTGTCCCCCGCCTTGCTGACGAAATTTCCGCTTCCTGCAGTGGTCACGGCCGCATCGACATAGGCTTTGTTCACCGCATCTCCGCTCTGCACGGGAGTCGGCAAGCTCGGCGCCGCCGCAAACTGCTTCGTCCCCGTAATCGTTTCAGCGCCGCTGAGATGGACCACCGCCGAGTCGTTTGCCTTGCTTGCGACAGCCGCGTCGACATACTGCTTCGTCGCCGGAGGCGCCGCCGAACTTCCTGAACCTGGCGTGGTCCGTACTGCCGCAACGGTGGTCGGAGACGTTGTTCCGACTGACCAAAATTCTGTCTTCACTGTACCGTCGCTAAGTTGATAGACGACGGTATAAAACGTGTTCGCTGGTGCGGCGCCTGCATTCGGCACAAGCGCAACGGATAGCGACCCGCCCGTCCCCAGTGTCACACTCTTCGTTCCCGAGGCCACTGCTTGCCCGCTCGCCGTGCTGAAAGTAGGCCAGGAAATGAGCAAAGTGCCGGCTGCCGGTGTTCCATCAGCGCGGTAAACCGTGTCACTGATAGTTGTGGTCGCCGGCGATTGCGCCTGCGACACTAATCCCGCCAGTACACAAAGCAGCAAACAAAAAAGCCGCCCTTGCAGGCGGCACTTGTAAAGAACATTCCTTCCCTCGCTCATTACCACTCCTTGAAATTTCCCGAAAAGTATCCCATTACGCACACGTATCCGAGCCTCGTTCGGAATTAATCTAAACTTTTTGGATTGGCTGATGAAATACAGTCTCACACGATCTGAAAACTGAAGCCTGAGAACTGAGAACTGGAATTAGAGAACTCAGAACCTGGATTAGAGAGTCCTCGCATAGATCCTAAGATAAACACCCAAACTCGGGCGCTGTCTTCGTTACCACACCGCCCAGCGCAACTACTTCACTGCCCGTGCATGCTGCTCCAGGAACTTCTCCACGCTGCGCACGTACACGTCCGCAAAGTCCACTACAGGACGCCTGGCGCCAATCAACTTCATTGCATCCTTCATGTTCCAGCTCAGAGAACAGAGTATCGCCAGTGTCATCATGGGTGCGCGATGCACGCCTGCCGCGCAGTGAACCAGCAGTTTGGTCCCTTCCTCGTCCAGCGCCTGCCGAGCGAAATTCACTCCACGCTGAAAAATTTCCGGCGGTTTCGGTTGGAAATCGTCATCCGTCGGAGTCCATTGCACGATGATGTTATGCGGCGCGGCCAGCGCAGTATCATCAAACTCGATCTGCATGTCCAGGATATGGCTGACCCCGGCGCGGGCCACCGTCGCCATGTTCTCCGCCGTCCAAATTCCACCTCCGACCGCGATCCGGCCGGTCACCCATGTCATATCCATGCTGCGATTTCCGCCGTCCCGGTCCAGTTCCCGGGGCCGCCATTCTGCGGCTAACCATCGACTTCTAATTGATGACCAATGGTCGGTTTTCATTCTACGGCATCGCCCACATGAATCGCGGAATCCGGTTCGCGACCCTGCTTGACGTTCGTTTCCGGCGTGGGATCTTCCGGCAAACCCAACCGGAGCAGCAGCGTGCGCGCAAGCGAATCCTCTGCCGGCGTCTCTTCCTGCATCGGCGACGGAAATAGCCCAATCGCTTCAAACAAATATTTCATAGCAGCGTAGTGGCCTTCGTTTACCTGGTCGATGGTCTTCTGCACCATCTTTACCGCGTTGGATTTAATCAGAGTCGTGATTTCTTTCCGGATTTCGGTAAGATTCCTCGTCTGCTGGCTTGGCGGCTGTCCCGTTACCGTATCTGCTTTCCGCTCGGCTTCCTCGATACTCATTCGCGATCCAAAATGCCTTCCAAAAAGTTTGGGCGCGCCCACAGGCGCGCCCCGAAAACTTTTTCTCAACTTCTAAATTCAGCATAGCAGATTGGAAGGGGGGAATGGGACATGGTTTTGAAAAATTTATTTGCCTTCTTCAGAATCACTTACAGGGATTTCGATGTTTTCCCCCTCTTGACAAGATTTTTGAGCCTTCGAAGTTGCGTCAGGAAGCCGGAGCAAAAGACCTGCGTCAAGTAAAAACCCGCTGAGCCGATCGAGAGCCTCGGCAAAGCGCCGCCCGATCGTCCGCCGCCAACATCCCAACATCTGCGCTGCTTCGTCGTGCGTGTACTCTTGAAATATGATACGCGTCAGCAGTTTTCGGTCGAACTCATTCAGTTTCTGGAGACGACACTCAACGTCGCGCACAAAAATGACTGCCTCCTCGAAGCTGGTAACGTGGTACGAGCTTACTCTTGTCCGAAACAACTCCCGCCCCAGCAGCGAGGGCAGGCGGCCCACCTCGATCGAAATCCGTCGATAACGCCTTAGCAGTCCCATGGTACGGTCGCGATACAGCCACAGTTCAGCCTCGGTATAGGATCGCGTCGGCGCTTGCCAGCGATCTCGTGGCCCAAGAATACAAGCCTGGCTCGCACCAGAATTCTCATCCGCTAACGCTGATCTTGGCGTTGTGAGCGTTCCACCCTCGCTCATGCGTTACCACCTCCTCCACAGATGACGTTGATCTCCGTTCGCCGCAACCTGGCGTCCAACTTGTGATTTCCCGGAAGCCGTGGCTTACTCGCTATCCGTGAGGGCGCAGGCAGTTCCATGATCTCCACAGCGCAGAACGCGCAATACACGTCCTGCACCCCGCGCAAACGGAGCCATAACGCTCCACACCGTTCGCAATACTTCAGTTCCAACTGGGTTACTTCAGGATCTTCGACTTCCATAATGGCCTCCAACGCGAATACCAGTCGTGGTTCGTTGGTCCTTACTGTCGGCCCAAGACGTCAAGCGAATCCGATCGCTTCTACTCTTGGGCCCAATGGCTGAAGCCAACGATAAAAATAAAAAGCCCCGTGCCGACTGCTCGGCACAGGGCCCGCTTCTGTTACGGAGTACCTGATGAATTATTTAGTTATGAGTGCGTACTTTCTAAGGGCCTCCCGCCTCCTCACGGGCGGCCAAGGTTAGCCGGCTTCTGGCTGGCGGAAGTAACCTTCCTCGTATCCGGATTTCAACACCCGCCCGTTCTGTACCACCACGCTGACACGGCCAGAAAATTGGAGCGACCGCAAAAGCCGCTCCATTGCGGAGGAGAGCACTTCGGCGGAACGCACCTTCCGGCGGAATTCCACAAAGCTAGCCTCCTCGTTCTCGGAGTTTGAATCGGTTCCCATTATGATTTTCTTCTTTCGAAAAAAGTCCTCTCAGTATGAAGATATGAGGCGCTCATCGTATAGCCGCCGATTTTCCAAGTCAAGGTTTGTATTTCCTTATAGATGTTCTCATTGGACTGTGAATATCTTTCCGCTATACCTCACTGCTATACTTTTTTGCTTATGAAGTTTCAGGCCCTGCAGGAGAATCTTCGCAAAGCGCTCTGGGAACGTATCCAGGAAGGAGACTTGACCGGACTGCGTTTGGCCAGAGAGACCGGCTTTAAGCAGGCTCATATCTCCAATTTTCTCAATCGCAAGCGCGGCCTATCCATCGAGGGAATGGATAAGGTTCTGAACGTCGAGCGTCTGTCAGTTTTGGATTTGCTTGATCCGTCAGAAATCAATAAGCGCGCCAGCATTCCTCCCCCCGGGGACGATGAGTTCCAAAACGTTCTTATGGTCGAAGCCAGCATCGCTGCTACCGAACCGCTGCTGATCAGCATGAATGTCAAGGAAATCATCAAGTTCAAGAAGAATTTTCTGCGCAAATTGCGCCCCGCGCTCGAGAGCGACCGCGACCAGTGGGAGCGTTTCGTGGCCATCCAGATCGACGCCCGCGAAGGGATGAGCATGTATCCGCGCTTGTTGCCGGGTGCCACGGTTCTCATTGATCGCCATTACAACTCTCTAAGGCCCTATCGGAAAGGCGAGTCCAACATGTACGCGGTCAATAAGAATGAGGGCTGCACTGTGAGGTACGTCGAAGTCGCAGGCAAGCACCTGGTTTTGCGGCCTCACAACAATGCGTATCCGGTCGAGGTCATGCCGATACAGCACGGAAAGAAGCCCCCCGATTACCTGATCGGCCGGATCTGCTATGTAGGTATTGAGACCTAAGTTTTAGGACATCGAAGCTCAGAATGCAGCACTGCGGTCTCACCGCTTCTCACATCCACTCGCGCAAGACGCTCTCCAGAACCTCGACGGATTTCCCCAGAACACGCAATTCTTTCTCTGCCAGCGAATTCAAATGTCCCGCCAGGTTGCCGATCCGCCGCTGCCGCGCCTTCTGCAGCAGCCGCACGCCTTTCGGAGTCGCGCGTATTCGGACCCGCCGCGCATCTTCCGCATCATCCACCCGTTCGGCCAGTCTGCTGCGTTCGAGCCCAGTCACAATCCGCGTCATCGTCGGCGGTTTAACCTGTTCAGCCGCTGCGAGTTGGCCCAATGTGACCGGCCCACCAAAAACCAGCACCGAAAGCGCGGAAAGCCGGGCAGGCGCTTCCCGCGTCGCAACATCCTGCTTTCTCACCTGGCGCAGCAGGTGGATAGCCGCTGAATGCAGCCGGTCCGCGACGTCCATGGCCGCCTCCCGCGATTTTTTGTTCTTGCTTTTCACTATAAAATATAGTTAGCTATGCTAATTAATTAAAAAGGAGGGCACCATGAACGCCGCTGCCGCCCAGCTTGGAATCTCCCGCATCGGTCAGATCGCCATCAACGTGCATGACCTAGACCGCGCTACCGCATTTTACCGGGACATCCTCGGCCTGCCTTTTCTATTCTCCGCCTGAAAACTGACCTTCTTCGATTGCGGCGGCGTACGCCTCATGCTGAGCCGTCCGGAAAGGCCTGACCTCGATCACCCTAGCTCGATCTTGTATTTCGTCGTCCCGGACATAAAGGCCGCGCATCGTCAGCTCCTTGACCAGGGAGTGAAATTCGAGGGCGAGCCACAACTCATTGCCAGAATGCCCGACCACGATCTTTGGCTGGTTGGATTCCGTGACTCCGAGCAGAACGTGCTTGAACTGATGAGCGAAGTTCCACGTGCGTAACGGGAGTTACCGGCGAATTCACCCCAACTTCTTCGCCACCAGTTCGTTCACCAACTGAGGATTGGCCTGTCCCTTGGAGGCTTTCATCACCTGCCCCACAAAGAAGCCAGCCACAGTCTTCTTACCGGCGCGGTATTGCTCAACCTGCTTGGGATTCGCGGCAATCAATTCATCCACAATTTTTTCCAGGGCAGAAGTGTCGCTCGATTGTTGTGGCCGCCCTTCCTCTTCATAAACCGGCGGGAAATCCTTTCCCCGCTCGAAGCACATGTCGTATAAATCCTTGAGCATCTTTCCGGAGATTGCGCCGGTGTCCACCAAATCGGAAGATTGTGCCACACCCTTCATAGAAATCGGCGACTGCTCGATCTCCAAACCTTTCGATTTCAGGCGCCCCATCAATTCGCTCTGTACCAGGTTCGCCACTCTTTTGGGATTCTTTGCTGATTTCGCCGCCTCCTCAAATTGGTCCGCTAACGCTTTACTCGACGTAAGCACCTGCGCGTCTTTCTCAGTGATTCCGTAATCGGCAATCATTCGCTCGCGCCGAGCCTCGGGGAATTCGGGCAGTAAGGCCCGGATATCCGCGCGCCATTTCTCATCCACCACCAGCGGCAGCAGATCGGGTTCGGGGAAATAGCGGTAATCATGCGCCTGCTCCTTCGATCGCATGCCATACGTCTTGCCCTCATTCGCGTTATACAGCCGCGTCTCCTGTGTCACCTTGCTTCCGGATTCGATCGACTCGATCTGCCGCTCGATCTCGTACGCCAGCGCATCGCGAATAAACCGGAAGGAGTTTACGTTCTTTATTTCCGTCTTGGTTCCGAACTCCTTCCGGCCGCGCGGACGCACACTGACGTTGGCATCGCAGCGCAGCGAGCCTTCCTCCATGTTGCAATCGCTCACTTCGGTGTAAAGAATGATCTCCTTCAGCCGCGTGAGATATTCGTAAGCTTCTTCGGGAGACGCGATATCGGGTTCGCTAACAATCTCAATCAGCGGCACTCCGCTGCGGTTGAGATCGATAGCGGTCTTCTCCGCGGCGTCCGGAAATCCTTCATGCAGGCTCTTGCCCGCGTCCTCTTCCAAGTGAAGCCGCGTAATGCCGATTTTCTTCGCTCCGGCCTTGCTGTCGATCTCAATCCATCCATGTTCGGCTAACGGTCTGTCGTATTGTGAAATCTGATATCCCTTGGGCAGGTCCGGGTAGAAGTAATTCTTCCGCGCAAAGATAGAAGTCTCATTTACGCGGGAATTTAGGGCCATCGCGGCCAACACCGCAAATTCCACCGCCTTGCGATTCAGCACGGGCAACGCTCCAGGTAATCCGAGACAAACCGGGCAAACATTGGTATTGGGCGGGTCGCCAAATCGGGTCGAGCACGAGCAGAAAATCTTCGTGACAGTCAGAAGCTGGACATGTACTTCGAGCCCAATCACCGGCTCGTATCGAGCACGCGCCGCTACAGACGAATCCGCAACCGTAACCATACTCAGTGATTATAAGACTCGGGTAGCAACACACGGATTGCCCGGAAGCATTTATCTCTTGCTGGGCGCGCTCAGATATTTCTCGAGCGGGACTTCAAAATACATCAACTCGTTTCCCTTCGCATCGCGCACACCCGTAAGATAAAAATGTGCGCCGGCGAGCGGAGCCGACATTTCAGAAACATCAAAAAACAAAAATCCTGCTTTGGTGGAATGCGGTTCTACCGCCTTGGCAACGAACTGCGCATTCTGGATTTCTTCTCTTGCTTCCTTGCTCAATCCGCCTTTCACTTTTTTTCGTGGAAATGGCAACGGGTACTGCGAACGGCTTGCCGAAGGGTGAACCAGCCTGCGCTCAATGTCGTCCTCGGTAGCCGGCGGGATCTTGGTCCGGCTCGCGGTAACCAGTTGCGCGCCCATGCCGGTCAGTTCAATTGGCTGGTTTCCATCATTAGTCACCACGACAAGAATTGGCACAAAGCCGAACTCACCGTAATGCACGCTGAAAATCTTTGCCTTGTCCGCCATGTCATAGGGATCCAGAGCAATGGTGACCGCCTCATTCGGGTGCTCATCATGCGCCGGATACGTCCGGGCTGGCTGCGCCTGTGGCATGACAAACTCCTTCGCCGCCAAACAGACCAGCGGCGCCATTGCGATACCAGCGAGGACTGCGGCCCGAAGACGCGTGCCTAGCCAAGCACGGAACATGATGTTTGATTATAGGATGCGCTCTGTTTTGGCAATGGTGCCTTAGCCGGTCCCGATGCGTTTAGAATGTCTCGTCCCCATGTACCTGCTGTACAGCTCACTGCTCGCGATCGGTTTTCTAATCAGCATCCCCTATTGGGCTTTTCAAATGCTGCGCCACGGCAAATACGGCTCCGGTTTGGGCGAGCGGCTAGGAAGAGTGGCGAGCAGGCTTAAGATACAGCAATCCGCATCGGCTATCTGGGTCCATGCCGTTTCTGTTGGTGAGGTGCAGGCGGTGACTGAATTGATCTCAGGCCTGCGCCAGAAATTTCCGCAGCATCGAGTGGTGATTTCGACTACTACTGCTACCGGCCAAAAACTGGCGCGCTCTCGCTTCGGCGAGAATAATGTCTTTTACTTTCCTCTGGACTTCGCCTTTGCTATTCGGCCCTACTTGCGATTGCTGCATCCCGAGCTGATCGTGATCGCGGAAACCGAATTCTGGCCCAACTTCCTCCGTCTGGCGAAAGCAAGCGGCGCAGCCATTGCAGTAGTCAACGCCCGCATCTCTGACCGCTCATGGCGCGGATACCACCGCTTTCGTTTTCTCCTGAGGCAATTTCTGCAGAATATCGACCTCTTCCTGGCGCAGACCAGCGAAGATGCCCGCCGTTTGCAGGATATCGGTGCGCCAGCGCAGCGCATTCAAGTAAGCGGCAATCTTAAGTTTGATTTTGCGCTTGCTTCTCCTCCACCAATTGTCGCTAGCCTACGTTCGGCTTTTCTGCAATCCTCAGCGCACCCGATCATAGTGTGTGGAAGTACCGTCGAAGACGAAGAGCCACTGCTGCTGCGCGCCTTCGAAAATGTGCTCGCTAGCTATCCGAAGGCAGTGATGATCCTCGCGCCGCGCCATCCCGAGCGCTTCGAAAAAATTGCCGAGTTGCTGCAACACCTCGGGATCCGCTTCTGGCGGCGTTCATTGTGGAATGGCGATCCCGTGTACGGCGGTGTTTTTCTCCTCGACACCATCGGCGAGCTAGCTTCAACCTACGCTTTGGCTGATGTGGCTTTCGTGGGAGGAAGTCTGGTTCCTAAGGGCGGACACAACATCATCGAACCCGCCCAGCACGGCGTCGCTATCATTGTGGGCAATCATACGGAAAATTTTCGCGACATGGTGGAGCTATTTCGAAGCCGCGATGCCGTGCGCGTCGCTGGCCCTGCGGAATTCCCGCTACTTCTGATGGACCTTCTGTCCAATGACGCAGAACGACAGGCACTCGGGCAACGCGCCGCCGAAACCCTGCGCTCGCAAATGGGCGCCACGCAAAGGACACTGGCTGCGCTCGAAGGTTTGTTGCAGCCGCCCCGCGAGCGCCCAGAAATGAGCCGTGCAGGACGTGGTATCGTCTGATTCAGCGAAAATCCGCACTTTGTCATCATCAGCACTAACAGGCTGCGGAAAAACTCGGTTTGGAAATTTGGGAAGGGTACAAGTTTACCGGTGCCGCTAGACTCTTTATTTTTTTGTCATTCCGAATCGCTTTAGCGGTGAGGAATCTGCTTTCGCGAGTTTTCCCGCAGCCTTGCTAAGGAAGAGTCTCCTCTGCTCTTAAGGACATAGATCAGTGACTTCGCTTTTCGGTCTAGGCGTAGGCATACGAAATGCGCTTTATGACCGCGGATTCACACGCGCGAAGAAACTGCGAGGACCCGTCGCAAGCATCGGTAATTTGTCCGTGGGCGGTTCCGGTAAAACACCGTTTGTCCTGCTCCTTGGCGAGTTGCTCAAACAACGCGGAATAAAGTTCGATATTCTCTCCCGCGGCTACGGACGC
>Ga0209059_1000249_pt1 | contig 23903 bp, 27 predicted proteins | sample GraSoiAngelo_151_FD_186165 | JGI IMG/M metagenome (GOLD analysis project Ga0209059, IMG submission 186165) | Grasslands soil microbial communities from the Angelo Coastal Reserve, California, USA - 14_1009_12_20cm (SPAdes) (version 2) | ecosystem: Environmental > Terrestrial > Soil > Grasslands ...
CACTCCTCGCCGATACCGGCATGGTCGGGCCGCGTGACTCGGTCCTCGGGATCGAGCCATCGATCATCGTGTCGCGTTTCCTCGACCACCTTCCGCGTCGCTTCGAGGTGGCGTCGGGGGTCGTGCAGTTCAACAGTGTGGTCGTCGACATCGACGATGCGTCCGGGCGCGCCCTCGCGATCGAGCGCCTCGACCGCGAGTGGCAGCCATAACCGCGGGCTACGCGATCGACCTTCATACGCACTCGCTCCGTTCGGACGGTGCGCTCTCGCCGGCCGAGCTGGTGAAGCGCGCAGCGGCACGCGGGGTGAAGATCCAGGCGCTCTCCGATCACGACACGCTCGCCGGGATCGCGGAGGCCACCGCCACAGGCGAGAACCTCGGTGTCCGGATCATCCCGGCGACCGAGCTCAACACCGAATCCGAGTGGGGCGACGCGCACGTGCTCGGCTATTTCATCGATCCGCAGGATGCGGCGCTCGAGGACCGTCTCCGCTGGCTCCGCGAGAACCGCGGACGTCGCATAGAGCTCATGGTCGGAAACCTGAACGCGCTGGGCTATGCCGTAGACCTCGCGCGTGTCCTCGAGATCGCGCAGGGTGGTGCGCTCGGGCGGCCCCATCTCGCGCAGGCGCTCTTCGAGAAAGGCTACGTCAAAAGCTACGACGCGGCGTTCGACACGCTTCTCGCGAAGGACTCGCCCGCGTACGTCGCGCGCGTCGGGCTCAGTCCCATCGAGGCCGTGACGCTCGTGCGAGAGCACGGCGGCGTGCCCTCGCTCGCGCATCCCGGGACCGTGCTCGGCCTCGACGAGCTGCTACCGGAGCTGGTTGCCGTCGGGCTTGCGGGCATCGAGGCCTACTACGGCGAGCACACACCCGAGATGACGGCACGCTGTCTCGATCGCGCGCGCACGCTCGACCTCGTCCCAACCGGAGGCAGCGACTTCCACGGGCGCGGCGATCACGGTACGGACCTCGGCGGCGTATTCGTCCCGCCGGAGACGATCGAGCGTCTCGAATCGCGTAGAGGCAGCGCCTAGGAATAACATTCCGCGGGAAAGAAGGGGGTCTCGGGTGGCAGGGGCGCTCCGTCCGGTCGTCCTCCTGATGTTGCTGGCGTCGGTCCTCTTTGTCGTCGACGGTTTCTTCGACGGCGTGTACCCAGGAGGCCCGGCCTGGTTCACCGGCAAGTACGACAACCTCGCTGAGATTTCCTACGTATTCGCGATCCTCAACACGATCGTCGCGATCATGGTCGCGCGCGGAAGCGAGCGGAGCCTTCAGTCGCGCATCGGCCTTTCCGTCTTTTTCCTGATCGAGCGTCCGGTCACCGCGTTCGCGCTCGGACCGAAGCCGGTCGAATCGGTCATCACGCATTTCGCGACCGCCGGCGTCGAGCTGCTCATCCTCGTCACGGCACTTCGGGTCTGGCGCCTCGGAAATGCGGCACCGGATGTCGACACGCTCTTCTCATTGGAGGGCTCGAGCCCGGCCACCGCGAAACCCGAACATGACACGGAAGCGAAGGGTCGCCGGAGCGCCGTCGCCAGGCGGAACGCGTGGCTCATCGGCGGGGTGACGGTCGCTCTGGCGCTCGCGCTTGTCGCGGACGGCATCTACGAGGGCTACGTGCCGGGCGGGAGAGCCTGGACCACGTCCAGCGACGGCTCGGGTTGGATCGTCTACGTCTTCGCGGCGGTCGCCCTCGCGGTCGCGGCGCGTGCCATGCACGCCGGGAAGGTCGCGCTGCGCGCGCTGATCGGCATCTCGCTCATCCTCTTCATCGAGCGGTCCTTCACGCCGTTCTCGATGCGCGAGCAGGATCCGATCGTGCTCGCGTTGCACGCGGTGGGTGCCTTCGTCAGCCTCGCGGTCGCGCTCGTGACCGCGAGCGTCATTCGCGGCGGGCCCGCATCGCGCCGAGCCTCCGTCCCGAAACTGGAGGCCGCATAGTTCTCGCGTGAGTCTCACCGTTCGGGGCGCCGCAGAGCGCCTCGTCGAGCACGTCGGCGCGGTCGTTGTCGGGAAGCGCGAGGTCACGGAGCAGCTCCTCGGCGCCCTTCTGGTGGAAGGCCACGTCCTGCTCGACGACGTGCCCGGCGTGGGAAAGACCACCCTCGCGCGAGCGGTCGCGCGGTCGCTCGACCTCACCTTCCGGCGCATCCAGTGCACGCCCGATCTGGTGCCGAGCGACATCACCGGCGTTTCGATCTACGACCAGCGCGCCGGTGCGTTCGAGTACCGACCCGGTCCGCTCTCAGCGAACGTGGTGCTCGTCGACGAGATCAACCGCGCCACTCCGCGGGCGCAGTCGGCGCTGCTCGAGGCGATGCAGGAGCGCCAGGTCACCGTCGACGAGGCCACGCACACGCTGCCTGACCCGTTCCTGGTCATCGCGACCCAGAACCCGGTCGAGCTCGAAGGCACCTTTCCGTTGCCGGAGGCGCAGCTCGACCGGTTCCTCTTTCTTTTGAATCTCGGCTACCCCGACGCCGATGATGAGGACACGATTTTGAGGATCCACGGGCCGGCGAACGTTCGCGCCGAGACGCTCCGGCCGATCCTCAATCCCGCCGAGATCGCCGAGCTGCGCGACGAGGTCCACGGGGTGCGCGTCGGCGACGCGGTCCGGCGCTACGCGGTCGAGATCGTGCGCGGGACCCGGCGCATCGACGGCGTCGACCTGGGTGCGAGTCCTCGAGCCGCTCTCGCGCTCTATCGGGCCGCACAGGCGCATGCCGCCATTCGCGGTCGCGCCTACGTTCTTCCCGACGACGTGAAGGCGCAGGCGGTCGCGGTCCTGCGTCACCGGCTCTTCCTCAACGCGGATGCCCAGATGCGTGGACGCACGACCACCGTGATCATCGCCGAGGTCCTCGCGCGCACACCGGTACCGGCGGAGGACGTCGCCGCGACGGCCGGCTGAACCGATGGAGACTCATCCGCTCGACCTGCGGACCGGGCACTTCCCCTGGCAGATCGTCTTGCTCTTCCTCGGCGCGGCGGCCATCAGCCGTGCGCCGGCGGTCATCGTGCTTGCCGTTGGCGCTCTGATCACGTGGCTCGTCGTCGAGATCACCGGTCGCCTCGCGCTGGCGGCGGTGGACGCGCGTGTCACGCTCACCCCGGATCGGATCATCGCCGGCGAGCTTCCGATCGCGACCGTCGAGATCGTGAACCGCAAGCCACTGCCGCTGCCGTGGCTGGACGCGCGCCTCTTCCTCGCCGAAGGGGTCGAACCTCCCAGGCCGGCGCCCGGGAGTCCACGTGGCTGGATCGATTTTGGGTTTCCAATGCGCGGGCGGGAACGCGTCCTCGTGCGCCTGCCCGTCCGCGTCCCGGCCCGCGGCGCCTATGCGATCGGGCCCCTGCGCCTGCGTGCCGGCGACTGGCTCGGCTTCACCCAGAGCGAACGGACCGTAGCGCTCGCTCCCGAGGTCACGGCCTACCCTGCGCCGCTCGCTGTCCGCGATCGCGCGCTTGCCTCGCTGCGACCCCTCGCCGAGACGGCGACGCGTCGCGGGCTGGTACCCGATCCCCTCCGCTTTCGCGGAGTCCGGCCCCATCGCCGCGGCGACGCGCGCAAGGAGATCCACTGGAAGGCCTCGGCCCGCCTTCGCGAGCTGCAGACGAAGGTCTACGAACCGGCGACCAGCCTCGACTCGATCTTCCTCGTAAACGTCGCGTCATACGAGCAGTACTGGATCCAGGCCGACCCTGAGGCCGCCGAGCTCGTTGTCTCCGCGGCGGCCGAGCTCATACGTCTGGCCGCGGCGGCGGGACGGCAGGTCGGCCTCGTGACGAATGGCATCGACAACCTCACGCACGAACGACCCCGATCGGCGCTCGGACGCGGACCCCGGTCGCTCACCCGCAGCCTCGAGATCCTCGCGCGCCTGGGCCCCTACGCAGTCGGAGCGCCCGAGACCGTCTTCCTCCGCGAGCGCGGCCGTCTTCCGTGGGGCGCGACGCTCATCATCGTCACGCCTCGGCTCGGCTCGGGGCTCGCGAACGCGGCCGTCGCGCTTCGTCGCGCGCACCACCGCGTCCTCATCGTGTCCGTGGACGAGATACCCGCGGCCCTCGCCGCGCATCTTGTGGTCCAGGGCGTGTCACGTGACCTCCTCACCCCGCGGGAGCGCAGTGCGGCGGTCTAGCTCGCGCGCCTTCGCGGCGCTCCTCGTGGCGCGCGCGGTGATGGAGGCGATCGCGTTCGCGTGCCTCCTCGCCCTCGTGCACATGCCGGGCGGCCTCGAGCCGCTCGCCTTGACGCCGACGACGTTCGCGCTCATCGGCGCAACGCTCGTGCTCGTCGCCGCGCTGCGCGAGACGGGATCCGAGGGCCGCGGGACGGCGATCGTGGGAACGACCCTTGGCGTCGGGGTGCTCGTGGCCGTCTTGCTGCCGACCCATCCGCTCGATGTCGTGTCGTGGGGTGGGCGCATCATCACGTTCGTCATCGTCGCCGAGGTCTACCTCTGGCGAGTCGTGTCGCTGGCGCGCGGTGCGGTCCGCTGGAGCGACGCGCGCAACGCCGTGCCGTTCGGGGCGCTGGCGCTCGCCGTCGTGTCGGTGGGTCCCGGCCGCGTGGACAGCACGCCGCTCGTACCGCTCGCGCTCATCTTCGTCGCGGCATCGGCCGTTGCGCTCTCGGTCGCGCGCTCCGCGGAGGAGCTCTCGCTCACGACCGGCACGTCGGGGCCCGCCCGCCTCTCCTCAGCGAACTCGGTGGTGTTCGCCCTCGGCGTCGGGGCGCTTCTCGCCGCGCTGGCGGCGCCCGCGGTCGATCAACTCCTTCGCGATCTTGGGGAAGCGCTCGCGCCCACGTTCGACGAGATCGTCTTCACGCTCCTGCTGCCGATCGGCTATCTCGCGGCGCTCGTCTACGCGCTCCTCGAACCCCTTCTGCGGCGGTGGAATCCTTTCTCGTTACCCAGTCAGGGTGCCCCGAGCGACGACGTGGCGATGCTGCGCAACATCGAACGGACGCGACCGCTCGTCGTCGGCGGTCTGGAGATCGTCGTCGTGATCGTCGTCCTGCTCGTGGCCGTCGTGCTTTTCGAGCGCGCGGTACGAGAACGACGCCTTACGCTTCCCGATGGCGCGGAGCTCGAACGCGCGGCCGCGTCGGGTCTCACGCTCGGGGCAACCCTCCGCTCGCTGTTCCCTCGAGGCTCCGCCCGCCGTCGCGCGCCGCAGGATGACGGAACACCCGCGGCCGCCGTCCGGCTCATCTACTGGCGCTTGCTCGCGCTCGCCGATCGCGCGGGTCAGGGCTGGCGTGCCGCGGCCGAAACGCCGTCGGAGCACCAGATGCGCATCGCGGGCGCTGATCCGCGATGGGCCGCGGCGTCGCCGATCGTCGCGGCTTTCGAGGATCTTCGCTACGGCGAGCTCGCGCCGGACCAGGCCACGATCGCGCGGGCTCGCGACGCGCTCCGCGCGGTGGAGGCGGCGGTACGGACGTGATCGCCATCGTCGGCCCGACCGCCTCGGGCAAAAGCGCGCTCGCGATGCGCGTCGCGGAGCGAATGGGCGGCGAGATCGTCTCAGCCGATTCTCGTCAGGTCTATCGCGGAATGGACATCGGAACGGCGAAGCCGACGATCGAGGAGCGCGCTCGCATTCCCCATCACCTCGTCGACATCGTCGACCCCGGCGAGCGTTACGACGTCCTTCGCTACCAGCGGGACGGCCGCGCCGCACTTGCGGGGATCCGCACGCGCGGGCGTGTGGCCCTCGTCGTCGGCGGGACAGGCCTTTACGTCCGGGCGCTCCTCGATGGGCTCGAACTCGCGTCGCTGCCGCACGATCCGGAGGTCCGCGCACGACTTGAGTCGGAGGATCCCGCGACGCTGCATGAGCGCCTACGCGCGATGGATCCGAACGCCGCATCACGTGTGGATCCGCGTAACCGGCGGCGACTCGTTCGTTACCTCGAGGTCGCCACCATCGCGGGCGGTCCGGTACCGCGCGTCCGCGGGGCACCGCTGGCGGCGCTCCGCATCGGCCTGCGCCCGCCGCGCGAGGTCCTCGTCGCCGCGATCGAGCGGCGCGTTCGCGGCATGGTCGCGCAGGGCGTGCTGGAGGAGGCACGCAGTCTCGTGGCGCGTGGCATCGATCCGCGCCTGCCGAGCATGAGCGCGCACGGATACGTGCACTGGGCGGCGCTCTTACGGGGCGAGATCGATCTGGAGACCGCGATCGCCCGCACCGCCCGCGATGTGCGCGCCTACTCTCGACGCCAGATGACCTGGTTCCGCCGCGACGCTGCGATCCGCTGGTTCGACCCGACGGCGACCGACCCGCTCCCGGAGATCGTCGAGGCCGCCGCATGAAGTTCACGAAGATGCACGGTTGCGGGAACGATTTCGTGATCGTGGATGGACCGGCCGACGTGACCGCCGCACGGGTACGCGATCTTTGCGACCGCCGGCGCGGGATCGGAGCCGACGGTGTGCTCGTCATTGGCGAGGCGCAGGGTCGCTGCTGGCGCGTGACCATACATAACGCGGACGGTTCAATGGGCGAATCGTGCGGGAACGGCGCGCGGTGCGTGGCTCGGTATCTTCTCGACCGTCACGGCGGCGAGGAGCTGGAGCTTTCCTTTGCGGGCGGCGACGTCGTGGCGCGCAGGGAGGGGACTGGGATCGCGATCGCCTTCGCGCGACCGCGCTCGCCCGAGCCCATCGGCGTCGACGGCGTGCGTGGATATCGCGTGAGCTTCGGGAATCCGCACGTCGTGCTGTTCGTCCCGGATCCTGCGAAAGTTGATCTGACCGCGCTCGCGGTGGCCGCGCGCGCGGCCACCGGCGAGGCGAACGTGGAGGTCGCGCGCGTCGTAGCGCCCGACCTCATCCTGCTCCGGGTCGACGAGCGCGGGGTGGGGGAGACGCTCGCCTGCGGCACCGGCGCGTGCGCCACCGTGGCGGCCGCGATGTCGGACCAGCCGATGGCCGAGCGCGTCACCGTGCGTGTACCGGGTGGCGACCTGTTCGTCCGCGCGGGACCGCGCGTGTTCGAGCTCGCCGGTCCCGCCGAGTACGTCTTCGAGGGATCGACACCCTGATCGAGACCGAGACACCGCCCGAGCGGGCCTACCTCGTGGGCGTCGAGATCCCGCGCTCGCGGCTCGACGGCGACGATTCGCTCGATGAGCTCGGATCTCTCGTCGAAGCGGCCGGAGGGATCGTCGCCGGGCGCTCGCTGCAGGCTCGAAGGACGCGCGATCCGAATTCCTACGTGGGCAAGGGAAAGGCCGGCGAGATCGGCCGCGAGGTGTCGCGCCTCCGCGTCGATATCGTGATCTGCGACGACGAGCTCAAGCCGTCGCAGCAGCGCACGCTCGAGGAGATCACCGGCGTGGCCGTCGTCGACCGCTCGGCCGTGATCCTGGACATCTTCGCTCGACATGCGCGCTCGCGCGAGGGTCGGATCCAGGTCGAGCTCGCGCAGCTCGAGTACCGGCTGCCGCGCCTCACCGGCCGCGGCAAGGAGATGTCGCGCCTCGGCGGTGGCATCGGCACGCGCGGTCCGGGCGAATCGAAGCTCGAGAGCGACCGTCAGATCATCCGCAAACGCATCCAGGATCTGCGAAAGCAGCTCGACGAGGTCGCGCGACAGCGCGAGCGGGCTCGAGGCTCGCGCGCGAGCGAAGGAATGTTCCTCGCCGCCATCGTCGGGTACACGAACGCCGGGAAATCGACGCTGATGAACGCGCTCGCCGGCTCGGATGTGCTCGTCGCGGATCAGCCCTTCGCGACGCTTGACCCGACCACACGGCGCGCGGCCCTTCCGAGCGGCGCGACGATCCTCCTTTCGGACACCGTCGGCTTCGTGAACAAGCTGCCGCCGACTCTCGTCGCCGCGTTCCGCGCGACGCTCGAGGAGCTCGCCGATGCCGATCTCCTCGTACACGTCGCCGATGTGACGCATCCGAATCTGCACGAGCACATGCGCGTCGTCGACGAGACGCTTGCGTCGCTGAAGCTTGAGCATCGTCCTCGCCTGGTCGTCTTGAATCAGATCGATCGTCTGCGCGGCGAAGAAGGTGAGGCGCTCCGCGAGGCGCTCGCAGCCGAGTTTCCCGCAGCACTCCTCGTGTCGGCGCGCAACGGCGACGGTCTGGACGCGTTGCGCGTGCGTCTCGCGGAGGCCGCCGCTGCCGGCTGGAAGCGCGTCAAGAAGACGCTGCCGTACCACGCCGGCGCGCTCGTGCAGCAGATCCGCACGCGCGGTTCTCTGCGGAGCGTCGATTACGAAGAGGCCGGCATCCGCATCGAGGCAGACGTGCCGCCCGAGCTCGCCGCGGAGATCGATAGCGCGATCCGACGCCGCTAGGACCTGGTAGGCAACCGAGCCCCTCGGATCAAGTCCGCATCGACCGGTTTCGTTGAGACCCTGACGCGACTCTTCCCGGAGGCGTCCGCATCAAGCATGAGCTGCACCGAGGGGAGGGCTCATGCGATTTTCCGCAGCCATCCTGGCGAGCGTGCTTGCGGTCGTGGGCGTGCTTGGCTCTTTCGCACCACTGCTCGCCGAGGGAGCGGGTCTCGATGGCGCCGAGCAGGACCTCGTCGCGCGCATCAATGCGTTTCGCGCGGCGCGAGGTCTTCCAACGCTCTCCGTCTCCGACACGCTCACCGCTGCAGCGAAATGGATGTCCGCCGACATGGGCGCGCGCAACTATTTCGCCCACACCTCGCTCGACGGGCGCTCGCCGACGCAGCGCATGTTCGACGCGGGCTACCCGGCCTTCGGCACGTGGACCGGAGAGGACCTCGCAGCCGGCTACACGACGACGGCCGACGTGCTGAACGGGTGGATCAACAGCCCCGCGCACTACGCCGTCCTCGTGAACCCGCAGTACCACGCGATCGGCGTCGGTCACGGGTACACGACCGGATCGACGTATGGCTGGTACTGGACCGCGGACTTCGGCGGCGTCGTCGACGTCGTCCGCGCCGCTCCCGCCGCTCGGGCGGTCACGACCGCGAGCGTTCAGTCGCATTACGCCACGCCAGCGCAGGTGGCGCTCCCTCCAGATTCCGGCTATCACGCGAGCTGGTCCGCGCAAAGCCCGGATCCGGTTGTCGCCGCCGGTGAGCGGACGACCCTGGTGGTGGCGCTCACGAACACCGGATCACGTGGCTGGTACAGGGGAGTCGCCGATCAGCAGGCCAATCTCGGCACGAGCGAACCGCAAGATGCCGAACGTCCAGACCTGGCGGCCGACTGGCTCTCAGCGAATCGGCTGACCTCGACGACCACCGACTATGTGGGTCCGGGCGAGGTCGGCTGGTTCGAGTTCACGCTTCGGGCCCCGACCACCGCCGGTGAATATCGCCTCGGTCTCCGAGGCGTGGTCGATGGAGCCGCGTGGCTCGAGGACGATGGCATCTTCTTTGTGATCCACGTTCTTCCGTCGGTCGCGGCGAGCGGCAGCCTCAGCTTCGTCCGGTGATGATCGGGAGGTCGGGTTCGTTGCCCCACTCCTCCCACGAACCATCGTACGTGCGCACCTCGTCGTGACCGAGCGCGGCCAGCACGAGGTGCGTGAACGCGGCGCGCACGCCGGCCTGGCAGTACGTGATCGTGCTCGTCTCGGTTCCGAAACCCGCGTTCGTGTAGAACTCCTCGAGCTCGTCCGCGTCGCGTAGCGTCCAATCCTCTTTGAGGGCGTCCTTCCAGAGGATGTTCACCGCGCCGGGGATGTGTCCGCCGCGCGCCGCGCGCTTCTCGACGCCGGTGAACTCACTGTCGCGGCGCACGTCGAGCAGCCAGGGGTCGCCCGAGCGCACGGCCGCCAGGACGTCCTCCTTCGATGCGACGACCCCCTCGCGCGGACGGGGCGTGAAGACCGCCGGCTTCTCCAGGGATCGCGCTCCGGTCTCGAGCGGCCGGCCTTCGGCGATCCACTTCTGGATACCGCCCTCCATCACCGCCATGCGATCGTGCCCAAACCGCCGAAGGGCCAGCCAGAGCCGGGCGGCGTGATGGCCGCCTTCGGAGTCATAACCCACGACCATCGTCTCGTTGCCGATGCCGAGGCGGGCCATCGTCCGGGCGAAGTCGCTCGGGGCCTGCAGCATCCAGCGTGGATGGCCGGACGCCGGCGGGGGCGCGGAGAGATCCTCGGCCCAATTCACGTACACGGCCCCCGGCACGTGCCCGTCGAGGTAACGGGCGCGCATATCTTCGTCGAAGCTGAACCGGCAATCGACGATGCGCACGCCGGGATCGCCGATCGTGGACGCGACCCGCTCGGTCGACCAGAAGAGCTCGGCGCGTGGCAGGGTGCTCACGAGTGTGACTCTATCCGCGCTAGTCTCGATGCGCGACGTGTGAGGAGAGGACAGGGAGCGCGACGATCCGCGATCGCAGTCGCCGCCACGCTGCTCGCCGCGACGTGCGTGGGCACGACCACGCCTCCGAGTGATGGGACGAACGCGCCGAGCGCCGTCGTGACGACGAGCACGCCCGCGCCGACGCCAACCCTGGTCCCGCAGCCGACGAACGCTCCCGCCGTGAGCTTCGCGCGTGCCGACCTTTCGCGGGGCTCCGCGAGCGGCGTCACCGGGACGGGTCCGCTGGTGCTCGCCGCCAGCGGACTGGTGAGCGGTTCCTATGACGACCCGTATGGCCAGCCGGGCATCGCCTTCGAAAGCGGCTCGTGGACGAGCGAATGGACTCCGGTCGCGTTCCCGTTCGACGAGCTCGTCGCGTCGTGGAACGCGGAGACCCCCGCGACCACCTGGATCAGCCTCGAGATACAGGGCCGCGGGTCGGACCGCGAAACGAGGTTCTACACGATGATGACCTGGGCGTCCGGGGACACGGACATTCATCGCACGTCGACGTCTGGCCAGGCGAGCGCGGACGGCGACGTGCACATCGACACCTTCAAGCGTGCCGCCGCCGCGGCGCCGCTCGACGCCTACCGGCTCCGCGTGACGCTCTACCGGCGCACCCCAAGCACGGCGACCCCGTCAATTCAGATGCTCGCCGCGATGGTCTCGTCTCCCTTCAAATACGAGATGCCAAGCCCCTTCGACGGGAGCGCGATCGACCTGCAGGTGCCCGCGCTCTCGCAGGAGGAGCACAGAGGCGAGTTCCCTGAATACGACGGAGGGGGCGAGGCCTGGTGCAGCCCCACCTCGACCGCGATGGTCCTGGGCGCGCTCGGTGGCGGCCCGTCCGATGACGAGCTTCAGGCGTTCCCGGGGCCGGACTACGGCGATGGCCAGGTCGACCACGCGGCGCGCTACGCGTACGACTGGAACTACAAGGGCGCCGGGAACTGGCCCGCGAACGTGGCCTATGCGACACGCTTCGGCTTCGAGGGATTCGTCACTCGCCTGCGTTCACTGAGCGAGGCCGAGCGTTTCATCGCGACGAGCATCCCGCTCGTCGCCTCGATCAACGGCGATCTGCCCGGATTCCTGTTCGGAAAGACGAACGGGCATCTTCTCGTCATCCGTGGCTTCGACGCGAACGGCGATGTCATTACGAACGATCCTGCGGCCAAGACGAGCCAGGACGTCCGCAAGGTCTACGGCCGTGCGGATTTCGAGCGCGTGTGGCTGGGCGGTTCGGGTGGGATCGTTTACGTCATCTACCCGCGAGGGAAAGCGTTGCCGCCGAACGTACCCGGATTGCCGCCGAACTGGTGAGACCGCGCTAGTCTTGCGCGGCCATACGCGGAGGAGGTTGACGGTGAGGATCCCAGTCGCGCTTATTGCGGTGCTCGCGCTGCTGCTCGGCCAATCGGCCACGGCGGGTCCGGCCGCCGCGTCGCAGTCGTATCCGGTGAGCTACCACCGGTTCGCGCTCACCGCCGGTGAGGGAACAACAGTGCAAAGCGGAGCGCTGACACTCGCGTCGAGTGGATTCACCGCGAAGACCTATGCGGATCCATACCTCGGCACCACTAACACCTATGACGTGGGCAGCTGGACCTCGACAGAGTGGACGACCGGGTTCGGTTTTAGCGAGCTCGTGTCGTCGTGGATCGCGCAAACGCCATCCGGGACGTTCGTCTGGGTCTCCATGCGCGCGCGGCGCGACGATGGCAACCTCACAAAGTGGTACACGATGGGCATCTGGGCCTCGGGCGACGGCGATATCTACCGGACGTCGGTCGGGCACCAGGGCGACGCCGATGGATACATCGCGATCGACACGTTCTTCGCGAAAGACCATCCGATGATCGGGTACCAGCTCAAGCTCGACCTCTACCGTCTCAAGGGCTTGTCGGCTTCTCCGTCGGTCACGCGGATCGGCGCGGTCGCATCTAATCCTGTGAACACGAAGCCTTACTCGCCGAGCACGACCACGATGACGCAAGACCAGATCCTGGCGGTCCCCCAGTACTCCCAGGAGATCCACTCCGGTCAGTACCCGCAATACGACGGCGGCGGCGAAGCCTGGTGCAGTCCGACGTCGACGTCGATGGTGGTCGGCTACTGGGGCAACGGCCCGAGCAAGAGCGACTACGGCTACGTGCTGAAGGACTACCCTCGGATCGCCGACCCCTGGGTGGATTACGCCGCCCGCTATGTGTACGACTATCACTACCAGGGGGCGGGCAACTGGCCCTTCAATGTCGCGTATGCCGGCGCCCGCGGCCTGGACGGCGAGGTCACGCAGCTCCACTCGCTCGCGGAGGCCGAGCAGTTCATCAAGGCAGGCATCCCGCTCGTCGCGTCCATCGCCTTCACCTCGAACAAGCTCGACGGTTTCCTCTTCAAGAGCACGTCGGGACACCTTCTCGTGATCGTTGGTTTCATGGCGAACGGCGATCCGGTCGTGAACGATCCCGCGGCGACGAGCGACGCGACCGTGCAACGGGTCTACGACCGCACGCAGTTCGAGCAGAACTGGATGACCTCGACGGGCGGGATCGTCTACGTGATCCACCCGGCGTCGGTCCCGCTTCCCGCGAGCCCACTCGGCAACTGGTGATCGCCGCGCGAGCGTGATGCGCGGCGATCTGCGGCGTGCACTGGCCCTGGTTCGCCGGCGGACCCACCGCGGTCCGCCGGCACGGGTTCAGCTCCTCGAGAAGCCGGATTGCGGACTATGCGCGGAGGCGTATCGCGCTCTTCGTCGGGTCAGTCTCGATGTGCCACTCGAGATCGAGCGTGTTGACATCACCCAGGACCCTGCCCTTTTCGAGCGATACGCCCTGCACATTCCGGTCGTCACGATGGGAGAGCGCGAGCTCGACGCGGCAGGTCTCGACGACCGTGCGCTGCGCGCGTGGCTCACGCGATGACCCTCGGCTCGGATGCGGTCACATTCTTTACGAGACGCCTGAGGCGCGCGGGGTCTGCGGCGCGCGCGGCTGGGGAGAAGGCGTATCTGAAGAGCGACCTACGGTTCTGGGGAACTGGCCAAGATGCGATCCGCACGGCGGTCCGGGACTATTGCGGGTCGCATCCGAATCTGTCCCGCTCGGAGCTGCGCGAGATCGCCGAGACGCTGTACCGCACCGACGTCCATGAGCTGCGGGCCTCGGCGATCGGCGTGCTCGAGCACGATCGCGCGGCGCTCGTCGATCGCGACCTGACGTGGCTCATCGCTCTCGTGCGAGTGTCGAGGAGCTGGGCATACGTCGATTGGATCGCGCCGAAGGTGATCGGCGATGTCATCGCTCGCCACCCGCGCGCGCGAAAGCGACTTGCGGTGTGGGCCGAGGACAGCGACTTCTGGGTCCGGCGCGCGGCGCTCCTCGCGGAGCACGATGCGCTTCGCGCCGGTGAAGGGGACTTCGCGCTCTGGTCGCGGCTCGCGGTACCGATGCTCGACGAGCGCGAGTTCTTCATCCGCAAAGCGATCGGGTGGGTCCTGCGCGAGGTCTCGAAGAAGAGGCCCGAGCTCTCCTACCAGTTCCTACGGAAGAATCGGGAGCGCGTTTCCAGCCTCTCGCTACAGGAAGGGGCCAAATACCTGCCGTCGCACAAGCGAAGAGCGCTCGGTCTGCCCGCCGAGGCGGCGTGGGTGGGCCGTGCGGCGAAGCGCAAGGCGGCGTCCGGCCGAGGCTAGAACCGGTCGCGCACGGAGAATGCAGCCAGCCAAGCCATGGCACGGGGGCGTCGTCGGCCGGTCCGGTGCCGGAGCTGTGGCTACGTCACGACGCCGGTCTCCGGATTCTGTCCGAATTGCCTTGAGCGCCTTCCCCTCGGCAGACGGTTCGCCCTCGTTCCGATCGTCGCGATCGCGGGACTGCTCGCGCTCGGCGTCGGTGTGGTCGCCGCGTCGTCGAGAGGATCGATCGCGCTAAGACCCTTGACGACACAGGGGGCGACGACCGCTTCTCCGACTGCGGCGGCCACAGCTGTGGCGGTCGCTGTGGCGTCGCCGTCAGCGACCCCATCGGCAACCTCCACGGCGGGGCGATCAGGATCGCCGACGCCATCACCACCGTCGCCAAGCGCGGCCATTTCCATAAGCCCATCTCCCTCGCCCACCGCGCTTCTTGGCAGTCAGAGCACGCCCAGCGTGACGGGCGCGTCGAGTTCGACCGGATCCAGCACACTCCCGTCCACGACCACCTTTGACGGGGCGCGGGCGGAGACCACGGTCGGAAACGGGAGCGCGAAGCGGCTCTGACCCTGCGGCCAGGCGACGGCGCTTGCGTGGCTTGGCTACAGTCCAAAGAGCGGATCCGCACAACCGCGAGAGAGGGATTGAATTGGGCGTCTACAGAGCCGAGTACATCTGGATCGACGGGACCCAGCCGACGCAGAAGCTGCGTTCGAAGACCAAGATCGTGCCGGAAGGCGAGAAGCCGCCCATTTGGGGCTTCGATGGATCGAGCACACAGCAGGCCACCGGCGACAAGTCCGACTGCGTCCTGCAGCCCGTGTTCGTCTGCCCGGATCCAATCCGCGGTGGCGACAACAAGCTCGTGCTGTGCGAGGTCATGCTGGTCAACGGACAGCCGCACCAAACGAACATGCGCCGCGCGAACGTCGAGATGGCGCAGCGCTACGAAGGGTTCGATACCTGGTTTGGTATCGAGCAGGAGTACACATTCTTCGAAGGCTCGCGCCCGCTGGGCTTCCCGGATACCGGATTCCCCGCGCCGCAGGGCGGCTACTACTGCGGCGTCGGCGCCGACGAAGTGTTTGGCCGCGACGTCGTCGAAGCGCATCTTGACGCATGCCTCCGCGCGGGACTCAAGATCTCCGGCATCAACGCCGAGGTCATGCCGGGACAGTGGGAATTCCAGGTCGGCCCGCTGAACGCACCCGCTATCGGCGATCAGCTCTGGGTCGCACGCTGGCTCCTCTACCGGGTGGGGGAGGACTACGGCGTCAGCGCGACGCTCTACCCGAAGCCGGTCCGAGGCGACTGGAACGGCGCGGGCGCACACACCAACTTCTCGACGAACGAGATGCGCGAGAACTACGACGCCTGCGTCGCAGCGGCGGAAGCGCTCGCGACGCGGCACGACCTGCACATCGCCAACTACGGATTCGGCATCGAGGAGCGACTTACCGGTCTTCACGAGACCTGCTCGTACAAAGAGTTTCGGTACGGCGTGAGCGATCGCGGCGCATCGGTGCGCATCCCGTGGCAGGTCGCGAAGGATCGCAAAGGGTACATCGAGGACCGCCGCCCGAACGCAAACGCGGATCCGTACGTGACGACGCGGCTGATCATCGAGACGGTCTGCGGCGCCAAGGAGTCGAGCCGCTCGCGCAACGGAAGCCGGCCGGCGCGGGACGCGAAGGTGCCAAACACGACCCGAAAAGTGGCCGTCCGAAGCTAGGGCTCACGCTGCGCCGAACGCCTGCCTCATGATGACGGCCGTGCGACGGTCGTTGGCCCTGACGCTCGCGCTGGTCGCGCTCGCGGCGTGCACCGCGCCCGCGGCTACCCCGAGCGGCACGGCGTCAGCGACCGCGTCGAGCGCGCCAAGCGCGACGCTGGCACCGACAACCGCGCCGACCGTCGAGCCGACGGCGACGACCCTTGTCCGCACACCGGAGCCGATACCGACCGGATCGCCGCAGGCCGCCGCGCCCGCGATTCGCGTCGTGTCGCAGGCCTTCCCGGTGGTGGCGGCCGCGCCGCTCATCGAGGTGGTCGGACCGTATCGCACCAGCGCGGAAGCGGATCTGCGCCGGTGGGTGCCCGGTCTGCTCGAGGGGCTCGACAAGATCCGCGTCGATCCGAACGAGTCGTCGAACCGTGGGCTCTTCGACTCGCTATATGTACCCGGTCCGTATGCGGAGCTGATCCGGCAGTCGCTGTTCCCCGGCTCCCGGCCCACGGCAGGCCAAGCCGATCAGCACAAGTTCGAGCTCGGGGAGCTGACCATCCAGCACATGTACGCAAAGCCGTGGGGTCGCGTCGCGTACATCGACGCCACCCTCTCCTACGCGGATCGCATCACGACCGCGGACGGAAAGACGAGCAGCGTCCAGCTCGCGCAGCAAGCCCGTTTCGTAAATCAGGGCCACGGCATGTACAAGGTGATCGACGGGTACGACCCGACCCTGGGCCGTTGGGTCGACGGCGAGCTGCCGCGCTGGTCGGCACTGGCGCTCGAGGCCGAGGCACCGAACCAGATGTGGTGGTTCTTCCAGCGCGAGAGCTACGTGCCGGGCGAGCAGTACCCGCACGCCGGTCCCCCAGGGAGCTACTGGCTGGTGACCGGCTTCGACAGCGCCTGGAACGAGTCGATCGCGAAGCTCGACGCGAGCTACGCGAAGAAGGAATTCACGACGCGGCGCTTCGACGACCTCACGGTCCGCATATCGCGTTTCGAGCCGGCGACGTTCCTGGGCGACGGCATCGTGACCGTCGTCGCGAACGCGCGCGTCGTCACCGCGGCGGCCGGCGGCCCGGAGCGCTCGACGCCGGTCACCAGGACGCTTCGGTTCTACCGGATCACCCGCGATGGCCTCAATGCCAACTGGCAGCCCGTCGACGAGCAGGGAGCGAACGGCGCGTGGCTTTCGGGAGGAAACCTTGAGCTGGCGGAGATCGATCAGGACCGCGGCTGATAAGCCGTCGACGCCGGCGGTCGCCGGCAGCGGGAATGGACTGAACGCAGGCGCGTTCCTCGACATCGAAGAGCTTCTCCGACGGGTGCGGCCGGTCTCGACCTCCCTTGCCTCGGCGTTCCACGGTGAAGATCACTGGCGCGAGGTCGCCTCGATCGGTCTCGACCTCGCACAGTCGACCCCGGGTGTGACGAGATCGTGGTCTTGCTTTTCGCGGTCCTGCACGACGCACGGCGGATCGGCGACGACCACGATCCACCGCATGGTGGGCGGGGCGCGGCGCTGGTCCGTTCGCTGGGTCTCGGGCAGTTCGGTCTGAGCGAGACGGAGCTCGCACTCGCCGAGACCGCCTGCAGAGATCACACCGGCGGTGGCCTGAGCGCCGATCCCACGATCGGCACCTGCTGGGACGCGGATCGTCTCACGCTTCGCCGCGTGGGAATCGAACCAGCCGCGCGCTACATGTCGACTCCTACCGGCAGGGCGGCCGCCGTGTCGGGACGGCGGTTCGCTCGCGTTACGGACTGGTCCGCTCTTGCGCGGAGGGTCGGAGGACCATGACCTCTCGCGCGGTCGCCTCGGCAGCGATAAATGTGAGCAGCCGCGCGCCTTCATCCTCGACGGCCACACGCTCGCGCTTCGGCAGCCGGTCGAAGAGCACGATCTGCAGAGTCGCCGCCGCTGGTCCTCGTTTCAGGCTCCAGGTCGCGCCAACGAAGCCGTCGATCAGGACGCTGCCGATATTGGGGCCCGCTATGTAGCCGGTGCGACTCCGATCGCCGGCGCGGACGATCCGCGTCCGATCCGCGTGCGACAGCATGAGGTTGTCGTAGACCGGCAGGAAGCGCGGAGGGGCCGGAGTCTCCGGATCGGGTCGGGGACCTTCGGATACGTCGAACAATTCGCGTCCACTCTCGTCACGGAACGTCCGCAGACGCGGACGGAGGCGCCCGAAGACCTCCGATAGACCGCCCAGACCCGACCAGGTCCGGGCGTCGCCGATGGTGGCCGGCCCGAACGCGCCGAGATAGCGCAGGATCAGCGCGTCCGGCGAGCGCGCTTTGCCGAGCGGACGGCCGAGCCATGCCTCGAGAGTTGTCCGCCGGGGCTGCCCGCTCGCCCCCCAGATCCCACGTGGCGGGACCTGCACGAGCGGCAAGAGGTAACCGATCGCCGCGGCCAGCGAATCCTCGTCGCGCTTGGGCCAGCGCTTGCTCAGCAGCGGACGCAGCTCGGCGCTCGTGAGGGGACGCTCTTCGACCAGCGTGCGCCCTAACGCGAGCAGCTGCTCGAGGTCGATGCCGGCGAGCTGACGCCCGAATGGACTGGCGCTTTGAAAGAGACGCGCGAGCGCGGGTTGAACGATCGGCCAGAGCGCCAGCGCGTCGCGCGCCGTGACGAGGTGGATCGTCGCGCGAAAGAGACTCGTCCGGACCGCCTTGCGATCGGTGATCAACCGAGCGAGGTCGTCCAACCGAAAGCCCTCGAGCCGACTCCAGAGCGCGACATACGGGTCCGCAGGGATCTGCGCCTGCATTCCGACGAGCCGTTCGATCGCCTCCCGGGTGGAGATCGTCGATCGCCGGAGGAGAAGCTGACGTTCAAGAAGGGCGCGATTCAGCGCGCGTGCATCGAGCACGCGCCTCACCGCGACGATCGCATGAGCCGAGCGGGTTGTTCCGTCAACGGCACGCTCGTCGGCGGGGCGCCTCGGCGGGTCGCAAGGACCGAGCCCAGGACGATGAGCACGAAGCCGATCGCGATACCCAGGGTCAACGGCTCGCCGAGAACCGCGATCCCGAGTGCGAGCGCTACCGCGGGGTTCAAATACGTGATGACCGTCGCGCGCGTCGACCCGACTGCGCGAATGAGCGCGAAGAACACGACGAATCCGATCGCCGTGCATACCACCCCAAGCACCGCGACGGCGCTGATGACCGAGGGCGACGGAAGGCTCGGTGGCAGCTGTGCGATGCCGATAGGCGCGTACACCACGGCGGTGATGGCCAGCGACGCGACGACCACGCCAAGCGAAGGAAGCGTCGACAGCTTTCGCGAGATGATGGCCGGCCCGGTCGCGTAGCCCACGGCGACGAGCAGGACCTCGCCGATCGCGCCCAGATCGTTCGTCCGGATGTCGAGCCCGACGAGCGCACCGACACCGACGAACCCGATCGCGAGGCCGATGATCCGGCGTCGGTCGAGACGGTCGTGACCGCCGGTCGCCCACGCCAGAATCGCTCCAAAGGAAGGGGTCGCCGCGAGGAGCAGCCCCGCGAGGGAGCTCGAGATGCGCTGCTCGGCGTCGGAAAGGAGGAACCACGGCGCGGCCACCTCCACGGCGCTGTACACGAGGATCCATCTCCACTGCTTCAAGACCGGCACGAGATCCTTGCGCGCCGCCGCAAGGGGTAACAGCAGCACCGTGCCGATCGCGGTACGGAACAGCACAAGGCTCGCCGGGCTGAGCTCGGTGACGGCGATCTTGATGAAGAGGTAGGGAATGCCCCAGATGAGGGCCATCGCAACGAAGAGGATCCAGCCCCGTCGTGTCACCCGGTCACGAGAGTGCTCGGATCTTCCTTTCGAGGTCCTGCTTCTGCCCGAGGAGCTGTTGCTTCTCTGGCAGTTGCGAGTGCCTCGCCGCATCGGGACCGCCGCGAGTCTCGCGTGCGATCTTCGAGATCTCTCGATTGACTCGCTGCAGGTCGTCTTTGAGTCGCTGCAGCTCGCCCGAAGCGCTTGGCGGCGCAGCAGGCGGTGGCGCTTCGACCGGCACGGTCTTGGCCGCGGCAACCGCCGGTGCCTTGGCGGCAGGGCGAGACGTCGGCTTGCGGGCGGAGCCGCTTTTGTTCTTGATCCGTTGAGCATAGGTCGCGAAGCGGGCCGCCATTACCGCGGAGTAGTCTCTCCGGGTCCGCGATCTGCGACGACTGGGGGAGTCGGGGTATGGCTATCAGCACTGCGAAACGACCAACGACGAAGCAGCGAAAGTTCCTGCTTGACGAAAAAGACCTGCCGACGCACTGGTACAACATTCAGGCCGATCTGCGTGTGCCGCTCCCGCCGCCGCTCCATCCCGGCACGGGGCAGCCCATCGGACCCGCGGACCTCGCACCGCTCTTTCCGATGGAGCTCATCAAGCAAGAGGTCAGCCGCGAACGCTGGATCGAGATCCCCGAACCGGTGCGGGACGCCTACAAGGTCTGGCGCCCGACACCGCTGATCCGCGCGCTCGGCCTCGAGAAAGTGCTCGGTACGCCCGCGCGCATCTACTACAAGTGGGAGGGCGTGAGTCCCGCCGGTAGCCACAAGCCGAACACCGCGATCGTGCAGGCCTACTACAACAAGGCCGAAGGCACCAAGCGCCTCGCCACCGAGACCGGCGCGGGACAGTGGGGAAGCGCCCTCGCGCTCGCCGCGCGGATGTTCGACCTCGAGTGCAAGGTCTACATGGTCCGCGTGTCGTACGACCAGAAGCCGTACCGGCGGATCCTCATGGAAACATGGGGCGCCGAGGTCGTCCCGAGTCCCAGCCCCGACACGAACGCCGGCCGCGCCGCGTTGGCCAAGGACCCTAAGAGCCCAGGCAGCCTCGGCCTCGCGATATCCGAAGCCGTCGAGGACGCAGCCACGCGCGACGACACGAAATATTCGCTCGGCTCGGTGCTCAACCACGTGCTGCTGCACCAAACGGTCATCGGTCAAGAGGTAAAGAAGCAGCTCGAGCTCGCCGACGAACACCCGGACATCCTCGTGGGCTGCGTCGGCGGCGGCTCGAATTTCAGCGGCTTCGCGTTCCCGTTCGTCGCGGACAAGCTCACCGGCAAGACGAACGACCTCCGCGTCATCGCGGTCGAGCCGATGGCGGCGCCGAGTCTCACCAAGGGTCGGTACGTCTACGACTTCGGTGACGAAGCCATGACGACGCCGCTCGTGAAGATGCACACGCTTGGTCACTCGTTCATGCCGGCGCCGATCCACGCCGGCGGGCTGCGCTACCACGGCATGGCCCCGGCGGTGAGCGCGCTCTACGACCAGAAGGTCATCGAGGCCGTCGCGGTACATCAGCGGCCGGCGTTCGAGGCCGCGGTGATGTTCGCCCGCGCCGAGGGCTACCTGCCCGCACCGGAATCTGCGCACGCGATCCGTGTCGTGATCGACGAGGCTCTCCGATGCAAAGAGTCGGGCGAGGCGAAGGTCATCGCCTTCAACCTTTCGGGCCACGGCCACTTCGACCTCGGTGCTTACGAGCGGTACATGAACGGCGAGCTCGAGGACTACGAGTACCCGGCCGACAGGGTGCGCGAGGCGCTCGCGGACCTGCCGAAAGTCGGCGTGTAGGCCACGCGGAAAATGCGCCGACGGCGTGGCGGCGCCGTCGGCGCGTAGACGGGAGGACGGCATGTATCGCTGGATCGTCTTCATCCATATTGCGAGCGTGCTGGGATTGCTCCTCGTACACCCGGTGACGGTCGCGTTCCACCTGAAAGAGGAGCGGAATGACGTCCGCATTCGCGAGCTGCTCGAGGTCACCGAGGCCGCGAGCACGCTCCGTTGGTTCTTCTTCGGACTCACGATCGTGTCCGGTGTCCTCCTCGGCTTCTTGGGATCTTGGTGGGGGACCGCCTGGATCTGGGCCGCGCTCGCGATCTTCGTGGCCATCGGGATCGTGATGAATCTCTACGGCGGCCGCACCATCGATCGCATCGCCGACACGCACGACGACACGGAGATGGAGCGACTTCTCACGCGATTCCGCCCGGGACTCTTGGCCGTGACCGGCGCGGGTGGTCTGCTGCTCATCTTGTTCCTCATGCTCTTCAAGCCGACGCCGGGCTAAGACCGACGACCAGGAGGCGAGCAATGCCGAAGTCACGAGCCGAGCGGGATCGCGGGCGCGGGGAGACGCCGTCGAAGCGGGCGCTCCGTGGAGCTCAGAAGACCGGGCGCCAGGATCCCGAGCGAGGCGTCACGAGCCGCGCCCGCAAACGGCGCCAGGGTGGAGAGGACGTGCCCGACCCCAGGTACGGCGGACGCCCCGGCCAGGAGAAGTCGAAGTGGCGACCGCCGGCCGAGCTCATGAGCTCGCGCCAGAGGGGGATCGCAAAGAAAAGTCCAAAGCGGGCGATTTGATTTTTTGCATGCGAAATGCATGCTAAGATCGTCGGGTGACCGCCAAGAAGACCGACGTACAGATTCGCGGGGTGCCGGTCGCGCTCCGTGAGCGCTTGCGCCGTCGGGCCGACAGCAAGGGTCTGTCGATGAGTCAGTACGTCATCGAAATTCTTGCGGACGACCTGGCTCGGCCGACCGTCGCGGAGTGGGTCGCCGCGGTGGGGAAGTCACCCCCGATAGATCTTCGGGGTAGGACCGGCGCGGAGTTGGTGCACGAGGGGCGCCGCGAGCTCGGCTCGGAAGACTGATCGCGCTCGACGCATCGGTCGCCGTCGAGATGCTCGCCGGATCGAGGACCGGCCGGACGGCCGCCGCCCTCATCGTCAACGAGCGGCTTGCTGTGCCGGCCCATTTCGATGCCGAGGTCTACAGCGCGTTCCGGCGCCACTTTCGGCAGGGTCTGATGACGCGGCGGCAACTCGACACCGTTACCGCGCACCTCGTCGCCCTTGCGGCCGAACGAGTCGCGCTGCCGTCATTGCTGCCTGAGGCTCACGTCCTTTCCGATCGTCTATCGGTCGGCGACGCGTTTTACGTCGCGCTGGCTCGAGCCCGCCGGATCGAGCTCTGGACCGCGGACGCGCGACTCGATCGCGCCGCCGCGGGGCTCGCCGACGTGCGTCTCATCGCGTGATCGTGAGCTAGTCGGCGACGGGCCGCACCTCGACGACGCCGCCTGCGGGCCAGCGATTCGCGATGGCGATGGCCTCTTCCTCATCCTTGACCTCGACGACCGCGTAGCTGCCCACCGACTCCTTCGCCTCCATGAACGGACCGTCGCTGACCATCGCCAGGTCTTTCTTGCGGACACGACCGAGGCGGACGGTCTTCGTTCCGCGCGCGAGTCGGTGGCCCTCGACGATCTGTCCCGCGCGGCGATGTGCCGCGAACCATTGGCCGATATCGGCGATCGCAGCCTCCCGCTCGCCCTGGGGCAGCGCCATCCACTCGTCCTCGATCGCGTAGAAGGTGAGCATGTAACGCACGGTCGTCCTCCTCGTTTGCCTTCTTTCGAGTCCCACGGTACCGACGAAAGGCGGCATCCCGGATCGACAAAAACGTTCGTTGACCGACTCGAGCCCGATCGCTCCCGGACCGTATGCGCCGGTTAGGGATTGCGCCGAGGCCTACGATTCGGTCGCGCGAGAAGCCCTCGCGTTCGATGGGGGAGTAGAAGGATGCGCGCCACCTGATGAAGACGGCGACGTCGGAGCTTACCCGGCGCGAACGAGAGGTGGCCGGCCTTCTTGCGCACGGCCTGACGAACCGCGAGATCGCAGCGCAGCTGTTCATCGCCGAACGTACCGCCGAGCATCACGTCGAGCAGATCCGCAACAAGCTCGGTTTCCACACACGTAGCCAGGTTGCCGTCTGGGCGGCGACCGCGGTGCCGGAGAAGCCTGCGGTATCGCGCACGATCGACGCCGCCAACGCGTTTACGATCCGAAACGACCTGCCCCCGGTCCGTTCGATCTGGAGGCGCGCCCCACTGGTCGCCGCGATCGCCGCCATCCTCATCGCGGGAACCGTACTTGCGTACGCCCCGCAATTCCGACAGATCGCGCTCCCAAGCATTTCATCCTTGGACGCAGTCGTCCGGATAGACGGAGCCACGGGCGAGATCATCGGCAAGGCGGCCACGAGCGTGCACGGCAGCGAGCTCGCCATCGGCGGCGGCGCGATCTGGGAGGTCAGCTATACCGCG